>Ga0256404_1006240_pt1 | contig 19998 bp, 21 predicted proteins | sample RumenRJG_01DNA_FD_185990 | JGI IMG/M metagenome (GOLD analysis project Ga0256404, IMG submission 185990) | Bovine rumen microbial communities from Lethbridge, Alberta, Canada - RJG_01 | ecosystem: Host-associated > Mammals > Digestive system > Stomach > Rumen | place: Canada: Alberta | collected...
GTTCTATTAAAATGCGCTTCCAGATTCTAGTTTTAAATCTGTTTCATTTAAATCTGCAGAAACAGTCTGTGTTAAATCATACGGTGTCCATATAAAAGAATTTGTATTAGCATATGACATAGATGTTATTATTTCCAAAATAAGACAAGTAAAAATACTACTTATTAATATTTTTCTCATATAATAAAACCTCCTAGCCTATCCTTATATGAACGTTTTAAAACTTATTTAATTATATGAGAAAAAACTTAAAATATGATAGCATTATTATTAGTAAAGTGCCTTTATATCCCACGAAGTTCCATTTACAGTATCATTTAAAATTATTCCTTTTTCATCTAATTCTGCTCTTATTTTATCTGCTAATTCATAATTCTTATTTTGTTTTGCTTCTTTTCTTTCTGCTATTTTTTCTGTAATATAAATTTCTTCTATATTTATTTTATTTAAATATTTTTTCCTTAAGTTTCTTATAAAATCTGTTGGTTCTTGCTCGAAAAATCCTAATATGCCATATACTTCTTTAATATCTTTTAACATTTTGACAAGTGTATTGGCAATTATTTCTTTTCTATCTTTTTTAGCTGTTTTTATTAAATTGTTTATGTATTTAAATACCGTGTGTAAATTTGCAATAGCAGCTGGAGTATTAAAGTCATCATCCATTACTTCTATAAATTTTTCTTTTATTGTTGCAACTTCTTCTTCATTAATCATTTCAGCATTTTCTTTTCCATTGTATTCTTTTATAAAATCTTCCATTTTTTTAATTGTATTATAGAAATAGTACATATGACTTTCTGCTAAAAGATAATCTGAATCTAGAATATCAATATCTGTATTATAGTGTTTTGAAAGCATTACATATTTTAATACTTCGTAATTATACATTTTTAATGCATCTCTAATTGTTAGAGAATTTCCAAGAGATTTACTCATTTTTTCCCCATTTATTTTTATTAATCCACAATGTGACCAGTAATGTGCGAAATTCTTTCCTGTTAAAGCTTCACTTTGTGCAATTTCGTTTTCATGATGTGGAAATATTAAATCTCTTCCTCCTCCATGTATATCTATAGTTTCTCCTAAATTATCTAATGCCATGCAAGAGCATTCTATATGCCAACCAGGTCTTCCTTCTCCCCATGGTGATTTCCAAGAAATTTCTCCTGGTTTTGCACTTTTCCACAATGCAAAATCTAGTGGATCTTCTTTTCCTTCTTCTAAATCTTTTCTTACACCATTAAGTAGTTCATCTACATTTCTATGAGAAAGCTTTCCATAGCCCTTAAATTTTCTAACTCTATAATATACATCTCCATTCTTTGCTACATATGCATAATCTTTTTCTATAAGATTTTCTACAAATTTTATAATTTTATCTATGTATTCAGAAGCCTTTGTTTTTACATCTGCATCAGATACATGAAGTGCTGCCATATCTTTTTCAGTTTCCTCTATTTGTTCTTTTGAAAATTCTAGTGCATCTTTTCCCAGCTCATTTGCTCTTTTTATAATTTTATCATCAACATCCGTATAGTTACGTACATATTTTACATCATAACCTCTATATCTTAAATAGTCTGTTATCATTGCATATACTATAGCTTGGCGAGCATGCCCTATATGACTTAAATCATATACCGTAATACCGCAAGCATACATTTTAACTTTGCCCTCTTCTATTGGTTTAAATTCTTCTTTTTTTCCTGTCATCGAATTTGTAATTTTCATATTTATTTCAACCCCTTCTTATACTACTATAAAATATTTATAAATTTGAAATTACAACATCGTTTAATACTATTATATGTTTTTTTACCTATGACATTACTCATAATATGCCTCCTTAATATGTTAAATATTATACATTAAAAAACTAAAAAAAACAACATTCATGCTTAAGAAAATAATAATGCGGACATAATAATGGGGACACACACCGAAACATTTTTGGGGACACACACCGAAATAATAATTAAAGTTTATATTATTATTTCGGTGTGTGTCCCCAAAAAATTTCGGTGTGTGTCCCCAAAAAATGAAAAATGATTGTTCCAAAAAATGATTGATGCTTTTTTGCTCCGTCCCCAAACACATCACTCTTCATCAATATTATCTACATCAGTCAATTGTTCTTCATCTCTAAAATAATCATATTTTAATGGTTTATTTCTTTTTAACTGAACTTTTCCTATGTTTTGTGTTTCATTTTTTATGTTTTCTTTTTGTTCGTTTATTTTATTTTCTATTTCGGCATTTATTCTTTCTTCTTTCTTTTCTTTATCCCCCATTTTTTTATTGAGCATTGCATTTGCTTTTTCAATTAAATCTGGTACATAATCTAATAATTTATCTACAGCCGAACTATGATTTACTGAAATTAATTTTACATTATCATCTTGTACTACTAAAAAAGCTACTGGGGAAATACTTACTCCTGCACCACTTCCTCCTCCAAATGGTAATTTATACTGAATTTCTTCACTGTTTTTATCCCTTCTATTGTATTCATTAATAGCCTCTGGCTTAAATTCACTTCCTCCTGCAGCAAAGCCAAATCCCACCTTTGAAATTGGAATAATCATAATATTGTTCATAGTTTCTATTGGCTCACCTATTATGGTATTTACATCTACCATTTCACTAATACTATTCATAGCGGTAAGCATAAGACCTTCTATTGGATGTTCGCTCATCTTTTTTATTACTTCCTTTCCTTAATAATTTTAGAATATTACATATAATATGTACTATTTTTATGCAAAATATACCATTTAAGGCTATATGATACTCATTTTTATTTTCATAAATAGGCTGTATTAAGTATTTGCAACTATTGGTATTTTTATCTGCCAATTGAGCAATTATTACTCCTATTATGCTTGAAATAACTGCCACAGTATAAGACGTAAGTATAACATCTTCAGTTCCAATGCTTGCTATTATTTTGATACTTTCAATTTTTATCTTTTTTATTATGTGTAATATTTCCTTTTTATCAACTTTTTCTTCTTTGAACTTATCTGTTAATTTATCAAATTTAAGATTTTTTATTTTAGGATTATCCTTTATTTTTGCAATCTTCTCATTATCTAAATTTGTCCACATAATAGGGATTCTATCTAAAAAGTTTATTGATAGTTTTATTTTGTATTTTCCTTTTATCATGGAATCTTCTTTATAATTTTTATTTTCTATTTTTAAATTTCTTATTTCAACTCTAATATTAGATAAAACTATAACAGTAAATTGTATAAATAGTAAAATTAATATTCCTAAAAATATAAAAACTAATACCATAGAATAACCTCTTTCTATGATATTAGTTTTTCCAAATTTTTCTTATTTATACAATTATTTCTTTTTTGCTTTTTCTACAATAATATCTCCAAACAATTCTTCTTGATATGTTACAACTTTATTTCTTCTTGATAGTTCCAATAGACCTGTAAATGCTGTTACAACCTCTTGTTTATTATGCCTAGACAATTTGTACATCTTGTTAAAAACAAATCTTGGCTTTTTTAATAGCTCTCTGAACATTTCTTTTACTTTTTCGCCTACTGTATAAGTATCTGTAATTGCAATTTTTTCTATATTCTTTGCATTTTGATTAAGTCTATTTTTATTGTTTTCAACAATTTGTAAATAAAGATTTACAATAGTTTCCTTTTTATATTCTCTTTCCAACTTTTGTTTTGGTAGTTTAATTTCCTCTGGTAATTTATAACATCTTTTTGAATTAGTTTCATAAAATTCTTTTAGTTTTTTTGATATTTCTTTATATTTTTTATACTCTATAATTCTTTGTAAAAGTTCTTCCTCTGTAAGTTCTTTTTCGTCATCTTGTTCTGTTGGAAGTAAATTTTTAGATTTTATATATAAAAGCGTTGAAGCCATTACCAAGAACTCACTTGTTATTTCCAAGTTAACTTGTTCCATTTTATTTAAATAATCTATATATTGATCTGTAATTTCACTTAAGTTTACATCATATATATTCATTTTGTTTTTATCTATTAAATGACATAAAAGATCAAGTGGGCCTTCAAAGTTTTCAATTTTTATAGCATATTTATTTGTTTCCAATGTTAATACATTCGGCATTTTTATTTTCTCCTTTTTTAGTTATAAAATAAATAAGTAAATTGCTATTTGTTTTATAACTATTAATCTTCTAGTTTTTCAATTGCATTTCTAATATGTTCTTCTGAAAAGCCTTTTTTTAATAAATATTGTTTAATCTCAAATTCTTCCATATTAACACATTTTTTTAGTACAATATTTTCTGCACTCTTTTTTTCATATTCTTCTAATTCCTCTATATTATTTGAAATATAATCTTCAATTGTGTTATTAGTTACTCCTTTTGACATTAATTTATATTTAATTTCTTTTATGGAAAGATTTTTTAATGCCATAAACTCTCTCACAGCTCTCTCCACATAGTTCTCATCACTAATATATCCATTTTCTTTAAGCTCTTCTATTATATCCTCAATCATATTTTCTTCTATTTGAGATTTAAATTTTGTTTTTATTTCTTTTATAGTTCTTTTTTTATATAAAACATATTTTAATACTTTTGTTTTTTCTCTATCATATTCTTCAATTGTATACATATATTTTTTTCCTTTTCTTTTTTTTAATTTTACTACACAAAATTAAAAATAGCAAGTAATTTACTTGCTATTTATTATATAACCAATTTAAAAATTATTTCTTCTATATTTATAAATTGATATTGCTCCTATAACAACTGCTATGCCTACTATAGAAAGTACTATTGCACTTTCTCCTGTTTGTGGAATTTTTCCTTTTGCTGTTGTAATATCCTTAGTAGTTTTTGGTTCTTCTATATTCCATTTAAAATTATCATTACCATAAAAGAATAAACTCCATGTTCCAATAGTTTGTGAACTAGATAGTGCTAATGTTAATCCTTCATTCGAAAAATATTTTCCGCCTTCATCATCAGTTTTAACATAAAGATAATAATATGCATTATTATCTAATTTTAAATCTATAGCATTTTCTGTGTTTTCTTCTCCCTTGCCTCTTATAAATGAAATATTACCGCTATTTTTATCAGCCTGTACTGTTTTATCGTATATTCCTTTATTACTTTTTGCAAATGATAGTAACTCAGAAAAGCCTGATGAATCTTTATTCATTATTTTTCTTAATATTGACGTATCTGTTATTTTACCAATTTTTATTTGCATTTTTCTATCATTTTCTTTAGAATGTATAAATGTAGTAATAATTTGGTTATTTACATCTTCCAATGTTGGTGCATTATTTGAATCTGTTAATTTTGCCATAAAAGTTGCAAAAAATGCATCTGAATATTTTCCTTCAGCAAATCTTGTTAATTTCTTTGCACTAAGTACAATTTTTTGATTATTACCTGAATAGTTTTCTGGATTTTTTTCAACTACCCATAAATATAAGTCTTGATTTTTTTCAACATATTTAGAAACTTGAAAAGATTTTAGAACCTTGTCCTTTTTTATATATTCTAAATCAATTTTTTCGTCATTTATATTATTATCAAGTGTTGGTTTATCATCTTTTGAATTTGTAATATAAATATAATAATAATGTCCATCTATTACAGTAACGTTTGATATTTGAACTATTGCATCTGAAATTCCCTCTTTCTTTAGTTCGACTTTAGCTTTAGAAAAATCTGTCCATTCTTCTTTAGCTTCTACAGTTACTGTGCAAGTTAGTTCTTCTTCTCCAACTGTGGCAGTTATTGTTGTTGTTCCTTGTTTTATTCCTTTTACTTTTCCATTACTATCAACAGTTGCAATTTCTGAATTACTGCTTTTCCATGTAACATCTTCACTTGTAGATACTTCTAGTTTAAGTTCTTCACCAACTTCAATTGTTGCACTTGTTTTATTTATTGTAATAACCTCTGGAACACTAATTTCATTAGTTCCGAAAACTTTGGTTATTTTTCCACAAAACAAAATAATAGCAACTAAAATTAATACTACTGAAATTTTTTTCCTCATATTTTTTCCTCCTAAATTTTAAATTTTCTGTTTTAATTTCATCACTTATATTTTTTATCAATTACTATGATGACTATTTTTAACTTGCTTTCTCTGCATTTTGCTCAAACATTTTATTTGAATATGTGTTAAACATATTTATTCCTATTAATACAGGTATTAATATAACAAATCCCAATAGTGGTATATTAAATGTTGTACCTAGTACTCCTAATAAAATAAGTTCAAGTACAAGATATATGAAATATACTATTGACATTAATACTCTATATGCAACTTTCTTTTTTGATAATATTGTTGCTATTAGTGTTAACATTAATATTACGCTTCCAAATCCAAATACAATTACATATAGCAAAATTTCAAAAAATGTAACAAATAATATGGAGCCAACTCCTACAGCTTCTGCAATTGAAGTTGCTATTATTCCATATCCCTCAACATCCTCAATTTCACCACTATCTGATGACCTAATTGAAGAATCATCAATTGATGAACTATTAATTGCTGATTTTATATCTCTATCTAATGGTGCAGTTAAAATTTTTAAGTAGATAAAAGGTAAAATCACCAATATTATAATTAAAATTAAATTTAAAATTGATTTTTTCATAAGTTCTCCTTTCTATTTTCTTACAAGTTAATTTTAGCATTATTGTTTTATATTTTCAATATCTTTTAAAAAACGTAATATAACAGAAATGTTTATGTAATATTTTTGTAATATTTTATATTGTTTAACATTACCACGTAATATTTCTAGAACATTTTCATCTTTCTAAATATAACAAACCTCATTAAAAAAGAGATACATTTTAAAATGTATCTCAATATATTAAACATAAAATATTGTTTTACTCTTCTGCTTCTGGTTCTTCTTTCTCTTCTTGTTCTTCATTGTCTCCTAAACTTTTTTCAAATGCTTCACTAAATTTTGCTCTTATTTTTTCTTCTATTTCTTTTGCAATCTCTGGATTTTCTTGTAAATACTTTTTAACATTTTCTCTACCTTGTGCAATTCTATCTCCATTATATCCAAACCAAGAACCACTTTTTTCTATTATATCTAAGTTTACAGCAATATCTAATATATTTCCTTCTTTAGAAATACCTTTACCATAAACTATGTCAAATTCTGCCTCTCTAAATGGTGGAGCTACTTTATTTTTTACAACTTTTACTCTTGCTCTATTTCCTATTACTTCTCCATCTTGCTTAATATTTTCTATTTTTCTAATATCTAAACGAACTGATGCATAATATTTTAAAGCTCTACCACCAGCTGTTGTTTCAGGGTTACCAAACATAACTCCTACTTTTTCTCTTAATTGATTAATAAATACTATTACACATTTTGATTTATTTATAGCTCCTGCTAATTTTCTTAATGCTTGTGACATAAGTCTTGCTTGAAGACCAATATGTGAATCTCCCATATCTCCATCAATTTCAGCCTTTGGAACTAATGCTGCAACAGAATCTATAACAATAACATCTAAAGCTCCACTTCTAACTAATGCTTCTGCTATTTCTAATGCTTGCTCACCTGTATCTGGTTGAGATACTATTAAATTATCTATATCTACTCCTAAGTGTTTTGCATATACTGGATCTAGGGCATGCTCTGCATCTATAAATGCAGCTTCTCCGCCTAGTTTTTGAGCTTCTGCTATCATGTGAAGTGCTAGTGTTGTTTTTCCAGATGATTCTGGTCCATATACTTCTACTATTCTTCCTCTTGGAATACCACCTATTCCTAATGCTATATCTAAGCTTAATGCTCCAGTTGGTATTGCTTCAACATTCATTGCTTGGAAATCTCCAAGTTTCATAATTGAACCTTTTCCAAATTGTTTTTCTATTTGACCAAGTGCTGCCTCCAATGCTTTTAATTTTTCTGAATTTTGTTTTTCCATATTTTTTTCTTCCTTTCTTTTTTCAAACGCTTGTTTGTAATTATTATATCCTATTTAAAAAATTTGTCAATAACTTTTTTAAAAATTTTTTATTTTATATTTTATATGTCAAGAATTACTATATATATTTTATTCGAAGTGAGCTTGTGTGGGGACCAACAAGTTAGAAAGCTTTACAAAAATTGAGTATCCACTTACCAATTTTTGGTTAAGCTTTCTTACGTAGTTGGGACGAACGAGAAATAAAATATATATAGTAATTCTTGACATATTAATCAGGAAATTTTTAAAACCTATACCATGTTTCTAAATTATAATAACTAAAATAGTTATTTCCTTTAACTTCTCCTGCAAGTTCTTGTCCCTTTACTATTGTTTGTTTATTACGATACAATCCTACAAAAGGTCTTTCTTTCTCATAAATTTCAATAATTTTATTGTATTTTTCTTTTAATAAATTGATATCTGCTGTTGATTTTACTTCAGATAAAAGTCTATTCATCTCATCATTTGAATAATTTTGTAAATTATCATTTCCAAAAAAATTTTCTACATCTGGGCTATATGAGTTATATACACCTGTTAAAATAGCTTGATAATTTTTGTTTGCAATTGCATTTTTATAATTACTATCAGATAGTTTATTTATTGTAACTTTTATACCTATTTGAGCAAGTCCAGCTTTTATGTTTTCACATACTGCAACTCTAGAAGGATTTGATGCATTTACACTTATATTTAAATTTAGTCTTAATGTTCTATAATCTTCATTCTTTTGCCATCGGTTATATTTATATTCCCAACCAGCATTTATTAAAGCAGCCTTAGCTTGATCCAAATTATATTTGGAATTATTTTCTTCCTTTTGGTACAAAAAGCTTCCATAATCTAACGGAAAATCAGATAAATAATATTGATTATTATAAATACTAGATACAATATTTGCTTTGTCTATTGCCCTAGTTATAGCATTTCTAACCTCTATATTTTTTAAAATACTATCCTGACAGTTAAATGCTAAATAATCAAACTCTCGTCCTTTAAACTCTGTTTTTGCATAGCCTATTGTTCCAATATATTGTTCTAAATTTATATTAGAAGTTGTAAATATATCAATATTCCCTAATTTAAAACTATTATATAACTCTCCAATTTCAGAATAAAGTTTAATTGAAATGTTCTCAACCTTTGAGTTTTTCTTTTCTTTATTCCACCATTTTTCATTTTTAGCTAATACAATATTTGAACTACTTAAAGATTCTATTTTAAACATTCCACTTCCCATTGGCACTTTAGTTGATGTATTAAAATCTTCACCTAAATAATAATTGTTAGACACTATTGGAAATGTTAAGTTATACTCAAAAAAAGGAACTTCCTCAAATAAATTAATTTTTACTTTGTCCGCATCTATTATTTCTACACTTTCTATTTTTTCTACATTATAAGAATATACTGAGTTTCCCTCTTTTAGTCTATCTATAGTAAATTGAATATCTTTTGCAATTATTGCAGAACCATCTTGCCATTTTTTATTATTATCTATTTTTATTAAATAAGATGTTGGAGATGTTTTTGAACATTCCGATGCTAAGCATAGTTCTATTTGATAATTTTCATTAATTGTAAGTAATGGTTCAAAAATTAATTTATCTATATTTAGAATTTCTTTATTTTTGCTAAATAATGGATTTATTGTATCAAAGTTTGATATTCCAAGCCTTAACTCTTTTATTTCTTCTATTTCTTGCTCACTTTCTGTTTCTATTACCTCATTCTCCAACTTATTTTCTTTATAATAAATTTTATATATTGTAAATAAAATAATTCCAACAACAAATAAAATAAAGATATATTTAAAGAAATTTGACTTCATCATTTTCTCCTTTATTAATTTTACCTTTATTATAATATAAAATTTTTTTATATTTTTCAAGTTTTTTATGGAAAATCTTGAGATTTAAATTAAATGTGATTTTTAAAACATCCTTCGCATTTGAAATATAACTATCTCAAATGCGAATTTTTTGAATTTATAAAACACTTTATAAGTTAATTATTTTCTTGATTCTACAATAATTCTTATTCCGGTTCTATCTTCTCCTTCAACTTCAACTTCTGCAAATGCTGGTATACATACTAAATCAACACCTGCTGGTGCAACAAAACCTCTTGCAATAGCTACTGCTTTTACAGCCTGATTTAATGCTCCTGCTCCAATTGCTTGCATTTCTGCCTTGTTTTCTTCTTTTACCAAACCAGCTATAGCTCCTGCTACTGAGTTTGGATTCGACTTTGATGAGATTTTTAAAACTTCCATTTTTACTACCATTCCCTTCCATAATTTTATTTTTATTATTAATTACGTATTTAAGTTTAATACAAAAAATAAAATTTGTCTAGTACTTTTATGGAAAAATTTGGAAAAGTTTTCGCTATATTTTTTCATTTTTCGTCAATTATTTTATATTTATCCTTTTTATAGAAACAACCTGACAATTATCGTCATTTATTTCTATAATACATCCATTTAACATGCAAGGTCCATCAGCTAATTTATATCTTTCAGGAAGAGATGTTAAAAATCTTTTAACAGAGGCATCTACATCCATTCCTATTACAGATTTTATAGGTCCTGTCATTCCTATATCTGTAATATATGCTGTATTTTTCTTAGTTATTTCTTCATCTGCTGTTTGAACATGAGTATGTGTTCCAAAAAGAAATGTTACCCTTCCATCTAAAAAATGTTTCATTGCTATTTTTTCAGCTGTTGCTTCTGCATGAAAATCTACTATAATATAATCTGCCTTTCCTTCTACTTCTTTTAAAATATCATCAACTTTTGTAAATGGATTATCAGATTGCACACCCATATCTGTTCTTCCTATAAGATTTATAACACAAATATTTTTATCTTTACACTTATATATATGGTATCCCTTTCCCACAACTCCTCTTGAATAATTTGCTGGTCTATTTATTATGTCATCATCTATAAAAGTAAAAATGTCTTTTTTCCCCCATGTGTGATTTCCCATTGTTATGCTATTTACATTTAATTTTTTTAAATCATTAAATATATTTAATGTTATTCCCATTCCCCCTGCGGAGTTTTCTGCATTTACAATTACAAAATCTATTTGCATTTCTTCTCTAATTTTAGGCAAAACTTCCCTTAGTTTTCTTACTCCACTTTCACCTACAATATCACCTACTGCTAATATTTTCATTTATTCTTACCTTCTTTCTTATTGTAAATAGCATACTACAATTTATTAAAATTATCAAGTAAATAAACCAATTTTGACAATATTTGTATTTTGTGTTATACTTTTTCTATAGAGTAACTCATCATTACACTATTTATAGGAGGTATATTTTATGGCTTACCGAGGAGCTGGAAACTTTAGCCGGGGATATGCATTAATGGAATTTATCTTAGCGGAACCTCATCATACCTTAAAGTTGGCAGCAAAGGAATTTAAGATTTCTGAGCCAACAGCAAGAAATGATATTTACAGAGTTGGCTTAGATGCAAAACAGGGCTTATGTAGAAATCCCGAAAAAGCATGGAAAATGTTTAAGGCAACTCTCAAAAAGTTAAAGCAAAATCAGGCTAGAGTTAAGTCTTGATAAACCAAAATGGCCTAAAAAAGCAGTTTCATAATTTGAAACTGCTTTTTTTAGATTATTTTACTACAATAATATCATATCCTATAAATAAACCACTTTCTATAACTCCATCTATTTTTAATAACTCTTCCTCTAATTGTGGCTCAATTTTATTAAACCATGCATGTATAATATAATTTCCATTATCGGTAACAAGATATCCTTCATTTGTATTTGACTTTCTTATTTCTACATTTGTAGCACCCATTTTTTTTACTTCTTCTAGAACAAAATCCACTTTATCAATTTTACATTCAATTGGAACAGGATGTTTTTCTCCTAGTTTATTAACAAATTTAGAATTATCAACCAATATATAGTTTTCTTTAGAATTCTTCATGTTCATCTTTTCTTTATATAAAGCTGCTCCCATACCCTTTATTAACCAATTATGAGAATCTATTTCATCTGCTCCATCAAAACACCAATCTGGTTTAGCTATAGATAACGAAGTAACTTCAATTTTTAATTCTTTGCATAAGTTTTCTATAATATTAGAAGTAGGAATAGCTTTAATTGATAAGTTTTCGTCTTTAACTCTTTTAGCAATTTCAAGCACAGTTAAGTAAGAAGTTGTACCAGAACCAAATCCAATAACCTCTCCATCTTTAACCCTCTTTGCCATTCTCTTTGCAAGCCTTAATTTTTCTTCTTTATTATCAACATTATTTTTCCAATCAAACTCTTCCAATTTATTTTCTCTTTCCTATGTATTGATTTTTCTTACCTCTTTTTACTACAATATATGTATTTTCAATAAACATACTATCATCAACAATGGTATTTACATCTGTACACTTCTCTCCATTAATAGAAATAGCACCATTTTGTACAAACTCTCTCGCTTCTCTTTTGCTTGATGCTGCTCCCATATTTACAATAACATCCAAAATATTTTGGTTTGAATCTACTTGTTTTATATCTTCTCCACCAAATAAATCTTCAATATCTTTTTTAGATAAATCTTTAAACTCATTTTTAAACAAATGATCTGCTAAAGCTACTGCTCTATCATATTCTTCTTTTCCATGTAAAAATGTAATAATTTCACGAGCTAAAGTTCTGTGTGCTTCTCTAAGCTCAGGATGCTCATTATTCTTTCTTTCTAATTCTTCAATTTCTTCTTTAGATAAGAATGTATAAATTTTTAGGTAATCTATAACCATAGAATCTTCTACATTTAAGAAAAATTGATATAATTTGTAGCTAGATGTTTTTTCTTTATCAAGCCATACTGCATTTCCTTCACTCTTCCCAAACTTTTTACCGCTAGAGTCTGTAACAAGTGGCATTGTAAAGCCATATACTTCATCACCTGTAGTTTTTCTAATTAAATCTATACCTGCTGTAATATTTCCCCATTGATCTGAACCAGCACATTGCAAATCTACGCCTTTATTTTCATGTAAATATTTAAAATCTAATGCCTGAAGTATCATGTATGAAAACTCAGCATAAGTTATTCCTGCATCTAGTCTTCTTCTTATAATGTCCTTATCTAACATATAATTTATATTAAAGTATTTTCCATAATCTCTTAGGAAGTCTATTATGTTTATGTCTTTATACCAGTCATTATTATTTACAACTTCAAATCCAAATAATTTTTGTACCTGTGCTTTTAATCCTTCAAAATTTTTCATTACTGTTTCTTTTGTTTGCATTTGTCTTTCTGTTGTTGGTCTTGGATCTCCTATCATTCCTGTTCCTCCACCAACAAGAAGTATTGGGTTATGTCCAGCATCTTTTAGTCTTTTTGAAATTAAAAAACTTGATAAATGACCAACGTGCAAACTATCTGCTGTTGGATCTGTTCCTATATAAAATGTAAGTCCACCTTTGTTTAATTTTTCTTCTAAATCTGGACTTGAAATATCTTTAATTAATCCTCTCCATTTTAAATCTTCTACTAATGTCATTTTATTGTTAAGATGAAAAATATTATTATAAATAGTTTTCATCTTTCTCCTTTCTCATTTAATCTTCAACTGTATTTACAATTGCATTTGTATCTGTTTCTTCTTCATTTAAATTATCTATATCTTTATTTTCATTTATCCAATCTATTACATTAAATTTTTCCTGTGATGTATAATCAACCATTCCATATTCTTTTCTTCCATTAGAAATGGTATAATATACAGATTGTAATGCAGGTCTAACTAATTCTTTTCCCAAATAATTAATTATTCCATATAATGTAATTTGCTTTCTTTCTTCTACTGTATAATTTTTTGCTATTACTATTCCCTTTACATTTGGAATAATAAGAACACTGTTGTTATTACTATCTTTAGAAACACATCCAACTCCATCATATTCAATAGGGACTACCAGATTTCCTTTAACATCAAACATTCCCCATTTATTATTTTGCATTACTGGAATTAAATTATTAAATAAAAGGTATGAATTTTTTATGTCATTTCCTGGAAATTTTTTTGAATCTACTCCAATTTGGTCATATTCTAAATATATTAATATCTTTCCATTTCTTTCAAGAACTCCTTGCTTTTTTCCGCTTGTTGCCAAATATAGATTCAAATCCTTATCTATTTGTTTTAAACTATCATATTGTGGTTGAACTTTTGTCTCTCCATCTGATGTTATAATTCCAACCTTGTTTTCTGGTGTTCTTACAATAAACTCTTGTGTACTTTCTACGAATTCTATTTCAGTATATTTTTCTCCTACAATTTCTTGTTTCTGGCTTAGTGAATATACACCAAAAAGTGCATTATTAGTTCTTTGTGTATTTTCTATATTTTGTATTACCATAAGATCATATAATAACGCTTTTTGGTTATTAAAATTAGTTGATACTGCAGAGTATTGGTTATTTTTTGTATAATAATCTACAAAGTATGATAATGTATATATAGATATTGTATTTTTTTCTATATCTCTATAAAACTTTAGGTTGCATGCAGTGCAAAGTCCTTCTGATGTTATATAAAGCTTATTATTTATAATCTTTATTTGTTCATCAATTTCGAAATTTGTATAATCTAAAGTATTTGCAGGAATTTTATAAATAATATTTGATTCTTTTTCAAATGTACAAATTTCATTCTCGTTTTCCAAATAACACTTATCCGTTTCTTCAGTATATTCTTTATAGCCTCCTTGATTATATGTGTATTTAATTAATGGTGCAATATCTTTAAGTGATATAAATACTTTATCTCCTGAATATACGAATAGTTCATTACTTATATTGCTAACAGGTTCACCATTAATATTAAACTTGAATAATTTTTGTGTTAAATAATATATTATTCCATATAGAATAATACTTATTATCAAAAGTACAACAATAGCAATTGTTATTCCAATTATTATTTTCTTTGTTTTTTTATCCTTATTTTCTTGATTTGTGCCAATTAGCTCCATAATCAATCCCCCATATTCTTATTCTTTATAATATTTTTTGTAAAACTCTTCTGAAAATGTCTTTAAATTATCGTTTTCTATCTCTATTCTAACTCTTTCCATCAGTTTAGTCAAGAATCTTAAGTTATGCATTGAAAGTAATCTTATTCCTAAAATTTCATTGCACTTTATTAAATGTCTAATATATGCTCTTGTATAATTTCTACAAGTATAGCAATCGCATTCTGGATCAAGTGGTGAAAAATCTCTTTCATAGGTTGCATTTCTAACAACTACTTTTCCATTTGATGTCATTGCAGTTCCATTTCTTGCAATTCTTGTTGGAAGTACGCAATCACACATATCTATTCCCGCAATTGCTGCTTCTATTAAATAATCTGGCGTGCCTACACCCATTAAATATCTTGGTTTATCTTTTGGCATAAGAGGTGTAGTATATCTTAACATTTTCAAGAACTCTTCTTTTGGCTCTCCTACACTTATACCTCCTATAGCATAACCTGGAAAATCAAGTTCTATTAAGTCTTTTGCACTTTTTTCTCTTAAATCTTCATAAAAGCCTCCCTGAATAATTCCAAATAAGGCCTGTTTATCTGTAGTAGTATGCGCTTGTTTGCAACGAGCTGCCCATCTTGTTGTTCTCTCCATTGATTGTTTGGTATATTCATAAGTTGATGGATATGGACAACATTCGTCAAATGCCATTATAATATCTGCTCCTAAATCTTCTTCTATTTCCATTACACTTTCTGGTGTAAATATGTGTTTACTTCCATCTAAATGAGAACGAAATACAACTCCTTCTTCAGAAATTGTACGTAAATCTCCTAAACTAAATACCTGGAATCCACCACTATCTGTTAAAATTGGTCTATCCCATTTCATAAATTCGTGAAGTCCACCTGCCTCTTTTACAAGCTTACTTCCTGGTCTTAAATATAAATGATATGTATTAGATAAAATAATTTGTGCTTCTACAACATCTTTTAGTTCTTCTGGAGTTAAAGATTTTACTGTTGCCTGTGTTCCAACTGGCATGAAAATTGGTGTTTGTATATCTCCATGAGGAGTATGAATGACACCTCTTCTAGCTCCCGTTTGTTTGCATTCGTGTAAAAGTTCATAAGTTACTGCTTCCATTTCTTCTCCTTTTGACACAATGGGGACAGATGACGCAAAAAGAAACGTCCCCATTGTTTCACTATTTTACTTTGCCGTAGACTCCGCCACCGCCTGCTTCTATTTTAGCATGTCCTGTTCTTGCTTCGTCTATTTTATTTGCAATTTTCTCTCCAACTACTGATTCTATATCGTCTTTTGTAACTTTATGAAGTATCGTCATTTCAGTGTCAAAATGTGATAATAATTTATCTATTTGCTTTGTTCCTACTCCTGGTATAAATTGAAGTGGTACCTGATATATATATTCAGGTCTAGTTTTTGGACTTTTAGTTTCTTTTTTGTCCTTTATTAATTCAATTCTATCGAAAACTCCAAATGTTACCTTATTACTTGAGCATTTTGGACAAATTATTACTGGTTCTTTTGTTTCTATTACTGAGTTACAATTATCACAAAATGTTCTATGGTATTTTCCAAGTTTTGGATCTAATCCATAGTTAGATAAAATTTTTCTTCCATCTACATTCTTTATTGCCTTTACTACTTCTTTAAATGATATATCTTCAACCTGCATTTTATTATATTCTCTTGCTATTTTAGGAAGTGAATGTGCATCTGAATTTGTTAAAAATGTTCTTGTTTCAAGTTCCGATATTGTATCAGCTAAATATGTATCAGCACTTAATCCAAGCTCTACTGCAAATATTTTATTAAACTTTTCTTTAAAAATATCTTTCAATCTATCCGTGCAATTTCCATAATAACTTTTATGTGGTGTAAAAATATGCGCCGGAATTAATATTCCATTATATTTTTCTACTAAATCTATTAAATCATATCCTGATAAATCTGAACGTTGTGTGCTTAATGTGATATTTTTTACATGATGTGACATTTCGTTTGAAAAGCCTTTTATATCTTGTAAATGTGGAAAGAAACAAATATTGTGTGCTGCACCAGATTTACCATTTCTTCCTTTTTCAGATGTTTCTACTTCACTTCCAAGAAGAATACATACCTTATCTTTATATATGATTCCTCCATCCTCTATTTCATATGCATCTCCGGTTTTTAAAAAATTATCTATATCTTCTATAACATAAGGTGATGCGCAATCTATTATTCCAACTACTTGTATTCCTTTTCTTTCGTAACATTCCTTTGCAATGTTAGCAAAATTTAAAGACCTTGCTGCTGTTATTTTTATTGGTTTTCCATTTTCACTTCTTCCTATATGCACATGTAAATCTGCAAATATTTCTTTCATTGCTATTAAATTCTCTCCTTATTTTAAAATTAACCGCCATATTAGACGGTTATATAATTTTCTTATATTTCTTTTTCTTCATCTGTACTTAGTTGTATTATGCTATTTATATTATCTTCATGTTTTTTATCATCATTATTTTCATTTCTATCATTATCATCTCTTCTATCTGTTTCTAAGTCAACAAATAAACCTTTTCTAAATTCTTCTTCGCCCTTCTTTAAGCTTTCACTATGAACTATTAATGGTTCAATTTCATTTGGATTAAATACAAACTCTTCTTGCTGCTCTTCTTTGCTAGTAATACTTTCTTGTTTAGCTATTGCTTCTGTATATATCGAATCCTTATCACTTATTAATATAATAGCCTTTTTTAATCCTTCTTCTGTTTCTGGTATTGCGTTTGTTTCTTCTGCCATATTCTGTAATAATGGCTTCTTTATCACACTCATTATACATATACCTCCTGCATTTTATTTACAAATTCTTTAAATTGCTCTAAATATATGTTTTCTTTATCCTTTAAGTTTCTGTGTTCTAAAAGTACTAATGCTTCATCTGGTTTAAAACCTATTCTTTCTGGTCTATCTAAAAGCATTCCTCCAAATTGATCTACCAGCTCTAAAATATCACTTTCTTTTTCTCTTGGCTCTACTCCAGAATATCTATTTACTTCCTCACATATTTTACAAAATCTCTTTGAAAAGCCTAATGTTTCCAAATATTCTGCTCCATCTTTTGCATAAGATTTCACTTTTTCCAAGTCACTAAAATCTGTAGGTTTTTTACAATTACACAATAAGCACGCTGTTAAAACCAAATTTTTATCAACATCTATATTCATAGTTTCAATAAATAATTTTGCAAGTTCTGTTTTAAATACCACTGATTTATCAAAAAATACTCTAGCTTTTTTCTTCAAATAAAACATTATCTCCATTTTTCTTACAAAATCTTCTTCCATCAAAATATAGTTTGCAAAAGTTTCTTCCATAAATATTCCCTCCACAAGACCTTTTCCAAGTAATTCTTGGTATTATTATATTGAAAAAAACTTCATAATTCAACGGTATTTTAAAAATGTTATATAATTGTAAAATGAATGTAATATTATTGTAATTTTATATAATAACTAGCTTATTCGTATAATCTAAATTTGCCCATGAATCGCTTCCATATCCTAATGTATAAACGTTTGTAGCAAATATATCTTTTTCTAGCATTTCTCTTAATATTCTGTTGTTATTTTGTTCCATATATTTCTTAACAGACGTAACCATTTGAATTTTTGAATTTATTGCACATATATCTGATAACATTTCTCTTCCTTTTGAGTTAAACCCTAATACTCTAGTATATGGTACTATTTTTTTTGAATTTTGCATATCTTTTTTTGTAATACCTAGAAGAGCATATACTAAAATTCTTTGTATTCTTGTTTGTGCATATCTTTTGGATTTTATAATATTTACTAATTCTATTAAATTGTTACATGAATTTGCAGCATTTTTTATAGAATACTCTAATCCTTCTGACACATCCGGAAGTTCTGAAATTTCAGAAACTGACATTTTTCTTAAAGTATATAAAATTTCTTTTTCGTATTTAATTAAATCTATAACGTAATTTTCTTTTTCAATTTGTTGTTTTAAAATCATATATGAACTTTTTGGCATTACTTTTCTTAAATCATCATACTGTTCCATTGCAATTAACTTTCTTATAGCAGTACTACTTGCAAATTCATCTACTATTTTTTCATCATTGTAATATACCTTTTTCCTTTGTACTGAGTATGGTTGCATATCACTTTTTAATTTTTTTATAGCTTTTAAATATTCTACTGCTAGGATATTATTCTGACCAGAAAGTATGTTGGCATAACGTCTTACATCGTTTAAATACATCATTAATGCATTTTCTCTTGCTTTTGGATAAGATATTCCTTTTCCAAGCTCATGTGTTAAAATTGCACTATATTCTTTTGGCTCATTATGTAAAACATTTGCAATATTATTTAATGCTGCAAAATCTGCTGTTTCTGTTCCAAAACATAAAGTATCAACTATTTTTAGACTATCTAATATTTTTACTGCACCTTCCGCAAAATTCTCTGCACTGGATATGCTATAAATTGTAGGTAGCTCTAATACTATATCTACGCCATTTTCAATTGCCATTTGTGCTTTCTTCCATTTATCAACAATTGATGTGTTACCTCTTTGAGTAAAGTTTCCACTTATTACTGCTACAACATATTCTGCACCTGTGTTTCTTTTAGCTTCTTCAATTTGATATAAATGACCATTATGAAATGGATTATATTCTGCAATAATCCCTAAAACTGTAGACATATTTTCACCACCTTCGATTATTTTTCTGTTATATCTTGTTTATTTTTTATTACCTTGATATAATATCATAAAATTAAGAATTTTACAATCGAAAGGACAAATATTATGGAAGAAATTATTATTTACACAGATGGTGCTTGTTCACGGAAATCCAGGGCCAGGTGGATGGGGTTCTGTTCTAATTTATAAAGATCAAAAAAAAGAAATTTCAGGTTCAAATAAAAATACTACTAATAACATAA
>Ga0256404_1006241_pt1 | contig 19992 bp, 32 predicted proteins | sample RumenRJG_01DNA_FD_185990 | JGI IMG/M metagenome (GOLD analysis project Ga0256404, IMG submission 185990) | Bovine rumen microbial communities from Lethbridge, Alberta, Canada - RJG_01 | ecosystem: Host-associated > Mammals > Digestive system > Stomach > Rumen | place: Canada: Alberta | collected...
ACCCCTCTGCCATGTCGGAAAGAACCGTGCCGATGTCCTCAATCGCTCCGTCCTGTACGTCCTGTGACTGCTCCAGTGCGTCCAGTCTCAGTTCTACATCCGTCTTTTCCCGGAAATGCATACGCACGATGATAGTGCCGCTTTCTCCGTCCTCTCTGGTGGTCGGTGCGGCGATGACGATGCCGTCATACTGCCCGGTAACTGCATCATCATGCAGGAATTCCAGATGTGAAACATTGTCTGCCGTAACCTTTCCGCAGACGAACATGGCGTTCGCTTCGTTCGTGGCGATGTGCGTGACTTCCGCAATGGAAGCGCCGTCCTCAATGTCGATAGTCGTTCCATCCATAAATCTGAGTTTGTCCATAATTTAATCCTCCTTTATTTTCTGTAACATAACGAATAAAGACGTACATTAAGGCGTGAACCACTACTCAACGCGTTCGGTGATGCATTTGAAATATACGGATTTACTGACCTTGAATTGTACTGATTATTGCCGTCAAATGTCGCATAGACAGCGACAGCGCCGTTGACTGTAACATTGACATTACCCGCAAAAGTATATCCAGAAGGTACAGTCGGAACTATTGCTGAACCCCCAAGACCAGTCCATGCTTTGCCGCCACCCGAATTAATGCCTTGCGTGATATTGACTTCGGCAGACGTCTCAGTCACTATCACCGCCATGTTGTTGATTAAATCGTTAAGCGTTTTCCCCTGTCTTGCATCAAGGGCATATCCGCTTGCCGTTGTGGTCAGGTTGTTTACCACATTGGCGGCATTAAATTTTGTCGCCACCAGTGCCGCCATATCGGAGAACCACTTGCTGATTTTTCCGAACAGCGTACTACCATTGTCCCCAACAGCAGGGACGGGGAACTGTGTAGATGGCTCGGTAATCGCGTCAATGGTCAGATTATCAATCTTTGTGGTCTGCTCTCCGGGCTTACCCTGCGGGATCGTGAAGTTAAAAACTGCCGCACCGGGAGTGCCCGTATTGGTAACCCTTGCTGTCTGTCCGTAAGGAACCGTTGTGGTAGACCCAACGGTTACGGTTGCGTCCGCTCCAGCGGCTCCGGTTGCTCCGGTTGCGCCAGTCTCACCAGTATCGCCTTTCGGCCCCTTGATGTGTCCAATCAATGTATTTACTACTGCCATTATTCCTCACCGTCCTCCGTCACATAGTAAAGATTTCCAGTTTCCTCGTCATAATGAAACATATCAGACAGGTCTGTCTGTGCTGACACATATAAATCCCCGGCATCATTGACCCACATCGTGAAAAATCCTGCGATTTCCGTGATAATGCCACCGTCACCCGCTGGCCCCTGCGGCCCCTGCGGCCCCTGCGGTCCGATAAATGCACCGCTGTCCAGTTTTGCCTGCACATCAGCCGCCACAGCATTGGCATTCGCCGCCGCAGTAGTTGCCGCAGTTTTCGCATCTTCAATCGAATCATAAAGTTCCTGTACTGACGCCGCATCAGATGCCGCTGATGCCGCTGACGTTGCCGCAGATGTCGCAGACGACGCGGAAGACTCAGCCGATGCTTTTGCCGCCGCCGCATTGTCATAGGTGACTTGGATGTATTCCGCGAGGTTTGCGGCGATGTCAACAGCCTGTTCAATTAGCGGGATGTCTGTCTCGGAGATTATTGTGTCATCCGTCAGCGGCGCAGGCTCCACGCGCAGAACGAAATTCAGCGTACCGATAATCTGCGATTCGGTTCTGACGCGCAACTCACACAGCACATCTCCCGCGATGGCAGTCATCTGCTGAGTAACAGTAAATGTTACTGTATTACCACTGATTGCGGTCGCCGCATAAGAAAATCCAGTATTATCAGGCTTATATCCATTAATCAACACAGCCGCGCCTGATGGGATCGAGAATGCGACATTGTTTTTGTACAACGTAAATTTTATAGCCTGTAAATTATTGTCGTATTGTGAACAATGAATCACAGGGCGAACGCCAACTGGTACAACATTTAAATTCACATCCTGTGTATACATTTAGCTCTCGTTGCCCTCCTTTCCATCAATAAACTGGGCCGTCATCAATGTAGCCATCACCGCCACTACCAGGATCGTCACCATCGTCACCGCCTTCGTCACCATCCCAATTGTGGGACTGGCAAAATTCCTCAATATTACGCAAGCGGTTGTCAAGCCACCGGATAGTCCGCGTCACATCCCACATTTCTCCATCCGACCCTTCATACCACCCGTCAAGCAGATACAGTCGTCGGAATCCTGCGGTGCCGTTGCGTCCGTTGATGCCGGCGGTGTCTCCGTTGGTCGCGGGATTCTCTACATCACCGACCCAATCGGAGTACATGATTTTTTCCTCGAAGGTAAAGCCCGGACAGCCGACTATATTTTCGTCATCGTTGTTTGACGTGACGTAAAAGCCGTCCGCCGGTGTCCCGAATGTCGAGCCGTAAATCGCCGCGCCGGTGATGGTGGATCCGCTCTTGATGTCGCCAGAAAACTGCCCGTCGGTGGCGTAAAGATTGCCGTTGCTGTCAACACTGAAGTTGTTGCCAATCTGGATAGTTCCGCCGCGGAAAGTGCCGTTGTTAGCTTTCAGGTTGCCGTTGCTGTCAACGGAAAAGTTGTTCCCGATGACAAGGCTTCCGCCGTTGGCATAAATTCCGTCTTTCGACCACCGCCCGATGACTTTCCCGGACGAATCGAGGATTACCAGATTGCCGTACGCGTTATTGACGCCGCCCAGACTGAGCGTGCCGTCCATTGTCCACGCCTGCGCATACGGCCCGGCATACGAGTTCGCAAAGCCGATGCCGTTCATGTTGATTCGCAGGACGCGCGTGGCGGCGGCGATGTTGTCGTTATTCAGCGCGAGGATTTCATTCGACCACCCGTCAGCATTGCGGTTCATGACGATATGGCCGCGGGTGCCAGCGTTCAGCACACCGGTCGCCCGGTCGATTTTCTGCGCAACCTGTGACATGGTCGCCGCCGCATCCACGGATGCGATGGTTTCCTCGATGGTGCCGGACAATGTGCTACGCACGTTTCCGACCTGGATGCTGTCATAGCGGTCAGCGAGAACATTCCAGACGATGTCAACGACTTTGCTCTTTGTGGAGATTCCCAGCTTTGCAAAAATGACCGTCACGGTGTCGCAAAGGTCGAGGTTTTTGGCGCCGGTCAGCAGCGACTTGTATTCTTCCGTATCAGGGAGGTTCACGAAGTCGATTTCCAGATTGACCGCCGGGATCCCGATGTTGTTCGCCGTGATGTACCGCTGGGTGTAATTACGAAGCTGTTCCACCGACGGCATCCCGTCAAACTTGTCGGAGAAGTCGAGCACCGCCGTCCGCTGGAACGGAAAGTTCGCCGCGGTCGGAGCGTGAACGACCTTTTCCGGGAGCGTGACGGTCGTGCCCTCAGACCCCCAAAAAGGATAGACGCCCGTGTAGGTGTTCAGAATTGTTTCTTCCTGTGTCAGGTCGGTCAGGTTCTTGCCGTACTGAATCGTATAGCCGTTGCCCTCGCCGCGTGCCCTGCAAAGCCTGACACTGTAGTTGTCAAAAAGCCATTCTCCGCCATAGATGTCGAGGATGCTTCCGGCGCGTCCGCCCATATAAGAGCGGATGCTTGTCGGGATCGGGACGGCGAAGTCATTGTCGGAAGTGAAATCCGCGGAAAAGCTGAAGGGATTCGACTCCGCGCTCATGCTCTTGAAATAAGCCAATGCGTTCGTCAGGTTCGCCGCCGTGAAGGGTGAAACCGGGATCCAGCTAAGCTGATAGCTGATGTGCTGAGCGAGGATAGTCACCGTGCCCCTCATCGGCTTGGTAATCTTGTAGACCCGGAAAGCCTGATTGCTCCGCCGTGCGGAAGGTTTCGCCACAATAATCGCGGAATGGACGATGTCCGCATAATGAGCACCGTCCACAGGATAGGTCAGTTCAAGCTCAAACTCGCCGTTCCGCGCCTCATGGACGGTACAAGAAATAGCGTCCGAAAGCCGCCCGATGCCGTTGGTGGTGAAGTTGGTGGCCGTGGGTGCAAAAAGTATCGGAATCATTTACCCTCCTCCTAGATAGACCACCAGCGCGGCGTGATTTCCACCCGGCTCCACCCGCTGAAACTGACGGCGTTCTCCCCCGGATCCAGTTCCGGGAAAGCACCGTTGACCAGCGTGGTCGTGCTGTTTCGGCTATTCGCACCCTCGTACACTTCCATCAGGTCGCAGTCGATGTCAGCATATGCGCTGCATCCCGTCACCCTGACGGGTGTGCCGTTGATGGTGACTGTACCGCCGGAGCCATAGCAACGAACAAGCGGCTTCGCCGGGTACAGCGTCGGGTTGTAGACCTTCCCGGCGGCTGTGTAGGTGACCGGGGTCTCGCCGGACTTCAGAAAGTGTTGCGGTTTGCAATCAAAGACCAAATCAAAAGCCGCTCCCACCCTGTCAGATGCAGAGAGTGAGAACGGCCCGACATAGCGTGCAAGCCTGAACTCATCTGGCTTGACGCTTTCCTCATAACGGTAATATTTTCCGTAATGGCTCGACAGATAGCCGCGCAGACCGTCCACATTAGTCTGCATGCCGTGCGGGATGTACGCTGAGATGGTCAACTCGAAGTTATGCCATCTGCCGTTGCTATAGACCAGTGCGCCGTTGCGGCCCGGGATCTCGACGCTTGTATCATCATGTGCCGCGCCGTCCCATGCGTTAGATGTCGCCACAAAAGTGCCGAAATCCGTGGAGGGCTTGCCGTCAAAAACAAAGTAATTTCTTTTGCTCATGCGTATACCGCCCTCCTGCTGCTGACCTGCGCATTAATGATGTCCGCGACCCTCTGGGCGATGATGCGCTCATCCTGCCCGGGCGCGCCGTAAACATTGACCGTAACTGCGCCATAAGCGCCGGCGGCCGGGGCATTCGCCCGGACATTTGCGGAAATGGTGCCGGTTGCCGCCGCGCTCAGGTCGTCCATTGCATCGGTCACGAGTCCCAGATTGTCCTCAATTCCGAGAGCAATGCCCGCCGGGATATAAGCGCCGATTTCATCCCGCATCAGCTTGGACGGGGATGCAATGCCGAAAAACTTCTTTACGCCGTCAAAAGCACCCTTGGCCGCATTGAGCGCCGCCGTGATGATTTTGTCACCGAAATCGCTGATACCCTGCGCGATGCCTTCGACCACATTTTTGCCGATTGCAAGCCAGTCGAATTTGCCGAATTCGTCCTTGATGCTGTTTGCGACTTCAAGCACCTTCCCCGGAATTTCCGGGATCGCGTTGATGATGCCGGTCAGCACCTGCCCGAGTAATTCCATGCCTTTCTGGAGCATGTCGGGGTAGTGTTCACCGATGCTCGCGAGAATCTGCGCCGCAACGGCAGCGATAGCGCCAACGATTTCCGGGAGATTCTGAACAATACCACCGGCAATCTGCGCCACCATCTGAACGCCCTGCTCGAGTAACTGCGGGCCGTTTTCCATCAGGTAGTTGATGACCTGGGTGATAAGCTCGCCGCCGGCGGTGATCATCTCGGGAAGACCCTCGAGGAATCCAGTGGCCGCATTGGCGACCATCTCCGTGCCCTGTGCGACAAATTCCGGGAGTCCGTCGGCAATGGCGCCCGCGACGCCGGTGACCAGCTCGGCCGCATGTGCCGCAATTTCGGGGACGCCGGTGACGATAGCCTCGCCGATGCCACTGATGCCTTCAACGATTTTTCCGACACCGCCCTCAGCGTCCCCGCTGAAGATGGTCGTAATACCGTCCATGATTTCAGTGAACGGCCCGAGGAAGTCCGCCACAAGGCCGCGCCCGAACCCGGCCATAGCTGTCTGCATGTCCTGCAGAGCGTCCTGATAAGCCGCTGCAGATTTGACCGCATCATCCGACATGACGCCACCGAGTTCATTTACCCGGTCTTTCATGGCCTGAGTGTCTTCGGCGGAAGTGTTCAGCAGAGCGGCCATTTCCTGAGCGGAGCGTCCGAGCAGTTCCTGAGCGAGCGCAGCACGTTCGGTGCCGCCCTCCATGCCCTGCAGGCCCTCAATGACGCGCCCAAAGAGGTCTTCCTGAGACATGCCGAGCGCTTCTTCCTGAGAGATACCCAGCTTCTGAAAAGCATCCGAACCGCTGGCCGCTTCGGAGGTCAGTTTCTTCATAGCGCCCTGCATGGCGGAGATGGAAGACCCCGAATGCTGAAGAACGGCGTCCCATTCCTGATATGCCTTCGCGCTGATGCCGATTTTCTGGCTCTGCTTGTCGATGGTGTCGCCCATCGCGGCGAGGTCGCCGACCTTGCCGATTGCCGTGGAGATTGCCGCGCCAATGCCGGCGGCTGCAACGACTCCCTTGATGGTAGATATTAATTTGTCCGAAAAAATAGCGCCGGACTCACTGCCGGCGCTGTCTGCTTCTCCGCGAAGCACATCGGTGATGCTCCCGGATATTCCTTCAGCGGAAGGAACGATTTGCACAAATGCTTTACCTAAATCAGGCATTATGTCCCTCCGTTCTACGTTTCCACTCTGCCATGAAATCCTCGCCCGAATCGAAGCCCTCGACCGCGCTGTCATCGCCGGTAAACATCTGTAGGAGCGATTTCGGGCGATTCTTGCCCTCCGCTCCGTCGGAGCTGTTCAGCCACTTGATGAGGTTCAGCGCGTCCGTCTCCGCAAGCTGTAAAAACAGCGGGAGCGATACGGGCAGACCGCCCATGACGGTGCGAATCCGTGAATCCTCTCGCAGACCGGCCGCCAGTGTAGCCGCATATAACGGCGGTAACCGACGGTAATCATAAATGTGGTAGGTCTCCGCAAAATCACAGATAAGCGCATCCTCATCGGCCGCCATCATCGTGGCGAGGATTAAGAGTTTTTTGCCTTGCGTTCTTCCCGTGTCGCCTTGAAGATGGCCGCGACCTCATCGCCCACACGAGACGTTTTGGCGCGTCCGTGCTCGTCCTCGCAGTGCTTGAGGAGTGCTTTTTTCTGCTCCTCCCCAAGCATCCGCGAAAGGACGGAGGAGAGTGCCATCATGTCATTGTGCTGGGCGCGGCCGATGTCCTCGAGGAGGTAAAAGTCATCGAGACAATCCGTGTCGACGCTGTACGCAAACCCTGTTTCTGTCTTTCCCTTGAAAATTGCCATAACCGCTTACCTCATGCTTTCAGGATGTACTCGTAATGAGTATTGCCGGTGTTGTCAGGCTGTGCCGCAATGGTCACCTGATAGCCGACCGCCGCACTGTCGGAATACGTGACATCACCGATCGCAGTAATCTTGCCGACCGGAATCACGACACGCTTGACCGCGCCGCCACGCATGACCATGTCTACAACCCACTCCGCATCTTCCTGTTCGTCAGAGTTGACATTGACAGTGATGCCAGTTGCAAGGGTGCCGGTCACGTTGTCCACTCCGAAAATGGCCTTGAGGACATCCACGTTCAGTGCCTCGATCAGCGTGAAAGTGAAGTTGTCGGCCTTATCGGTCTGGATATTAAGGACGGTATCGCCGCCCCATGCCTTGATGCCGGTATTTGTGATAGCGCCGGAATTGACCATGCCGGCGTCGGAGATGTATCCGAGATTCTTGAAAGCCTCGTTAAGCGCCGCCGCTGCAGTCGTCGGCAGAGCGGTTCCGAGAGGTGCGCGCGAGACCGCGCCGCCGACCTTGGCCTTGCCGGCGGTTACGTTGGTCACTTCGCTCATAGCATGTCCTCCTTAGTAAAAAGTGACGTCGAAGACTGCCTGATAGCGGTAGTGCTTCGACGCCGTATCCGTATAGTTATAATCCGAGTTCAAAGCCACCCGGGAAATACTGTCGAGCGTGATGGCGTCAAGCATCGCCGCCTTGACCCGCTCGTTCAGCGCCGCGGCATCGTAAAGGCTTGCCGCGTAGGACTGCACCGCGATGGTGGCACTGTCGATATGGTTGATTCTGCTCGACCCGGTCTTTTCGATAACGACAAAAACCGCCGGTCTGTCCGCCGGCACTTCCATGTAAACCGGGACATCCGGCAAGCAATCGCTGAGATAGTCCAGTATGGTTTTTTCAATCATTCTTAGCCACCTCCCCGACCGCCTTTAACAGTTTGTTGTCGAATCGTCCCGCCGGCTGGAAGACGGACGCGTTTACACGGTTCTGCCCTGTGAAAACGCTTACTTCTGCGCCCTCGCCATAGCTATCCTTGACAGCCTCTGCGAACTCTGTGCAGACCGCCGCCATCTCCGGCGATGTCAGGAGCTCCCGGACGCCTTCAGTGTTCAATTCAAAGCGGAAGTTACTCATAACGCTCGACCTTCACTTTCTTGTTCCATTCGAGCGGGATGAGTCCCTCGATGCCCTGCGTTGGTTTTCCGATGGTGCGGAAACGCTCCCCGAAAAACTCGACCGTTCGATTAGTCCAATCATTGACGTCACCTTTCGGAATTGCAAGCGTATAAGCAAGCTGTTTGCCGGTAAGGTTCAGCGTGTCGATGATGTCCTGCGTAGACGGTTCGCCAATCAGGACATTCTCGACCTCGACAGGATCTTCGACATAAACAGGACGATTGAAGTCATCGACGCCATCCTGAACACGTTCAAACAGCGTGACCGTTACTCCGTGAAGCCGTCCCATAATTCCACCGTCCCAATCTGCTGACGTCTCAACCCGAGCCGTTTAAGGTCGTTCCGCATGATAGCCGCTGCAATGCCACCGCCCGGGATCGCATAGGTGCCGCTCCAGGTATACCCGAGAGCACCCTGCGATTCCTGGGTCATCGGTTCGCCGTCCTGACTCTGCCGGAGCACCCGGACAACGATGTCGACCGTGACAAGCTTTGCCACGCTTGCATATGCAGCGCTGTCATTGACCATAGCGTCGAGGTCTTTCCCGACCTTCTGCGCTTCAATTCGGAGCGTGTCGGAGATAAGCGGTAAAATAGCCTCGATACGGGCCTGTTCGTCTGCCGTGTATTCCTTACCAGTCAGCGCCACAACATCCGCAAGAGTAGCAAAGCAACATGTCATTTCTTCGGCGCTCCTTTCCTCTTGGGCGCGGTCTTCTTCTCAACGGCGGGAGCCGGGGCGACAACCTTCTCCCAGTTGCCGCCCGTCAGCTCGCTGTTGGTGTTAATTACCGCGCCGGTCTTTTTGTTTCGGTACTCCATCAGGTGGTGGTTACCTTGACGCGTGCGAAGTGATCAGCCGCAAGGATGCCCCAGCCGATGTAAGCCTCAGCGCGCAGGCAGACCTCGTTGTATCTCTTCAGGTCGCGGCTTCTGCCGTCCGGATCGCCGTACTGGATGACCTCCAGCGGGACGTTCGCCGCATAGCCCCACTTGAAAGCGTTCTGGAAATCGCCTGCATAAACATGCACGGTGGTCGTGCCGGTCGCCGACTTCATCGGGACGGTCGAGTTAACATCGGAGCCCATGCCGTAGAAAGCATTCGGGTTCTGGCCGAAGCGGAACTCCGGATACTGGACAACGCCGTTGACCTTGATCGCAGACAGAGCCGCACCAGCCGCCGGAGACATTGCGATGCCGGTGACGATGCCGCCGTCAGCCTGGACAGCCTGGATCGCCGCGTCGATATTGTCATCGATAGATGCCGCCACATAGGTAACATCATTGCCAGTGGCAACACCGTCGAAAGAGTTGGTGCTCTGGAAGGTGGCCGCGGTCAGGTCTGCCGGGTTAAGGCCGTGGAAAGCAGCGATGTCGAGGCCGCGGGCGATCTTCTTTGCAAAGCCGTCAGCGAAGGTCTGCAGGGTCGGGATCCTTGCATCCTCGGAAGCGCGCAGGAACTCATCGGAAACTCTCGCCTGATAGACGAACTTGATGGGTCTGATCACGACCGGGGTCGCAGTTGCAGTGTTGGCCGGCTTCGCGCCGCCCTCACCAACGATGGAAGCCTCGCCATCGAGGTTGAAAACGAACTCGGAAATTCCGTTGAACGGGATCGGGGTCTGTGCGGACAGCTTAGCCAGGGAGCTGTAACCGCGAACCTTGGAAAACATCTCGGAAACAAGAGTAGTTGGGAAATTAGTGGATGCATTGAGAGTAGTTGCGGGCATAGTAGTCCTCCTTAGATATTATTGAGCGCCGCAGAGACGGAAGCCCATGCGGACGCCTCGGTATTTTTGACATTGGGTTCGCTCGACCCGAGCGGAGCGGCCGGTCTGTTATTGCCGATCAGTTTGACCATCGCTTCAGCATCTGCCCGGATGGCTTTCTCATCGTCGCCGGTGAGGCGGGACGCCATCTGATACGGAAGACCCGCTTCAAGCGCCACCTTGGTTTTTACCGAGGCCGTCTCGTACTGGTGGATCTTAGCGTTCAGTTCATCGACCGTGGCCTTGTGCCCGTCGATGGTTTCCTTCTGCTTCTGAAGCTGTTCCGTGAGGTGCGTGACCTGCTTCTTAAGGTCGTCATAATCGGCGTACTTTTCCGCCGCCTGCTTTTCGGCGCGCCTGATGCGGTCGCCGATAACTTTGTCGAGCTGTTCCTGAGTTTCGATTACGGTAAAATCTGCCATGAGTTAACCTTTCTCCCGATTTCCGGTCGGTATCCGTAGGTATTAAAAAAGCACCCCGGTCGGGATGCCTTAATAACTGACTTGCTGTCGTTTTTTATCTGCCTTACTTTCAGAGCAAATCCAGTGAGCAAGGATCATGCTGTCGAGCAGTGCGATGTCTGCGCCGTCCAGTGTGGAGCGGTAGCCTAAACCGCCATTAGAGCCGATTTTGCGGCGTTCGCAGTTGCTTATAACCTGCGTGACGGACGTCTGAGCCATGTGCTGAAACGTGCCCTGCTCCATCGCCATATCAAACACGCTGTTGGCCTTGATAATCTGCGGAACAGTGACGATCGCCGGGCGTTTGACGCCTTCCTGCTTCATTACGTCCATAAGCACGTCAATGCCGTTCTTGCCATCGGCCACAGCCTTCGCGATGTCTGCGTGCTCCATGAACTTGACTATCCATGTAACGCCGTTCCTAATCGGCTTGCAGTTGACCACCTCGCAGAAGATTTTATCCTCTGCTGTCCGGGCGGCTACAGCCAGGGCAACGTTTTCGCCGTCGATGCCGAACTTGATGCCAACGTAAAGTTTGCTCGTTAGCTTCGGAAGCTTGTCGGTCTGCAGCTGTTCCCACTCGTTCCGGCTGATTGCTGACCGCTGGTTGTACTTTATCCACAGACCGAGGCGCTGGATGTTGAAATCCGTCTTATCCTCGCCAATCTCGGAGCGGATCGTGCGCTCCTTGAGGATGGTGCCGAGGCTTGGGTTGGTCTCATACCACAGATCTACATCATCAGCGTTCGACATCTCCGGCACCGACCATTCCGCCCAGCCGCTTTCGAATGACTCCGCCTGCAAGACATGTTTGCGGTAGTTCGGGAAGACCGTGCCAGCGGAGATTGCCGTGGGCGGCGTCCCGAACATGATGGTCTGAGGATTTGCCGAATCCGTGACAACGTACTTCAGAGCGGTCTCCTGCTCGGGCGTATATTCCTGCGCCTCATCAATGATGAGCGTGTCATAACCTTCACCGAGGCCGCCGGTCGATGTCCGGGTGCGGAACTCTATGACGCCGCCGTCAGCGGTGTATAAGTGTTCCTTGCCAAATGCCCTGAAGGATGACTCAATCTCGATGTCGACCTTAGCGCAGAGGCGGCTCAGACGCTCCCAGATGGAATGCGCGGTACTTGCTCTGTGTGCCGTATAAAGGATGCGCTCCCCGTTCTTCAATCCGTAAATGCACCGCGCAAGGGCCATTTCCGACTTACCGTTCCGTCGCGGTACTGAATATCCGAACTTCTGATGCACCCAGAGGCCGTCGTCGTTTACGGCCATGATGTCATAGGTGAGCGCCACCTGCCATTCGAGCATGGTGTTCTCAGAGGCGTTGTAAAGCTCGACCGCCTCAGAACCTTTAGTTTCTGTGTAAGGCAAAACAACGGACACCGTCGGGGTTTGTCTCCCGACTCTGTCCATGCTTTACACCTCCACGCTTGCCGGGTCTTTGTTCCGCATAAGCGTCACCTCCCTTAGATGTTGACCCAGCCGCCTCCGGACGAGACGGAATGAGTCCTGCCAACGTGGTAATCTATTTCGCAGAGACAGCCGGGATGCCGTTCAAAGCACCCGGCGTCTTTTGCGTCCTTGTAATTGTCCCATTCCCCGCAGCGTTCGAGGCACCAAGCGCAGTCCTCGGAATACTTCGTACCGGCGCGGAGACCGACGTCCGAATATTTGCGGACGATACTAACCTCGAGCCCCATTTCCTCGCGGGCCTCAGCGTTCCTGCGGATTGTCTCATCGACTGCGCCGATGGTCTTCTGCTTGATCAGGTTCTCGACCAACCCCGGCGCGGCAAGTTTGCCGGCAAGCTCTTCCGCAATCCTGTCAGCGTCCGCCGGGTCGAACTCAGCGCGGAGCGTCCCGATGCCGAGGCGCGCTTTCTGGTTCTGCCGGAGTTGTGCCGTTGCGGCGCCGACAGCAGAATCATCATAGGCACGCTTTAGAACCGTTCTAAGGACGCCGACCAGCTCATCCTCTGCCACATCCTCAAAGCTGTCCCCAAGGGCATCAGCAAGCGCTTTCCCAAGCTTCTCCGCGTAGTTCTGCGCATCCACAAAAGTATCGATGCCGCGTACGGCTTTTTTACTCCGCGCATAGTTGCGGAGAATCACTTTCACATCATCCATATCAGATACCCGTAAGCTCGCGAAGCTTGTCTTCCGTAAAGTAATCCGGGAACGAGGTCTGAATCTTCATGATTGCGTCGCCAATGCCACCCAGCGCGGAAGCATCCGCCTCAAAGATAGGCGCCCACATGACGCGCGTTTTTGCAAGCTGATTCCGCGCATAAGGCACTTCATCGCGGATGCAGGCGGCGAGGTATCCGGCATTCAGCAGACCGACGCCGAAAGTCCGCTGGGCCTTGCGAGCGGTCAGGCGGAGCGTCTCATGCGCGGCCTTGATTGCCTCGGAGCTCGACGGGTTTTGCGACGGAAAACCGAGGTCGTCGAGCGTCAGACCGGTCTCGCCGGCAAACAATCCGGCAAGCTGGCGAAGCTGCTCCGTGTGCGGTGTCTGCGGAGCCGTCTGGAACTGGCCAACAACAGGCTTATCACCGTCATCATCCTTGTCGATCCGAAGCATGGACGACATGGTCACTTTCCATTTATCCATCTTTTCGGCGTTGGGATCCATTCCGAGAATCCACTTCTGTGGATAGCTGTAGAACTCCGCGGAAATCTCCGAACGCTTGACTGTGCGGACTGCGCTGTCGACAATGTCCATGCAGGCCCTGCTGATACGGGCATGACCGAAAGGCCTGGTTGCATCCGGGCGGTAAATCATCGGCACCAGCAGCGGATACGGCGCGACATTCTTGACCGTATACGGTTCCTTGCCCTTCTCGATGATCGTGGTCGCACCCGGAACGAAATACGCCTCGACAAGCGGATTGTCGAACTCATCAAACTCGATTACGGCGTATCCTTCTTTGAGCATATAGGTCACCGGGTCAATAATGCCGGTAGCGTGCCTGCCGTCGATAACCCGCATCTGAGGGAAGCCGTCCGCGCCGGTCGTGATATAGATAAAATCACATGCGCTTATCAGTGCCCCGAGGATTCCGGAATCGACCAGCACGTCCTGATTATTCATCTCGAAGATGTTTGCGAGGCCGTAGGCGTCATTTTCAAACCCCTGAAAAGTCAGGCGGTCAGCAAGACTGTCAACAGCCTTCGCGCACCATCCGAGGACGCTCATCATTCCGACCAGATCCGGCGGGGTACTAATGCCAAGGTCTGCCGCCCGGTGCTTCATGTCATAATAGCTGTACCGGAGCAGGACACGGCCTCTCTTGGCTATCAATTTGTTTCTGAGATATTCAATTCCCTTGTATGCCATGATTAAACCACCTTATCGCGCTTTGATGCATTGCACCCTACATGCGCTAGTTTTACATTGTTCCATGCGTGCTTGCCGCCTCGTACCACAGGAAAGATATGGTCGATTGACGGATAATTTCTGCCGACCGCATTTCGTTCTTTATCTATATCATTAAAGTCGCAAGGCTTTCCGCATAAGTAGCAAATGCCATTGTCGCGTTCATACAGTGCCTTAACCGTAATATCTGTATCTACTACTTGTTCGGGCGGTATGCGCTTAGACCTGCGGCTGAATTCGCATTCATCACTACATGTGTGTTTATGCGGAATCCATGTATCAAACTCTTTCCCGCACATCACGCACTTCCGATGATATTCCTTGCTTCCACGAATTTTGCGCGAACGGTCGCGGTCGTAATTCTTATGTTCACGCGCCCATTCTGCCACATAATCGGGATGCGCTTTTCGCCATTCGGTCTGATAATCCTTATTATCGTTTCGCCACTGGGACAAAGTAGCCTTGCGCCCCGCCTTTTTGCACGCATCAGAACAGTATTTGCTTTTTCCGTTAGTCTTCCAATATTCAGCACCGCATAGAGTGCATTTTGCTTTTATTTTCATTTCTCAACCATTTGAAAAACACACAGTGTGAATTTATGTGCAGTAACGGCGGGCGGATTGCCAGAACGTACCCGGGGAGGGACTCACCCCGCCCCATATCTGTAATCCGCCCAAATGGCGTGTTGTTCCAGTATGTCATTGGGGAGGGTCTTGTCAGAGTCGCCATCCACCTTGCGAGGTTCTATTAAGCTGTCCGACTTCTGGCGATTGCAGCACCGGTGTGCCAGCTGGAGGTTGCTGATGTCGCTGGGGTGGCCTCCTTTACTCACCGGGATAATATGGTCTACCGTCGGGGAAAGCGGATGCGGCGCTTTGTAAGAGAAGTCGACCGGCTTACCGCAGATCCCGCATACGGTCTGGGTCTTTAGGATCTTCTGCCGGGCGGCCTCAAATGCACCACGGTTCCCCGGGATACGGTCTGTACGCATAGAGCCCTCCAAGTAAACGAACGGGCCGCCTCAGATCTGAGAGACGGCCCTGTCGGTTATGGCAAGCTGGGAGTACTTGCCGAGGTTCCAGCCCTGAAACCTCTTGTAGCAGATTATCACGGAATAACCTCCCGTGAAGTCGGTACTTTACAGTTTCTGCGCCATGAGATAGTAGAACCGGCGGCGGCGCTCGTAGTAGGCGTCACGCTCCAACGGCATGCCTTCCTGATCATGGAGATACCAAAACGGCCGGTCTTCTGTAACGCCCTGCAAGAGCCAGCGGTAGATGTCCGGTGCGGCTTCGCGGACGGTATCCTCGAGTTTGTGCATCTTCCCGTCAAGGTCTGCGAGCCTGATCGCGGCGGAGCTGGTCGGGTCGCTTATGCCGTTGCCGTGAGGCATACCGTCATAGTTGACGCCGCTGATTCCTAGGGACGCCCGGAGGACATTTATCTCGACCTTCCATTCCGGGTACTGGAGGCAATGATGGTAGACTGTCAGAAAGCGCTGCTTAGGTAGCCAGTATTTACCGCTTTCCCGTGGTATCCATATTTTGCCCAATGGTATCACCTTCTTTCTCGTCTTCCACAAGCAGCTTGCAAATACTTTCCGTTATCCACATCGATTCCCATATCACAAGCCAAAGATCGCGATTTAAATCATGCCAATACGCAAACGGGCTATTAACTACTGTGTCATTGAACTTACGAATATCCTCAAGACATCTACGCGCAACGTTTTTCGGCATCCATACATCTACGTGAGAGGGTCTATAAGTTGAGCCGACCAACGGCATCACCTTCTTTCTCTTTCCGTGCCCTGTCATACTTCCGCCAGGTCTGATAGAGCGCATAGCAGACAGGATCCCGGACGAACTCACTTGCTTTTGCTCTCTGGTACGCTTCAATCAAGTCCATGACAGCATAGCCAATATCGGAGAGACGGGACTTCATGGTGTGTCCCCTTTCCACGGTTCCGGGAGCGGGCACCATGCGACCACTTCCGCAGGAGCGCTGACTCCTATCCAGACACCATTCAAGAACGCGCTTTCTTTAACATACCGTCCTTCGGGTATCCGCACGGTTACGTTGACAGATTCATAATCTTTCGGCAACCGCTCCTTGCACGAAATCCACTGCTGTGCGGACGGCACCCGCTCAATCGCCGCATAAATGTCATCTGCCTTGTACCACGCCTGATGCTCTGCATCGTTTGCGCCGTGAACCATTTCGCCGTTCTTGTTGATGTGATACCAGTCAACGCCCTCTATGGCATCAACGACAGCCGCTCTGCTGATTAAGTCATCCATCGGTTCTCCTTTCTGCATGACAGCACCAGTCAAGCGGCTTGACGCCGTGATTCCAGTATCCGCACCGTCTGTCATGGCATATCCAGTGTATGCAATCTCCACAGGCTACGATGTCCGGCTGTGCGGGTGGCAAAGAATCCAATCGCTCCTTCAGCATCCTTTGCATATCTTCATCAAATGCGGCGCCGCAATACTCAACAAGGTATGTTAAGGCGGCATCAATCGCCGCCTGTCTGCTGATTAGGTCATCCATTGTCTTTCCTTTCTCCTGCGCTACAAAAATCACTTGCGCTCGGTCTTATCGTGCTATCCGCAAACTGTCGACACTTTCCGTTTGGCATCATGTGTTTACATTCACCGCAGTAGATGATTTCTGGCTGTGCGGATGGCAAATCTTTTATCTGATCCCACACCTTTGCAACATTCTTGTCTCCAGTAACGCTCCATACTGCATCTACCACATCAATCGCCGCCTGTCTGCTGATTAAATCATTCATCCTGTTTACCTCTCATATCCGCTCCGCACATCGGACAGTAATTTGCCCTAGGCTTGCCCATAACCGTTGATATCGTTTTCTCTCCGCACTGGTCACACAACCACGTGTCGCCCCATCCAATTTCGGGATGGTATATCCACTTCCCCTTCTTTCGTTCTGGCTGTGCGGATGGTAACGCCTTGAGCCTGTCTCTTACTTCCGTTAGAACGTTCAAAGGGTCTGTGTAGCTCGGCTCGAACCAAGTCGCATCAATAGCCGCCCGTCTGCTTATGGTATCCAGTTGTTCGGAATTTCCGAACAGTTCATTATCAGTCATGGTGGTCACCATCCTGTTATTTCTTCAATAATCATTTTCACAAGTGCGACTATTACCAATACTGACATAAGTATCAACGCCATAATCGGAAGCACAAAAAATATTGCCGCAACCCACATTAGTACATCAGCCATTCTGATCACCTTCCTTTCCGTCCATCCGTGCGCCGCAGTTCGGGCAGAAATCATAATATGGAGTACGATGTAATATTTTCCTGCCACACTCACTGCACATATCCCAAAATGAAAGTTCGCCTTCCACCATTTTCCACCGCCCATGCCTTACCGGGGCGGCATCCACTCGCTCGACATCATTAAATTCATCCCACATCTCAGCGCAGTAGTTGTCCGGGCAAAGCGGTCCGGGATGACAGGTTTCCCGACACAGCACTTTGATTACATCCTCGATGCGGATAAGCGCATCAGGATTTCTTGTCTTGCTCATTGTCACCGTCCTTCCCGCACCCGCCGTTTGACTTACACCCATTCGGCGGCAGATAGTCACTGCATCCGATGCACGGATTCCCAAGATAACAGTTCTGACAATCCTTGCACCCGATTTCTTCGCAGATATCACACTGTGTCATTCTGTTCACCGTCCTTCCTCACACCATAACTGCAATAACCCTTGCACCGCATCTTTCCCGAAACGGCACACCATCCCCATACATCATCATCCGGGCGAAATCGGATGCAGTCCTTGCACCTCACAACCGGGACAGCATCCACGCTCTCCACCCTTCCGAGCGCTTCTCTCAGCGCCGCATGCTGAGTGTCCGTGCTGTGGTGGTAGTAGTCGGTCAGCACGGCGTATGCCGCATCTGTGTCAATCCATCTGCCCATTGTCCACCTCTTTCGGTTCCCAATTGCTCGGTGCGGCGAACCCCGTCACGCACTGACTGCACGGGTATACGCTCGGCATCCTGTCCGCATGGCGGCAGTTAACGCAGTCAGGCTTTTCGCCGTCATCCCGCAACGCTTCAACCGCCATCCGACACGCTTCGGCAAGCCGTGTCTTCGGACCGAGTTCAGCCGCACGGGTCAGTTCCGATATAGCTTCCTGTTTCGTCATTCCGTATCACCTCCCAAAGCGAACCCAACACAGAACCCTGCGAGCATCCCGAGGGACAGCCCCACGAGGAAGCCGATAACGCTGCCGGTCATACAATCACTCCTCTCCGATAAACTGAAATAAATCCATCTGCCCGGGTATCTGTTCTTCTTCCAGCATCCTTTTCTGCTTGTACTCGGTGTACTTTCGCCGGTATTCGTAAGACTTCCCGAAGATATTCCAGGCGGCCTTGACGACATTCGGCTCATAAGGCTTGATAATCTCCAAATCGTCCACGGCCCTGTAACTGATCGGGCAGCCACAGCAGCCGGTTCGCTTCAGGCCATATACCTCGTAAGCGTCTGAATAGCGAATATCCCGGAAGTCCTTCCAGTATGCCTTGTCTTTGTCGCTGACATAATAAAGCGGTCTGAACCGGTACTTACCGTCCCCGGTCTCTGTGAAGCACAAGGCCGTGTTGTCCTTCCGTGGAACTGACCTCATGCCACCCTCATCCCGGCGCTCCCCGGTGATTATCATCTCGTAATACTTTTGAACGCGATGTGCGATCTTTTTTTTGCAGTAGTCGCAGCATTTTGCGCTTATCTGGAAATCCGGCGGATACTCCGCAATGAAGTCCCGCATGTATTTCGAGCTGTTGATTACGAGCTGAATATTCGGGCGTGGCTCCCCGGATCCGTTGCAACAGCAAAGGAAATTGATAAGCGATTCACAGTGCGGATACCTCTCCGACAGCTCCCGACGCTTTGCGTGCTTATCCTCTGCGGCCTCGTATTCGTCCGCGATCGTGAGCGGAACGCCTTTCTTTTGCCATTCAGATAAACCGCCGGACATAATCTTCGAGACGAACGGAACGCCATACCGGCGTACAGCCTGAACAATGTTAACATCTGGCCGGACTTCCATGATTTCGACGCCGTACTTTTCGGCGGTCGCCTTGACATGGTCTTTCGTGGCCTTCATCTCGAGGCCGGTGTTGAAAAACACATACTGAACCGGCGGAAGGCTCGGAAGGATTTCCCGGGCATATTCGATGATGTCAATCAGGATGTCACTGTCTGAGCCGCCCGAGTATGAACAAATAGCATTCGGATGCTCCCGGAGGTGCGTCATGATGATTCCGACAATAGCCTGCATCTTCTCTGGCGAATCATAATCCGCATACGCCGGACGGTCTGTATAAACTCTGCTTCTGTATTCCATCTTAGTCATCGTTATCCTCCGTATCCAGTCCGAGTGCAAAACCGACCGCGAATCCTGCAACGAATCCGAGGGTCATGCCGATAACCGTCCCGATCACTCCAATCATTCTTCATTCTCCGTACTGGCATTTCACGCCGTATTTCTCATATACAGTGTCCATGTACTTCTGCAATGTAAAGTCTTTATCTTCAAATACCCTATCAAGTTCATCCTGAAGGAATGCCATATAGTTGCTTAACCTGCAACGGTAATCCTTTTCCGAACCATCCAGTCCGCGCCACCCAATGTCTCTGCATAAGACCGTCACGCTGACAGCCATCGTCATGGCAAGGACGAACTTGGTATCTTCCACCCGCGCCGTCTGAGCTTCTGTGCGCAGTTCTGCGGTCGTCTGTGTGTTCAGCTTATCAAGATATGCCATCGTCTCTTTCACGCCGTCTTGCGCGACCCTGCGAGCCATGGCGCGCTTTATCTGCTTCCTCAGACTCATCCGCTCACCATCCTTTCATAGCTGTGCATCCTTGCGAGGTAATCCTTGCCGCTCCACTTCCAGCGGCGGTCATGGTGCGGGCTGAAGTCATTCACTCCCGGAATCATCCGCGGGATGATGTCCACGTTGAACTCCCTCCGCGCCCTTGCGACCTGCTCCGGCGT
>Ga0256404_1006242_pt1 | contig 19990 bp, 19 predicted proteins | sample RumenRJG_01DNA_FD_185990 | JGI IMG/M metagenome (GOLD analysis project Ga0256404, IMG submission 185990) | Bovine rumen microbial communities from Lethbridge, Alberta, Canada - RJG_01 | ecosystem: Host-associated > Mammals > Digestive system > Stomach > Rumen | place: Canada: Alberta | collected...
ATATCATCACAATCTCTTAAAGCGCGCGAAACCGCAGTTATGGATAAACCCAACTCAGAAGCAAGAACTTTTAATCCGATTCTTTTCTTGATCATTTTGTTTCTCTTATTCAGTTACTTTTAGTAAAACTAATTTATCAAAGCAAAACCAATTACCATTTCTAATGAAATCGATTTGATGGAAACCGGCGCTTAGTTCAACTCGATATATATCATCAGAAGCGGTTTCTGGATTGTCCCAATTTGAATAAGTACCAAACGCATCAGGAGTAACTTCTTCGCCATCATCAATTTTAACTCTTAATGATTTATTGCCACTTAATTTAGGACAAATTGCATAAGTACCTGCTTCAGCAATCGTGACATCAAATCTAACACCATCATCGGCATGTTCCATTTCACCAAGACCAAATCCTAATGAGAATGAACCACCCCAATTAGTTGGCCTTTGAGAACTATTATCCCAATGCCAATGAGCCATTTCGGCTTCCAAATTATATACATTTGATGACATATCGAAATCATCCAAATCAAACTCATGATTAGTGCCACTAATTTCAATATAATCAATTTGAGCAAAACCGCCCCATTGTGGATCGTCAGAGGAAGTTCCGTTCTTCATCAAATATAACTCGTTCCAACCTTGAACTAAGGTTACATTTTCGACAATAACTTCTGCGAATTCATGACTATCGCCATACCAGCCGGTATTTTCTGAGAAGACAACAGAATAGGTATTGCTGACGTTGCTGTTGTTAACAAACAATGTCATTTTTGAGCCCGGCATCGCTGTTGCATAAGCGACTTTGACTTCTCGATTACCAGCTTCAAAAGCATAATAACGGAAATACATGCCTTGACCGCAATCATCAAATGCAAGAGCGTATGCATAATTAGATGCTTCAGCATCATCAGACCAGTTTCGAGTTCTATCGAGGCAAGCAAGTTCTGCTTCCAATCTTAAGGTTGTATCTTTATGTAATGTTTCAAAATTAACAAATTCTGCTTCGCTCTTGATGCCGCCATTTTTTGCAATAACAGATGCTGTATAGTGTCCGCCATACAAACCAAGAGGAGTGATGTCGATTGTGGTTGTTGCATAGTCTTTTTCATGAACAACAGTCTCATTTTGTTTTATAGACAATCTATAACTTGTTGCATTTGTAACAGCATTAAATGTTATTTTTCCATCAGAATATTGTAAATTAGTTACTTTATCTAATGTCTCTGAAGGGTCTGTGGTCGTTGTGCCGGTCGTAGTAGGAACTGTAACTTCAGTACCTGCTGTATTTGTAGAAGTTGTTGTAGCTTCACCGCCATTACAAGCTACTAAAGACAAAGTTGCTAGCAAACAAACAAATAGATTTCTTTTCATAATCAGTAAATCCTTTCTGTTGAATCTATATCAAAAATATGGCAACGTTCAGTTTCAAAATCAACATGGATAGTTGAATGGGATTTAATCTCTTTTCGAGAGGATGTTTTGATAATCATGTTGTTATTGGATAATGAAGTGTGAAGATAATATTCATCACCGAGAAGTTCACAAATACCAACTTCAAGTTCGATACCTTTATCAACAACATTAATGTCTTCAGGTCTAACACCAAATTTGACCGGATGCTCTTCTTTCAAGTATTTCTCAGCTTTTGCTTTAGCATCCTCTAATTGATTAATTGCATCATCAAAAGCTTTAATTGTGTCCTCATTAATCGCGGACGTTTTCTTATTTTGATAACTATTAATATTGTCTTTATATTCGTTGATCTTACTCTTATAGAAAGTCTCATGGGCCTCTTTTAATTCTTTGCCATAAGATATTTCGTTACCATTAGGCAAAATTACTTTTCCATCTTTATAAATAGCATCAATCATATTCATGGATGGAGAACCAATGAATGTTGCAACAAATATATTGTTTGGATAATTATAAATCTCGGTTGGAGTGCCTATTTGTTGAATGTAGCCATCTTTCATAACAACGACACGATCCGCCATTGTCATAGCTTCGGTTTGGTCGTGAGTAACATAGATGGTTGTAGATTTCATCGCTTCATGAAGCTTGATAATCTCGCTTCTCATTTGAACACGAAGTTTCGCATCCAAATTGGATAATGGTTCATCCATTAAAAATACTTTCGCATTTCTAACGATCGCTCTACCTAAAGCAACTCTTTGACGCTGACCACCAGAAAGAGCTTTTGGCTTACGATCTAAATATTCTGTTAACTGCAATATTTCAGCAGCTTTTTCAACGCGTTCTTTAATTTCTTCTTTGGTAAATCTTCTGATCTTAAGACCAAAAGCCATATTATCAAAGACGGTCATATGAGGATATAAAGCATAACTTTGGAAGACCATCGCTATATCTCTTTCCTTTGGAGTTAATTCGTTAGATAAAACTCCATCAATGTAAAGTTCACCATCTGTGATCTCTTCGAGACCAGCAACCATTCTTAAAGTTGTAGATTTGCCACAACCAGAAGGACCAACAAAAACAATGAATTCGTTCTTCTTGATATCGAGATTGAAATCATAAACCGCTAATACTTTTTTATCGTAAATTTTAGAAATATGTCTTAACGATATGAAAGCATCTGGGTTCAAAGGTCCATAATTGTTGCTGAAATCCGGCAAAATTATTTCTTTCTTCTTTTTCATATTAGTTAACCGCTTACAACGGATTCTTATATTTATATAATAAATCCATTATTAACTTTATGGTTTAATATTTTTTAAAGTAATTAAAAGTGGCACCCATAAGAATGCCACTCAGATGTATTAATTAAGCAATTTTTTCAATAACTAGCTTACAAACGCGCATGCTTGATAGCCTTGTTTAAAGTAATTATTCTTGTGAGTAAAATTCCAATTTTAAAGTAATCAATTGTTCTTATTTTTTCGAGAGTACTTTTGAGCCTCTATTTCTAGCTCATAAATTTCCTTGTTTAATACCTCTTGAATCTTGGTAACATTGGCCTTATCTTTCATCTCTTCTTTAGTGAGAATTTGATCAGGATAAATGGTCTTACCAATCATAACATGATTGCGACGGAAAAATTTATATGGATCGCTCATCCAATAAACATAGATTGGAGAGTTGGTCATCATTGCAAAATATGCCGCTCCATTATGGATATCTCCAACACCATTTTTTGTGATGTGTCCTTCAGGATAAATTGCTACTACTCCGTTCGCTCTTAAGAAGTTAATTATTTGCATGAAACATTTTGGATCACTAGCAGAAGCAACTCGACGATACTCAATGCATAAAAGATGCTTAAATAACCAAGGATTTGAGACGTATAATTCTTGGGCAATGACAATGTGAACGCGTCTAGACATGTAATGAACGTCTAATATAGGTGGATCTAAGAATGAATAGTGTTTAGATACGATCATTCCGCGATCTTTAATCTTACGGTCTTTTCTTGATGAACCACCGATGTAGTGGAATTTTGTTGGGAAAACGATGAAGTTAGGAAGATATAATGTTGCTTTTGCAATATCTAAAAACCAGGACTTAAAATTGATCTTGTTATAGGTTCCCATCTTTCTATATAAATAGAGTTGGGTTTTGAGTTCTTCAACTTTCTTGCGAAGCATCTCGCACAATTCTCGAACTTTATCCGGAGATGGATTTTCTTCTTTGCAATAATCCTTAAGATAAATCTTAGGACCAGTAATTACACGAGTTCTTTTCCATGAATTATAATGAGCATCAATATAAGTTGGTACGATAGGTGCACCGGTGCGAAGCGCTAAATAAACGACTGCTGGTCTAAATGTATCAATCTTACCAGTTCTAACTAAATGACCCTCTGGGAATATAGAAATAATTTGTTTCTTTTGAAGAGCTTTTTCAGCTTCAGCCATAAATGTCAAATCACTTCTTTCACGATGAACAACGATGTCATCCATCACCTTTGACATCATTCCAGGAATCTTATGAGAATAAAGAGCTTCAGAAACTAAAGTTCTGATCTTTCTAAATGGGAAAGTAAATGTAATTATAAAGTAATCTAGTATTGAAGTATGGTTTGCAATAACGATTGCTCCACCTCTAAGTGGACGAGATTTGTCTTTCTTAGAAGCATGATAAAACTTCAAACGAAAATAAAGCATGAAAGGAATCGCACCTGTGACTTTAAAGAATATACGAGCTAACTTCTTAATTATTCCCATTGTTCATCCTTTTTAAATATTTTTCATAAGTGTACTTACAACCGCAGTATTGTTGATCGTATAAATCATATTTACGAGTTAGTTGCTTTCCAATTTGTTCACCATTTTGCTTTTTGAAATCAGAATAAAAATATTTGGTGTGTTTATATTTCATTTCTAACTTCTCGCCGATCTCATTTAACTTTTGAGCATTTTTATATCTAGAAACGCTCATGACAGTGGAAAAATAATCATATCCATTCTCATCAGCGTATCTATAAGCTTCATCCATTCTTTTTTCATAACAAATAAAACAACGAATTTGGCCTTCCGGTAAATCTTTATATGGTTCTAAATCGACATTGTAGTTTTCGTTATCGTATTTTGTTTCGATAAGTTTTATATCAAAGCCATAATCACGCTTATAGTAATCGAGTAGTTTCTTTAATTCACCCAATCGTTTTTGATATTCACTTTCAGGATAAATATTTGAGTTATTGTACATGATAGTCACATCAAAAAGAGGACACAAAATAGTTAATGGATAAGTTGAACAAGGACCGCAGCAGACGTGAAATAAAAGACGTGGTTTTTTTGGCAAATCCTTGATATTTTCCACAATTTGCAGTGATTTTTGATAATAATAATTTTTGTTATCCATGGATGAACATCGAATCTCCAAACGAGAAAAATCTATACTTTTCATCAACCGCATGTTTATAAACTTCAAGAGTAAATTCGCGGCCCATAAAAGCTGAAACAAGCATTATTAAAGTTGATTTTGGAAGATGGAAATTTGTTATTAAAGCATCGATAGCAAGAAACTTATATCCCGGCTTAATAAAGATGGCTGTTTCTTCTTTTGCTTCAACAAATTTTCCATACTTTTGCATGATGGCTTCTAAGGTCCTAGTTGCGGTTGTTCCGACAGCAATAATGCGTCGACCTTCGCTTTTTGCTTTGTTTAGTTTATCCGCTACATCTTTAGACATTTCAAAATATTCTGAATGCATTTTATGATCTTCGATTTTTTCTTCTTTGACTGGTTTAAAAGTACCGAGTCCAATATGAAGAGTAATGTCTAAAATTTCAATTCCTTTATCTTGTATCTTCTTAAGAAGATCTTCAGTAAAGTGGAAACCTGCTGTAGGCGCGGCTGCACTACCTAAAACCTTGGCGTAGACAGTTTGATATCTAGAATTATCTTTGCATTGTTTTTTAATATATGGAGGAAGAGGCATATTGCCAATTTCGTTTAAAATCTCTAGGAATATCCCATCATAAATAAATTCCATGATGCGAATTCCTTCGTCTTTAACTTCGAGGCATTTTGCTTTTAATTTGCCGTCTTTAAATGAAATGACCGAACCTACTTTAATTGGACGAGCATTGCCAGCTAAACATTCCCAAATATCGCCTTTAATTTGATGGAGTAAAAGAATCTCAACATTCGCTCCAGTTCCTTCTTTAACACCAAAGATTCTAGCAGGTAAAACTTTCGTGTTATTTCTCACTAAAACATCACCTGGTTTTAAATAATCGATGATGTCGTGAAAGATTTTATCTTCGTATGTTTTTTTGGTTTTATCAATGAGCAAAAGACGCGACTCATCACGCTTTTCAGCGGGGGTTTGCGCGATTAATTCAATCGGGAGATCAAAATCAAACAATGAAATATCCATCTAAAATCCCCTCTTATCTCCATACTTTTTAATCATTTCTTCTTTGAAATCACCAAAGCGATCTTCTTGGATTGCTTTACGAGCTTCTTCCATCAAATGAATTAAGAAACGAACATTATGAATTGATAATAATCTTTTACCAAATGCTTCATCTGCAACATAAAGATGCCTTAGATAAGCTTTCGTATAGTTTTTGCATGTATAACAATCGCACTCATCATCAAGAGGAGTGAAATCTTCTTTATATTGAGCGCCACGAATATTAACTCTTCCCTTAGAAGTCATTAGGGCTCCATGACGAGCAATTCTAGTTGGAAGGACACAATCAAACATATCCACTCCTTTAGCGATACCTTCAAGAAGGTAATCGATTGAACCTACGCCCATTAAATATCTTGGTTTATCGCTTGGAAGATATTTGACTGAATAATCAACCATCTTCGAAAATACTTCTTTTGGTTCACCAATAGATGTACCACCGATTGAGTATCCTGGGAAATCCATCTTAGCGAGTTCTTCAGCACAATGTTTTCTTAACTCAGGGAATTCGCCACCTTGGACAATACCAAATAAGGCTTGGTCTTCTCTTTTATGAGCATCAAGCCCTCTTTTTGCCCATCTTAAAGTTCTTTCAACTGATTTTTTCGCATATTTTTCATCGGCTGGATAAGGAATACATTCATCAAAAGACATGATGATATCAGCACCTAATTTTTCTTCGATACCAATAACCGATTCTGGAGTGAAGAACAATTTATCTCCATTTAGATGAGATTTAAATTCGACTCCTTCTTCGGTTATTTTTCTATTTTCTTGTAAAGAAAAGACTTGGAAACCACCTGAATCGGTTAATATCGGTCCATCATAATTCATAAATTTATGAAGTCCACCAGCCTTAGCAACGATATCTTCTCCTGGTCTAAGATGAAGATGATAAGTGTTGGACAAAATAACTCCTGAGCCCATTGCTTTAAGTTCTTCAGGAGACAACGTTTTGACCGTTGCTAAAGTTCCAACAGGCATGAACATTGGAACTTCGACATCTCCATGTGGAGTGTGTAATATTCCATATCTAGCACCTGTTTGCTTATCGATGTGTTTAATTTCTAAGTAAAAGTCTTTCATACAATAATAATTCTACAATGCTTTGCATCAATTAACTATTAGAAAACAAAAGGTGAGGTTATAGGGGGTTAATAAAAAATCGCAGCCACAACTGCGTTTAAAGTAATTGAGCTTACGATCTTATTTCTCATTATTCATTAACTATTGCTTTAGCAATTAAATCAGCTACGGAAAGAACAGTTGCATTTTTAATATCTTTTTCAACTGTATCGGTTACCACAAATTCTTTTATTCTCGGGTCGAGTTTCGTGTGCGATAAAATTGCATGTGTCGCAGCAACATAAACTTCTTTTGCACCTTTATTAAATAACGCCTCAACCGCATTGTTGATTGTTCCACCCGTATCGATGATGTCATCAATAATCAGGCATACTTTACCTTTTGTATCTCCAACAACATTTGTTACTTCAGATTTATTTGGTGCAGGTCTTCTTTTATCGATAACAGCAAGTGATGCGTTATCAAAATTAGAGCAAACATCTCTACCTCTATTGGCAGAACCATGATCAGGAGAAACCACTACAACATCTTTATGTTTAATGCCTAATTCTTTGAAGCGCTTAGCGAAGTATTCTCCAAACAAATCTGCGGTCTCTAAATTAATGACTGGAATAGAGAAAAATCCCTGGATTTGTTGAGTGTGTAAATCGACGCTTATAAGTTGGCTAATCCCACAACTTTGTAGGAGATTTGCCACGATTTTCGCAGTAATTGGCTCACCCTTTTGAGCCACTCTATCTTGTCTAGAATAGCCATAATATGGGGTAATTAAATTAATCTCTTTTGCTCCAGCATTTTTAAGTGAATCAACAAAGATAAATATTTCAAATAACGAGTCACTTGATGGCGCAACTGTTGATTGAACAATATAGCAGGTTTTGCCTTTTACATTGCTTAAACAGCGCGCCATTATTTCGCCATCAGCAAAACGAAGAACTTGGCTTTCACCCATTGGGATATTTGATTTTTCAGAAATCTTTTTTGCAAGTTCTTTGCTTGTTGTTAAAGCGAAAATTAGTGAATCTTTCATTTGTTTTTATATTCGTTATATTTTTTTGAGGAACCTCTAACCTTATCCGCTGGATATTTCTTTTCATTTTGGTCCATCTTTTGATTGATGATTTCATCAATGTCTAGATGATAGCGATCCGCTAAAAGCATCGCATACATAAAAACATCGGCGAGTTCTTCTTTGACCTTGTCAATTGACTTCTCTTTATTTCCATATTGAAAAACTTCGAGAAGTTCGCCTGCTTCGATGATTAACGATTTAGCAAGATTTTCTCCAGTATGAAATTGTGACCAATCTCGATCGTCACGAAATTTCATCAAACGGTCATAGGTTTCTTGTTTCATTATTTTTTAGCTTTGCCTTGGTTAGCAACTGCTTCCATTTCTGCTTTTAAAGCAGCTTCGTCCATTAAGTAGTAATGTTTGACGGCTTTCATATTGTCATCAAATTCATAAACTAATGGGACACCAGTTGGAATGTTAACTCCAACGATTTCTTCATCAGCCATATTGTCAAAATATTTGACTAAAGCACGAAGTGAGTTACCATGAGCAACGATTAAACAACGTTTACCTTTTTCCATTTCTGGTTTGATAACTTTTTCGAAATATGGAACAGCACGAGCAACTGTCATTTCAAGAGATTCATGAAGTGGTAAATCTTCTCTTGGAACATCTCTAAATTGAGCTTGGTTAGCTGGGTTACGTGGATCTTCTTCAGTTAAGGCTGGAGGTGGGCAATCATAGCTTCTTCTCCAAACTTTAACTTGTTCTTCACCATATTTTTCAGCAGTTTCAGCTTTGTTTAAGCCTTGAAGTGCTCCATAGTGACGTTCATTAAGTCTCCAGCTTTTATAAACTGGTAACCATTCACGATCGAGTTCGAAAAGAACATTATTCATCGTGTGAATTGCTCTTTTGAGCAAGGATGTGAAGACTATATCAAAATCATAGCCTTCTTCTTTTAAGGTTTTACCAGCTCTATGAGCTTCAGAAACACCTTTTTCGGATAGTTCGACATCGGTCCAGCCTGTGAACAAATTGAGTTTGTTCCATTCTGATTCACCGTGTCTAATTAAAACTAATTTGTGCATATTTTTTCTCCTTTAAATTAGTCTGCTAAAGATCCCATTGGATCCCATGGTTTTAATTCAACTGGTTCAGCATTATATGCTTCGAGTTCTTCTTTAGTGAGATATTTTTTATCAATAACAGCTTGGTATGTGAATTGATCAAACCAAGTGTTAGACATCATAAAGTAACCTTCTCTACCGCGGTCATTGCCCCATGAGTTTTCAATTTTCCATTTGGTTGGAACGCCTTTTTCATCAAAAGCAACGCCTGTAATACACATTGCGTGATTCATCGCGGATGAACGGAAATCAAGAGATTCGCCTTTATCCATTTTGATATCTAAATCTAATAAAGATTTATAATCGAATTCTCTATCGTCCCAAACACCTCTCATACGATCGCCATATGAAGAGACATCACTACCGAACCAAACAATCTTGTTGTCTTTTAATTGGGCAAGGATTAATTCTTTTAGTCTTTCCATAGGAAGATTTAAGTGTTTAACAATCTTGCCACCTGCAACGTTGCCTAAATATTTGACAGTGTAAGATTTATAGAATGGTTTTGATTTTGTTGGAGCGTTAATGCAGCTAACGAAATCATCTAATCTATCGCCAACATATTTTTCATAGAATGATTTTGGAGTGAATCCACGAACGATTTGGAAATTACCTTTTTCGTCTGTGTATTTAAGATCAAATGTTTTTGGAGGAACTCCATAGCAGCTAACTAAGGCTCTATAGAATCTCTTCATATAGGACTCTTTAAGTTCTAAAACTGCATCCATTCCTTTTTCAGCTTTAACCTTACGTGATTCAGAAGCAAATCTTCTTAATTCAGCATTGAGTAAAGAATTTAAAATTCTTGTATTGCTTGATGTGTATGTTTCAACAAAGGCATTCTTTGGGCAGATGCCATACTTCTTAACAACGTTAACAAGCATATCCCATTGGCCACCATCACCAATTCCGTTTTGGACTAAGAATTGGACAGTACGATCATCATAATCAGAATCGATTGTTTCGATTAATGCTTCTAAGGTGTAATTAAGTTTTTCTAACTTATCATAGAAAGCGATATAGCTTTGTGAAAGCTTGAATGAACCGACACCAATTTTCTTTCCGATTAATTCTCTAATACCGTTACACGCAGCAAAAATCCAACATCTTCCAGAGGCTTTTTGGTTATTAACGGACATTGTCTTGATATTAATATCAAAGTTGAAGTCCATTTGTGAAACAGTATCTTTAGATGCTGCCGCGACTGCGATATCTTGATTTGATAAAGCGTGACGAGCAACTTTACAGGTCAAATCTTTTTCATATTCAGCGAGCAATTCATCTAAGTGTTCTTTTTTAATTTCTCTCATAAATATCTCCTTTAGCAATAGGTATTTTATATTAAAATAAATAATTTTCCATCAAAACAATAAATTTTATATAATTTAAGTACTATGAAGTTTGAAAAATATGCAATCGCAGACATCCATCTTCATTTAGATGGATCTTTATCTCCAAAAGCGATTATTGATGTCGCTAAAAAAGAAGGAACAAAGCTTCCAACTTATGATGAAAAAGAACTAGTCCAATACTTAAGCGTTCCAGAGAATTGTCCTTCACTTAATGAATATTTAAAACGATTTGATCTACCAAATCTTGCTTTACAAACTAAGTTTGGTCTTAATTATTGCACATTAGATTTATTAAAAAGATTATCCGATGATGGGGTCAAATATTGTGAAATAAGAATGGCTCCACAACTTTCAACCAACAAAGGTCTATCACAAGACGAAGTTGTTAAGACATTAATCGAGACATTAATCGAGGGCGAAAAGAAATACGGCATCAAAGCCAATCTCATCGTCTGTATGATGCGTGGCGATAACAATAAAGAAAAGAATCTTGAAACCATCGAGATTGCTAAAAAATACAAAGGACAAAAAGTTGTCGCGATTGATTTAGCGGGAGCGGAAGCAATTTTCCCAAATGAGATGTTTGATTTTGAATTTGCTCTTATCCAAAAATATGGCTTAAATGTAACAATTCATTCTGGCGAAGCTAGAGGTGCTGAATCAGTTAAATCCGCAATCAAATTCGGAGCTGATCGAATCGGTCATGGTATCCACGCAATAACTGATAAAAAACTTTGCGAATTAATTAAAAAACTCGGGATTTGCCTGGAAATTTGTCCAAAATCGAACTTGGATACAAAAGCAGTTAACTCCTATGAAGAGCTACCAATAAAATCCTTCCTAAAACAAGGAATAAAGTTCTCAATTAACTCCGATAATATGACCGTTAGTAACACTTCGGTAAAGAAAGAATTTGAAACTTTATCTAAACTTGGTCTAAACGAAAAAGAGCTTCAACTAATAGCCATGAATACTATCGAAGCTCTCTTCTGCGATAACGAAACAAAAGAATATCTTAAGAAATTTATTTTATAAATTTGTAAATCTCACTTAACGCTAATTCAGGTTCTTCTGCATAGCCAATATGGTGAGATTTTTCTAATAACACCCATTTAGAATTATTAATTTCTTTATTCATTAATTCATTCATTTTTGGTGTTGACTCATCATATTTTCCAGAAATAATCAGAGTTCTATTTTTAATATTTTTGAGGTTAGGAATAGTGTTCCAATCCTTTAGGGTTCCGGTGCCAAATAGCTCGGATTTGCCCCACATTTTTTCATAAATTTCCTTATTAGTTTTTGGGAATTTTTTACGTTTGAAGACGTATTTCTTATCTTTCTTTTTCGCGACATGTTCTCTATAAAAACGCTTAATTCCTAAACGTAAATGTTTCTTGTCGGCTTCTAATCCATTAAAATCGTCAAGAATCGCCTTCTTCTCTTCTAGAGGATATTGATCCATCATGGCAAGATGCTCATCGTTCCAAATCTTAGTTGAAGGTAGAGTGGAAAATAAAATTAGTTTATCTAAGCCTTCGCTATTTCTTGTGGTAGCCCATTCTAAAGCAAGCATTCCACCCCATGAGTGTCCAAGAATATTGAACTTTGTTAAACCAAAATATTTAATAACGTTTTCTAGTTCATCTAAATATAGTTTAAAATCCCAAAGCTTCTCATTTCCTTTAGGAACTCTAGAATATCCGCATCCTAATTGATCATAAAAGATTAGAGGAATTCCTTTATCTACTAATTCTTCTAGAGGTTCATATCTTTCATCGCATCCACCAGGACCACCATGGAGGATAATTAAAGGAGTCCCTTTATGAACATCACCAAAGGTATAACAAAATGTATAGAAGCCTTTATATGGAATATGGTGAACTACTCTTTTCATGAGCAATATTGTAAACAAAAAGAGTCCCGAAATCGAGACCCTTAATTGTTTCGTAATCTATTATTTACGGAATTTGAAGGCACCTAAGCCAGCATATTTGGCTTTTGGACCGAGTTCTTCTTCAATACGGAGAAGTTGATTGTATTTGTTAACTCTTTCACCACGGCATGGAGCACCAGTTTTGATTTGTCCTGTTGCTAAGCCAACGCAGAGATCAGCAATGAATGTGTCTTCTGTTTCACCAGAACGGTGTGATGTAACTGCGGTATAACCTGCATCATGTGCCATTTTAATAGCGGCTTTGGTTTCTTTAACAGAACCGATTTGGTTGAGCTTAATTAAGATTGAGTTAGCAGCACCAACTTTGATACCGTTTGCAAGTCTTTCGACGTTTGTAACAAATAAGTCATCACCAACGAGTTGGACTTTGCCACCGATCTTAGCGGTGAGTTTCTTCCAACCTTCCCAGTCTTCTTCATCAAGAATATCTTCATAGGAGATGATTGGGAATTGTTCAAGAAGTTTAGCCCAGTGTTCGATAAGTTCGTCGCTGGTCATATGTTTCTTTTGTTTTGGTAAGTAGTAGTAACCAACACCTTTTTCTTCATCTTTCCATTCGGAAGCAGCGGCATCCATAGCTAACATGAAGTCTTTACCTGGGACATAACCTGCATCCTTAATAGCTTTGACGATTTCAGTTAAAACTTCTTCATCAGAAGCAAGGTTTGGAGCGAAGCCACCTTCGTCACCGACAGAAACTGCTAAACCTTTGGCTTTTAAGTTTTTGGCAAGGACGTGATAGACTTCTGAACACCAACGTAAACATTCTCTGAAGTTTGGAGCACCAACTGGCATAATCATGAACTCTTGTGAGTCAACGGTATTGCTAGCGTGACATCCACCATTAAGGATGTTCATCATTGGAACTGGTAAACAAACATCTCCACCATTTGCTAAATATTTGTAGAGTGGTTCACCTTTGATTTGAGCAGCTAATTTATTAACTGCAAGGGAGACTGCAAGGATTGCATTGGCACCTAATTTAGTTTTACCTTTGGTACCATCGATTTTGAGCATCTTTTCATCGATTGCGTCTGGATCAGATGCATCTAAACCTTTTAATTCTTTAGCGAGAATTTCGTTAACATTAGCAACAGCTTTTAATGTACCTTTACCAAGGTAACGAGATTTGTCGCCATCACGAAGCTCAAGAGCTTCATAAATACCGGTAGAAGCACCACTTGGGACTTCTGCACGAGCCATCATGCCGTTTTCTAAGACGACATCGACTTCAACGGTAGGATTTCCACGAGAGTCGAGAATTTCACGACCGTGGATGGATTTAATTGTTGTTTTTTCCATTTATTTCTTTCCTTCTTTGCGAATAAGATAATATATTATCTAACGAATAAAAGTCAAGCACGCATATAATAAAAACGCTTACCTAGTTGGCAAGCGTCATATTTTTACTGCTATTAGTAATAGAATTCTAACTTATCGATAAACACTCTTTGCTTTTCTTTCTCGTTAGAGAACTTAACGATATCACTTGGTGTTTCATAGACATATTCAACTCTTTTAGTTGGTTCAGGAAGTTCTTCGCTTAATGTTGGCAAATATTCCGTATCTTCAATAAATAGTTTTGCGTCTGCTTCATATGGAGGAGTTGCGGTAGTTTTATAATATGCTGAAAATGTAACGGCAACTTTCTTAATCTTCTTAGTTGTTCTTAAGAACAATTTGCCTCGATAGCTTCCTGTACCAATTGAAAGATGGCAATTCGCTCTTGAAGTATCATTGTTGTGGTTTTGAATATAGATATTAGCTAAATCATTATAGTCAGCAAATAGATTAACTCCAGAAGAGGTATTTAAGTAAGATAAGAATTCGTCTTTATGATCGTCAATTTTCCAACCGCCCGAACCGGTTCCGATAGCAAATTCATCACCGCAGGTAACAATTTCACAATGATCACCCGCTTCGCTTTCTGATAAAGACGATGATGATTCAGATGAAGTTGCTGAAATAGCGCTGCTGGTTTGTTCAGTTGATTTTTTACCCGGAACTAAATTACAGGAAGAAATAAGTAACGCTGATGCTGATAAGAGCAATAATTTGGATAAAACTTTCATAAGCAAAATAATTATAATATAAAAGTGGAGAAAATATATGAGAGGATTATTACTTTTAGCAGATGGCTTTGAAGACACCGAAGCTTTAACAACTAGAGATGTCTTAACTAGAGCGGGTATCGAAGTCACCACTGCATCAATTACCGATAGATTAGAAGTCGAATCAAGTTTTGGAGTGCATGTTCTAGCAGATGCATTGCTGAAACTAATATTTGATACGACACCATATGATTTTATCGTTCTTCCTGGAGGAGGACGTGGAACAAGAAATTTATCCGAGTCTTCACTAGTAGCAAAATATATCGAAAAATTTGCCAAAGCAAATAAGCTCGTATGCGCTATCTGCGCAGCTCCTTCAATCCTAGGAAAACTAGGTTATTTAGCAAATGAAAAATATACTTGCTTTGCTGGGTTTAATACGGGAATTGCTGGAGATTTTACTGGAAATGAGGTTGAAGTCTCACATAATTTTATAACCGCTAGAAGTATGAGATATTCAATACCATTCGCCCTTGTAATTATCGAAAAACTTTTAGGAAAAGAAGCTAAAGAAAAAGTTGAGATAGGACTTAGTGGTTTAACCGAAAAATGAACCAAATAGAAGAACTTCAAAAACTAATCGATGAAGCTAAGCACATCGTCGTTATAACTGGTGCTGGTATTTCAACTGCATCAGGTATTCCTGACATTCGTTCAGCAAATGGAGCAGCCAATAATAAAGATTTAATAAAAAAATATAAATATGGTTACGAGACTATTGTTTCGCATACATTTTTCATGCAGAGAACTGAAGAGTTTTATCGTTACTATAAAGAACAGATGATCTTTAAAAATGCCCAACCTAATATTGCTCACAAATATTTAGCGGAACTTGAGAAACGAAAAGATGTAACAATCATCACTCAAAACATTGACGGTTTACATACGGTAGCTGGCTCAAGAAACGTTGTTGAATTCCATGGTTCAACTCAACGCAATACTTGTATGGATTGTGGTGAAAAGTATTCTCTAGAATATGTTATGTCTCACGATGGTGTTCCTCATTGTGAAAAATGTGGAGGAATAATCAAACCAGATGTCGTTTTATTTGAAGAAGGAATCGACTATCAAGCAATTCATGACTCGGTTCAAGCAACAGAACATGCCGACTTATTAATTGTTATCGGATCATCATTAGTGGTTTATCCAGCTGCTGGAATTCCAGAATATTTTCGTGGTCAAAATATAGTTATTATTAACCGCGATCCAACTCCTCTTGATTACAAAGCAAAAATTGTCATTAGAGATGACATCAAAAAAGTGTTTGAACAATTGCATTAAGCAATCTTATCTAAAATATATTTTGCATAACAACCAGCGACATTGACGCCGGTTGTTTTTTCTATACCTTCAAAGAAAGCATTGGAATTAACTTCAGAAAGGATTGGCTCGCCCTTTGGACCAATAAGTAAATCGACACCACAATAATCTAGATCAAGAATCTTGCTGGCTTTAACTGCTACATCTAAAAATTCTTGAGGTAAATCGATTTTGTATGCCTTACCACCAGTGGCGAGATTTGATAAGTAACTATGCTTATTTTCTCTTTTCATGTAGGCAATTGGTTTATGACCGATTACAATCACTCTAAAATCAACACCTTTTGAACTGGGAATAAACTCTTGGAATAGGTGCGGAACATGAATCAATTTGTCTTCAATTTGTTGGAGTTCTGCGGAGTTATTGATCAAATATACCTGTTTTCCAAGCGACCCATAATTTTCTTTAACTATCATTGGAAAGCCAAGCTTTTCTTCAACGTATTTTAAGTAGTCTCTATTACCATTATCGTGGTAGCAGAGTGTCGAGGAAATTGAAGTTGGCATCTTAATACCAGCATTAGATAAACAAATATGTGTAAGCATCTTATCGTCACACTTGCAAATAGCTTGAGTGTTATTGAATAATTTAAAGCCACTTAACTCTAATAGTTCAGCCACGTATCTATCTTTATCGAGATACATTACAAAATTATACTTTGGTAATGTACATTTAATTTGTCCGTTTTCGATATAAGTGAGAAGTTCATTATTTCTTTTAACATCGACATCTACTCCAAGTTTTAAAAACTCATCTTTAAGACGAGAGACTTGATTTAATATGCCATCAGCTATTTTGTAGCCGTTAGTTATTATTAGACCCTTCACGTTCTTTTCTTCTTTCGATTATGAGTTCAGTAACATTTTTAGCGGCTGTAATTAAGAAGGCGATTCCTAAATAGATTAAATGGAGTTTGATTCCACCACGCATATGGATACAGAGGAGAACGCCAACAGCAATATCACCTAACGAAATAACTATTTCGACTAATTCACTTTTATGTTTTTTAACTGTTGGAGCAATATTAACGATTTCAGTTGTGCCTCGACAAATATCAATACAACCCCAAACCATACAAATTTGATCATCGATAAATAAATCTTTGGTAGCTAAAAACAAAATACCAAACGCTGTTCCAACTAGCCCGATAATTAAATAAGATGTTTTTTTCTTGTTTATTATATAAATTAGAATGTGAGGAACACTGCTTAAAATAATTAAAATTCCAAGCAATATGTTTTTATCGCTGAAATCTCTTCCTGATATCGCAAGAACAAATGCGCCAATAGCGATATAAAAAAGTATTAAGACCGAATAAACGATATCCGCAAATGTAAAACGACGACTTTTGGCCATACTGTAAATATTATATAGAACGTGATTAAATTTTTAAATTTAGAATTGTAGAAAATTCATTATCTAATTATAATTATTTCATTTAGATTTATGTGGCAAAAAATTAAATTAATCCTTGGTAGTGTTAGAGAATACAAAAAATATGCGATTATAACGCCTATTTTTATGATTTTCGAAGCGGCTATCGAATGTTTCATGCCATTCATGATGTCTGCTCTAATAGACTCGGTTGATCAAAATATTACGAAGTTAAATAACATCGGTGATATTTTTAAAACTCTTACTTATACACATAAAGGCCTTGGGGTCACTGTCGATGTAACAGTTTTTGGCATCATGCTAGTTTTGATCTTAATGGCAGGTCTTTCTTTAACCTGCGGTATTTTAGGTGGAAGAACTGCCGCTAGAGCTTCCGTAGGAATGGCTACAAATTTAAGAAATGACTTATATAGAAAAATTCAATCATTCTCATTCTCTAATATCGATAAATTCTCTAGTGCTTCCTTAGTCACACGTATGACAACTGATGTTGGAAACGTCCAAATGGCATTCCAAATGATGATTCGTATCGTTATTAGAGCACCGCTTATGATGATATTCTCTGCCATCATGGCGTTTATCTCCGGTGGAGCGTTAGCCTTCATCTTTGTCATATTAGTCCCAATCATTGCCTTTGGTTTATTCTTAATCATGCGTAAAGCTATGAAGATTTTCTTAAGAGTCTTCAAACGTTACGATGCTTTGAATGAATCTGTTGAAGAAAACGTTTCTGGTATTAGAGTTGTTAAATCATATGTCCGTGAAGACTATGAAAAACAAAAATTCAATAAAGCCAGCGATAATATGACAGGTGACTTTGTCACAGCTGAAAAAATTGTCGCTTTAAATAACCCATTGTTAAATACAACTATTCACGTTTCTAACATTTTAGTTATTGGCTTAGGTTCATGGTTTATCTATAGATCCACTAGCGATGTTGAGTACTGGACTTCATTAACAATTGGTCAAATGTCCTCACTTCTAACATATGGAATTCAAATCCTTATGTCAGTCATGATGATTTCCATGATCATGGTTATGCTCGTTATGTCATTAGAAGCAATCCGTCGTATCTCAGAAGTTTTAGAGGAAGAACCAACTATTAAAGATCCAGACAATCCTGTTTACGAAGTTAAAAACGGAGATGTTACGTTTAATAATGTCTCCTTCAAATATAAAGAAACTGCTGAAAGAGAAGCTTTGAGCGATATTTCTTTCAGTATTAAATCAGGTGAATTCGTTGGTATTATCGGTTCAACTGGTTCAGGAAAAACATCACTTGTCAGTCTTATTTCGCGTCTATATGACGTAAGCAAAGGCGAGGTTTTAGTAGGCGATGTTAATGTCAAAGAATATGATTTAAAACAATTACGTGATAATGTTGCTGTTGTTTTACAAAAGAACGTATTATTCTCAGGAACAATTGCCTCTAATTTACGTTGGGGTGATAAAGAAGCAACAGTTGAAGAAATGACAAGAGCATGTCAAATCTGCCAAGCTATGGAAATTGTTAATGCTAAACCGGAAGGTTTTGATTCTGTAGTTGAACAGGGTGGTGCAAATTTCTCTGGCGGACAAAAACAACGTCTTTGTATTGCTAGAGCAATTTTAAAGAAACCAAAAATTATGATTCTTGATGATTCAACTTCAGCAGTTGATACCAAGACCGATAAATTAATTAGAAAAGGTTTAAAAGAAGATTTACCAGAAATGACTAAAATCGTCATTGCTCAACGTATATCTTCTATTGAAGATGCAGATAAAATCATCGTTTTAGATGATGGACATATTGATGCAATAGGAACCCACGAAGAATTACTTAAATCCTGTGAGATTTATAAAGAGGTTTACTATTCTCAAAATAGACTTGGAGGTAGTAACTAATGCCACCAGTTAGAATGAAAGAAAGAGCAAAAGCGAAAAAAGGAACTGTTAAACGTCTTTTGAAGACGCTCTTTAAGCTTTATCCGGTTCGTTTAACAACGGTCATTTTCTGCATCATCTTTAACGTCTTCGCTAACCTATCATCTTCAATATTTGCTAACTTTGTTACAGTTTGTATTTCGGAATCAGTTTTCCCATCTAATCCAGCTTTAGGCCCACAAAATCCATTTGTTGGAAGCTATACCGTTACGGCAATGGGAATAACTATTTCTGGCACCAATGTTACTTATTTATTAATTGCAATGGGATCCATCTATATCGCTGGTATTTTTGCTGCTTGGTGGTGGAACCGCACTATGGCGATTGTTACTCAACTTTATATGAACCGCTTCCGTAAGGAAATGTTCAATCATCTTCAAGATTTACCAATCAAATATTTCGATACCCATAAGCGTGGTGAAATCATGTCTCTATTCACCAACGATATTGATACAATTAGACAATTTATTTCTCAGGCTATGCCGATGGCACTTCAAGCAGGTTTAGCAGTTGTATTCTGCTTTGTTGCAATGCTACTTAACTCTATCTGGCTAACTCTTGTTACTATCGCTTGCTCAGTCGCGATGTTTTATTCGATTAAAGTCGTTGGAGGTAGAGCCGCTAAATACTTCGTTAAACAACAAGTTCAAGTTGCTAATGTCGAAGGCAATATTCAAGAATCTATCAATGGTTTAAAAGTCATTAAAGTCTTCACTCACGAAGAAGAATCTTCCAAACAATTCGAGGAGATGAACGATCTTCTTAAAGAATACTCAACCGAAGCAAATATCCATGGTAATGTCACTGTTCCAATAAAT
>Ga0256404_1006243_pt1 | contig 19984 bp, 17 predicted proteins | sample RumenRJG_01DNA_FD_185990 | JGI IMG/M metagenome (GOLD analysis project Ga0256404, IMG submission 185990) | Bovine rumen microbial communities from Lethbridge, Alberta, Canada - RJG_01 | ecosystem: Host-associated > Mammals > Digestive system > Stomach > Rumen | place: Canada: Alberta | collected...
CTGTGAAATGGTGATTGAAAATCACGAAACAGAACAAAAGACAGGGAAAGAAAATGACAAATTCAAAAGTCTGTCGGGAAATATGAAGAAATATAGATTCTTTCCTGAGGAAATCATATATTCCCTTTAAGGAGAATCTGCTGCGCAGATCCGCACTTGTAATACCATTACCGGAGTAGGAGCAACCCCGGCGGGGGAGGGGACGTACTGCTCCCCGGGTACGGCGAGCCCTCCCCCGGATGATCCAGGAGATTCAGCATATCGACAAAAATTTACGATTTATTTACAAATTTTAAGTGCAAAATTCACGGAGATGGTGTATGATAGCGACAGCAAATAAGAAAGGAGGTTTTACTGACAGTATGGACTACGGTACCAGGAATGTTGAGACCGGAGTCATCGTCCGTCTCTACGAGGAAAAGGGACTGGCGGAGCATGTTACAAGAGAAATGGGCAGTCAGTATGAGGTTGTCCAGGTGAAGCGCAGTATCAGTGTCTGAGAAAGCGAGTGTAACACGATGGTCTCAAACAAATCACAGAAGTGAGCCGGCACGGGGATTGGAATCTCCGGGCCGGCTCATCTGTTTTCATACAGCCTGCAGGGACAGGGGACCTTTGACACGGAAGAGACGCAGCAAGCGCGCTTTGCCTCCAACTTCCTTGCAATTCCACGGGAAATGCGATTGAATAGGAAGGCAGTCTGAATATCATTCTGAATGTCATTCTGAATACCATTCAGAAACCAGAGAAGAAATCAGAGAGGAAAGATACAGATATGGTAGAGTACAACATCGACCTTGCGGGTAAGACCATCCTGGTGACAGGAGCCTCCGGCTTCATCGGGTCCAACCTTTGCGAAAAGCTCATCGCGGATTATCCCACCTGTCACGTCGTCGGCGTCGACAACATGAACCACTACTACGACATCCGCCTGAAGGAGCTGCGCCTGAAGAAGCTGGTGGAGCACCCCCAGTACACCTTTGTCCTGGGAGACATCTCCGACAAGGTCACCGTGGACCGGCTCTTTGCGGACTACCAGCCTCAGATCATCGTCAATCTCGCAGCCCAGGCGGGCGTTCGCTGGTCCCTGGTTCACCCGGAGGACTACATCCGCTCCAACATCGAGGGCTTCTACAACATCCTCGAGGCCTGCCGCCACTCCTATGACGGCCTGGCAAAGGAGGACATCGCGGTTCCCTGCGACAAGAGTACCGGTGTCTATCACGGCGTGGAACACCTCGTCTATGCCTCCAGTTCCAGCGTCTACGGCGGCAACACGAAGTATCCGTTCTCCACGGATGACCCGGTGGACACGCCGGTGTCCCTGTATGCGGCGACCAAGAAGTCGAACGAGCTGATGGCGCACTGCTACTCCAAGCTCTACGGCATCCCCTCCACGGGCCTTCGCTTCTTCTCCGTCATAGGACCTGCCGGCAGACCGGACATGGCACTGTTCAAGTTCACGGACATCTTCCGCGAGGGCGGCACGATCGAGATCTACAACTACGGAAAATGCAGGAGAGACTTCACCTATGTCGGCGACATCGTCGAGGGCGTGACAAGGGTCATGCGCTATGCCCCCAGGGAGAACAGCGTCGGTGCCCGCTACAATGTCTACAACATCGGCAACGCCCATCCGGTGGAGCTCCTTGAATTCGTCCAGATCCTCGAGGAGGAGCTGGTGCGGGCAAAGGTGCTGCCTGCGGACTTTGACTTTGCAGCACACTCAAAGCTCACCGAGGCGCAGCCCGGTGACGTCGTCGAGAACTTTGCAGACGTCTCCCCGCTCGTCCGGGACTTTGACTACAAGCCGGATGCGGATCTTCGCACGGTGATCCGGCAGTTCTGTGAGTGGTACGCGGACTTCTACGGAACAAAGACGGAGTGATGGCCGGGCACAGGGAGAGGACGCATGTCTGTCCTCTCCCTGTCTTTTTCTCCTGCCGCGAAGCAGGGGAAGAGAGACGGCCTGTGCAGCAGAAGGGCTGCCGGAGGGAAAAATGGGTGAACCGAACATGGTGCTCCGCGAGGCGACGCCGGAGGATGCCGGCGCCCTCCTTGCGATTTACCGGCCATATATTTTGAAGACCGCCATCACGTTTGAGGTGGAGGTCCCGACCAAAGAGAAATTCGCAGAAAGGATCCGGAAGACAGAGGCGTTCTACCCCTACCTTGTGGCAGAGAGGGAGGAAAAGATCCTCGGCTATGCCTATGCGGGCAGATTCCACCCGAGGGCTGCCTATGACTGGTGCGCCGAGAGCTCTATCTACCTTGCGATGGAAGAGCGGCGCAGGGGCGTTGGCGGCATCCTGTGCAGGGCTCTTGAGGACGCCCTGGGGAAGATGGGGGTCCTGAACGTCAACGCCTGCATTGCGGTGCCCGCAGAGGGGGATCAGAGGGATCCGCACCTTACGGACAACAGTGAGCAGTTCCACGCCCACATGGGATATCAGCTGGTGGGGCGCTTCCACGCCTGCGGGTACAAGTTCGGGACCTGGTACGACATGGTCTGGATGGAAAAGCATCTGGGACCCCATCCGGAGGAGCCACTGCCGGTCCGCCCCTGGCAGGAGGTCAGAAAAGAGGAAGGAGATAGAAAGGGATGACGATACGGGAAGAAGCGCAGAGGATGAAGCTCGTCTCTCCGGAGATGGCTGCGGCATCCATTGAGATACGAAATGATGCGCTCGCGCGGATTGCGAAGGCGCTGGAGGAGAACCGGGATGTGATCTTTTCCGCAAATGCAGAGGATCTTGCGGCGGCAGAAGAGGCCGGGCTCTCTTCTGCCATACAGAAGCGCCTTCGCTATGATGAGACGAAGATGCGGGACTCCATCGCAGGCCTTCGGGAGCTGATGACGCTCCAGGACCCCGTCGGGAAGATCCTCCTTGCGAGGGAGCTCGATGAGAACCTGACGCTCTACCGCGTGAGCGTTCCCATCGGGGTCATCGGCGTCATCTTTGAGGCAAGGCCCGATGCGATGGTTCAGGTCGCCTCGCTCTGCATCAAGAGCGGCAACTGTGCAATCCTGAAAGGGGGAAAGGAGACCGCAAGGACAAACGGGGTGCTGTTCTCCCTGATCCGGGATGCGGCGAGGGAGGCAGGACTCCCGGAGGGGTGCCTGTTCCAGGCGACAGCTCACAGCGAGATTGATGAGCTCCTTGCCTGCGACCGGGAGGTCGACCTTCTGATCCCGCGGGGCTCCAATGCCTTTGTCCGCTACATCATGGACCACACGAAGATCCCGGTCATGGGCCACTCCTCCGGCATCTGCCACATCTATGTCGATGCGCAGGCAGACCAGGAGATGGCAGTCCCCGTCATTGTGGATGCCAAGACCCAGTACCCGGCTGCCTGCAATGCCGTGGAGACGGTACTGATCAGCCGGAAGATCGCAGGAGACTTCCTTCCGGTCCTTGCAAAGGCCCTTACCGAAAAGGGCGTGAAGCTTCGCGGGACAAAGGAGGCAGCAGATCTTCTTGCGGGGTCCTATCCTGTGGATCTCATGGGAGAGGATGACTTTGCGACGGAGTACAACGACCTTGTGATCTCGCTTAAACTTGTTTCGGATGTGAAGGAGGCGGCGGACCACATCAACCGCTTCGGCTCCCATCACACGGACAGCATTCTGACGGCGGATGACGCTGCGGCGGAGTACTTCATGCAGCGGGTGGACTCCGCGGGCGTCTACCGCAACTGCTCCACCCGGTTTGCGGACGGCTACCGCTACGGCTTTGGCGCAGAGGTCGGCATCAGCACCGGAAAGCTCCACGCGAGGGGACCGGTCGGCCTCGAGGGCCTCGTCACCTACAAGTACCGGCTCTGCGGGACCGGTCAGATCGTGGGGGACTACGCATCCGGAAAGAAGCAGTTCCACCACAAAGATCTGAAGATCTGAGATCTGAGAAAAACGAAAGACAGGCAGTGCCTCTGCAGCGATCTGCACAGGATCTGCCTGTCTTTTCTTTACGCTTTGTCATCTGCCTGCGAAAGCTCCGGGAAGTACCCGGTGCCCTTGAGGAACGAGACAGATTCCAGCACTGCCCTCCGATAGTCCAGAACACCGAAGAACTCGAGGGCACAGGTGCCGCGGTAGTTTGCGGCGTGGAGCCTTGCCAGCACCTCCTTCATCGGGATGATGCCCTGCCCTGCGGCGCAGGGGTACAGGAGCCTTCCGTCCGCCGCCTTGGTGGGTTCACCCCGCGCAGAGAGCGCCTCCTCCGCCATGGTGTCCATGGTGACCCGGTCCTTCAGGTGGACATGCCAGATGGTCCCCTTCAGGACGTCCATTGCCTGCAGCACGTCCTCCCCGGAGAACAGGAAGTTCCCGGTGTCGAGCGTTGTGCGAAGGCCCGGGATCCGGTCCTCAAACTGCTTCATCCCGGCCGAGGCTGCGATCGGGCTCTGGGCATTGTCAAAGTCCTCGATTGTGGGGACAATCCGCTTCTCGAGGGCTCTCGCCGTCATGGCGGCAAGGCCCTCTTGCATGCGCTGGCGCTCTGCAAGGCGAAGCAGCGGGTTCCTGGAGCGGAAGAGCCCCGGCACAAACATGACTTCCGGGCTGTGCAGGATCTGGGCCTGGTCCAGCTGGAGCAGGTTGTGGAAGTCGGAAGGGTCCCTCCCCCACTCATAAAAGCCGTAGATCGAGGAGACGAGAAGGTCATGGCGCGCAAGCAGCGCGTCAAAATCCTTTGTGTTGCCGATCTCATCCCGGTCCGCCTCGACGTGGGTGATGCCAAGGGAGCGGACCTGTTCGAGAACGTCATCGATGCTGCATCCATGCTGTCTTGCCCACATGCGGCAGTGGTGATAAAAGATCGATACCTTCATAAGCTTTTGAACATTGCCTCCCCGGGAGTGTCTGCTGTCATCTTCTGTATTGTACCGGCTTTTTGACAGGACGGGGAGCTGATTTTCTTAAGGAGAGGCGGTGCAATTCGTGAAAAACACAAATGGCGCGGACACCGCTTTGTGGTGTAAAGTAGACAGAACTTCATCTGAAGAGGAGAACCGCCTATGAGTCAGACAAAGAACTATCAGAAGACCATCTATGCCTGTTTTGTCGCCTACATGGTGCAGGCCGTCGTCAACAACTTCGTCCCGCTTTTGTTTGTCACGTTTGAGGAGACCTACGGGCTGCCGCTCTCGAAGATCACAGCCCTTGTCACCTTCAATTTCGGCATCCAGCTCATCCTGGATGCGACGAGTGCGGGCTTTGTGGACAAAATCGGGTACCGGGCGTCCATGCTGATCGCAAACACCTGTGCTGCGGCAGGCCTGGTGCTTCTGACCATCCTCCCGGATCTCACACCGGATCCCTTTGTCGGTATCCTGATCGCCGTCATGATCTACGCCGTGGGCGGCGGCCTCATGGAGGTCCTGGTCTCCCCGATCGTGGAGGCCTGTCCCACGGACAACAAGGAGGCCGCGATGAGTCTGCTCCACTCCTTCTACTGCTGGGGGCAGGTCGGTGTGGTCCTGCTCTCCACCGTCTTCTTCCACTTCGCGGGGATCGCAAACTGGCGCATCCTCTCCGTCCTCTGGGCTCTGGTACCGCTTGCGGACCTTCTTGCCTTCACAAAGGTTCCGATTGCACCCCTCATCCAGGAGGGCGAGACCGGCAAGAGCTTTAAGGAACTTGCGGGCTCCGGCCTCTTCTGGGTCCTCATGCTGATGATGGTCTGCGCCGGCGCCTCCGAGCAGGCGGTGAGCCAGTGGGCCTCCGCCTTTGCGGAGACGGGCCTTGGCGTCTCGAAGACGATGGGAGATCTGCTTGGTCCCATGTGCTTTGCAATCCTCATGGGCACCTCGAGAACGATCTTCGGGAAGCGGGGCGCAAAGATGGACCTTCGAAGGTTCATGGGCGTCTCCGCGATCCTCTGCGCTGCGGCGTATCTTATCATCGTGCTCTCCCCGGTCCCTGCGCTCTCGCTCCTTGGCTGCGCCCTGACGGGCTTTGCGGTCGGCATCTTTTGGCCGGGGACGTTCAGCATCGCCTCCTCCGGCATTCAGAACGGAGGAACGCTCATGTTTGCCCTCTTTGCCCTTGCGGGGGATGTGGGGTGCTCTGCAGGACCCACGATTGCCGGCGCCGTTGCCTCGGCGGCAGGCGGCAGCCTGCGCATCGGCATTCTCTCCTGTATTGTCTTCCCGGTCCTGATGCTGGCGGGGCTCCTGCTGGAGAAGAAGCTTACAGGGAACAAAGCACAGAAGGGAGCGGCAGAATGAGGGAGGAAGCTCTTCTGGAGCAGCGGGGGATCCGCCCCGGGGATCTCGTGCGCCACTTCAAGCGGGAGACGCTCTCCGAAGAGGAGAAGAAGACAAACCGCTATCTCTACCGGGTGCTCGGTGTCGCCCAGCACACGGAGACGGGAGAGGCGCTTGTCATCTATGAGGCCCTGTACGGGGACTTCGGGATCTTTGCAAGGCCCCTGTCCATGTTTGCGGGGGAGGTGGACCGCGAGAAGTACCCGGACATTCGGCAGAAGTACCGGTTTGAGAAGGTCTGAAGGCGGGAAAACGGACCTGGAAGAGAAGCAGATTTCACGGAATTTAACCCTGCCGCGGTGGACAAAAACGAAGCAGGGTGCTAGAGTATCTGAGTCAATGAAAAATGAAAAGAGGTGAGATTCGCTTGGATAACAGCAGTGACGCAGGCCGAAGTAGTAACGACCCGTATCGATCGGCAGTGCCAAATCGCAGAAGGTGCGCGCTGGATCCGGCGGATCTTTTTTTGACGGATCGCGCATTCTGAGCTCTCTTTCCGTGATTTGCACTGCGCACATCTTGACAGGAGGTGCCGCATGAGCATGGAAAAGAAGAACGGGCCCGGTATCGGGCCAAACAGGGAGATGAAGGCGCCGGAGGTGAACTCCGAGCACACTGACTCCTCGGAAATTTTTGGAGAGAAGATCCTGGGAATTGTCCGGAGCAAGGCTTCTCCCAAGGTCATCCACGACGAGCTGGACGAGTTCCACGCGGGTGACATCGCGGCGGTCATGCCGGACATGACAAAGAAGGAGCGGGAGGTCCTCTACCGGCTCCTGGATCTGAACACGCTGGCAGAGGTCTTCGAGTACGCGGACGAGGATGCCGTCTCGTACATCAAGGAACTGGACCCCTTAAAGGCGGCCCGGGTCCTCGAGAAGATGGAGCCGGACGATGCCGTCGACCTCTTAAAGCAGACGGATCTGCAGAGCCGCAAGGCATGGCTGGAGCTGATGGACGGCCCCGCAAGGACACAGCTGCAGAGCCTTGCCGCCTATGATGAGGACACCATCGGCAGCCGCATGACTACCAACTTCGTCACACTGGATGCAGGACTCTCGATCAAGGATGCCATGTCTTCCCTGATCGAGCAGGCGGCGGTGCACGACAACATCTCCGTCCTGTATGTTCTGGATGAGAACGGTATCTACTACGGCGCGGTGGACTTAAAGGATCTGATCATCGCCCGCAAGGAGGCACGCCTGGAGGATCTGATCTCCACGGCATACCCCTACGTGTACGCGGATGAGAAGATTGAGGACTGCCTGGGAACCCTGAAGGACTATTCCGAGGAATCCATCCCGGTACTCTCGGATGACAACCGGATCGTCGGCGTCGTCACCGCCTCGGACGTCATTGAGACCATGGACGCCGAGATGTCAGAGGACTACGCAAAACTCGGCGGTCTGTCCGCAGAGGAGGACCTGAGGGAGCCGGTGAGACTCTCCATGAAGAAGCGCCTTCCCTGGCTGATCCTGCTGATGTACCTGGGCCTGATCGTCTCCAGCGTCATCGGCATGTACGAGGAGGTCGTCGCAAAGCTGACGCTGATCATGGCGTTCCAGTCCATGATCCTGGACATGTCCGGTAACGTCGGTACCCAGTCGCTGGCGGTCACGATCCGCGTGCTGATGGATGAAAAGCTGACTGGAAAGGAAAAGGCGGAGCTGGTCTTCAAGGAGGCGCGCGTCGGCTTTCTGAACGGCTGTGTGCTGGCGGCCCTTGCCTTTGGCACGATCGGCGTCTACATCATGCTGATCCGGCACTATGCGGCGCTGACGGCGTTTGCGGTCTCAGGCTGCATCGGCCTGTCCCTGGTCGTCGCCATGGTTGTCTCAAGCCTTGTCGGCACCGGCATCCCGATCTTCTTCAAGAAGATCGGCGTGGACCCGGCAGTTGCCTCCGGTCCCCTCATCACCACCATCACGGACCTGGTCGGCGTCGTCAGCTACTACAGCCTGGCCTGGATCATGCTGATCCAGATCCTGCACATGTGAGGCAAAGCGCTTGGAAGAGAGCAGTTTTGTGCGGCAGTGCCGCGATTCCATAGATACGTTGCAGCGTGTTCTTCCGGGTCTCTCGAAAGAGAGCCCGGGAGAATTTTTCTTGCTGGCAGAGCTTCTTGACCGGGATCTGTTTGAGCTGATCCCGCCTGCAGGGGAGGGGGATCCCTGGCGGATCACCTACCTCATGAGCGATGCGGCGGAGAGCTTTCTGATTCCAAAGGACCCGGTCCTCACGGGAGCCTACGACCAAGCCCTGGCAGACCGGATGGAGGTCTCCTTTACGAGGGAGGGGGAGCGGTATGCCCTGGTCCTTCGGCAGGAGGAGCAGGTGGCGACGCTCTTTTTCTCTGACCTTGCGCTGGAGACCCGCTGCTATGACTACGGGGACATCGGGCACTTCTGGCTTCCTGGGGATGAGCTCCTCCGGCTCATCCAGTTCAAGGCTGAGATTGTAAGCGACAAGAAGACCTACCTTGGCGATATCTTCTGTACGGACCTGGAGAGGAGACTTGCGCTCCTCTACGGCTTTCCGCCCCTCTCGACCCTGTTCTTCCCCGCGGCGCCGAGAAAGTATCTGCGGGAGAGGGAACGCCCATGGGTGCCGGAGGAGGGCGCCGCAGAGGCTGCGGCAGGATTTGCAGAGAAGGCAGGGGACTTCATCCTTGCACAGAAGATCAGACAATACGGCGCCCATCCTTCAAGGCTTGCTGCGATGCTCCTTGCCAGGACCTTCCGGCAGAGGGCGCACCTGGGATTTCAGAAAACCGTTCTTGCCCTCTTCCGGGAGGCGGGAAGCACATGGCCAAAGCGCCCGTTTCCGGAGCGGATTCAGAGAGCCCTGGATGCGCGCAGAAAAGAGGCTGAGGAGGCGTGCAGCGATCCGGAGGCGGTCTTTGTGGAGGTCCCGTACCTTGCAGCGCAGGATGAGATCACGGAGCCGAGGGCGGCGGCCGTCCTTCCGGGAGAGGCCGGCAGGCGTGCCGCATTCCGCGTGGTCTGGTTTGACGGGAAGGACCACGGATAAGGCCCTGCGTGGTATCATGGAGGAAACTGCAGACGATCGCAGGAAAAGAGCATGGAGGCCGGGAAAGATATGGCAGACAAAAGGACATCGTTTCAGGACATGACGCTCGGCGCGTTCCGGGAGGCACTCGCCTCCAGGCAGGCAGTGCCGGGAGGGGGCGGCGCTGCTGCCCTTGCGGGGAGCCTTGCCGCCTCCCTCCTTGTGATGGTAGGGAATCTTACCGTGGGCAAGAAGAAGTATGCGGCAAATGAGGAGGAGATCAAAGCACTCATGGAGCAGGCGGAAGCATCTGCAGAGAAGCTCCTCTCCCTTGTGGATGCCGATGCGGCGGCGTTCCGCCCCCTCTCTGAGGCCTACAGTCTGCCGGCTGCGACCGAGGAGGAGGTGCGCATCCGGGATGAGGTCATGGAACAGTGCCTTCGGGATGCAGCGGCAGTGCCCCTTGCGATCTGCGAGGAGGTGAACCGGGTGATTCCGCTCCTTGCGGCACTCCGGGAGAAGGGCTCCGTCCTTGCGGTCTCCGATGTGGGCTGCGCCGCTGCCCTTGCGGAGGCGGCGTTAAAGAGCGCTGCACTGAACGTCTACGTCAACACGAGGCTCATGAAGGACAGGACCTATGCAGAGGACCTCAACGGGAAGTGCAGTGACCTGACAGAGAAGGGAAGAACCGCCTCGACCGTCTGCAGCCTTGTGGAGAGACAGCTGAAGAAGACACCGAACACGCAGAAGAAGCCGGCAGGCGGCAGATAGGAGCGGCAATGGCAAGGAAGTGGACCGGAAGAGAAGTTGCAGAGGATCTCGACAGAAAGACCGCGGAAAAGGTGGCGGCACTCGTGGCAAAGGGCGTTACCACGACGCTGGGCGTTGTCCGCGTCGGGGAAAAGCCTGCGGACCTCTCCTATGAGAAAGGCCTGGAAAAGCGCTGTGGGAAGATCGGCATCCGGGTGGAGAAGTTCCTCCTGCCGGAGGACGTATCGGAGCAGGGACTTCTGGACGTAGTGCGGGAGGTCAATGCGAGTGAGAGCATTCACGGCATCCTGCTCTTTCGCCCGCTCCCTGCCGGCATTGATGAGCACAGGATTCTGCAGGCAATCTCCCCGGAAAAGGACATGGACTGCGTGACAGATCTCTCCCTCGCGGGTGTCTTTGCGGGAAAGAAGGACGGCTTTGCCCCCTGCACCGCAGAGGCGGTGATCCGGATCCTGGACTACTACGGCTATGACTGCACCGGAAAGCGGGCGGTTGTCGTCGGACGCAGCACCGTGATCGGAAAGCCCGCCGCCATGCTTCTTCTTCAGAAGAATGCGACGGTCACGATCGCCCACACGAGGACCCGGGACCTTCCGGCGCTCCTTCGGGAGGCAGACCTTATTGTTGCCGCGGCGGGACATTCCCACACGGTGACGAGGGAGTGCCTTGGCATGGGACAGACCATCGTGGACGTTGGAATCAACGTGACCCCGGAGGGCACCCTTGTCGGCGACGTGGACAAAGAGGCGGAAGAGGCACTTGCAGGTGCCTACACGCCGGTGCCGGGCGGTGTCGGCGCGGTCACCACGGCGGTACTGGTGTCGCACCTTGCAACAGCAGCGGGGGCCCAGACAGGGAACGCGGAATGAGACGGAAAGAGGCAGGAGAAGAATGGAAGTGACCTATGGAAAACTTGTGATCATCGGCGCGGGCAAGGTCGGAGACGCGGTGCTCAATTCCGCCCTTCGCATGAACCTGCTCGATGACATCGTGGTGGTGAACCGGAACCGGGACAAGGCGCTCGGTGCGGTGCTCGATGCGAGCCACACGACGGCCTTTGAGTACAGCACGAATGCGAGTGTCCGGGTGGGAGACTATGAGGACTGCCGGGATGCCCACGTGATCGTCATCACAGCGGGCCCCTCTATTGTCCCCGGAGGCTCCCAGGACAGGAACTCCCTGCTCGCCGCCAACGTGGAGATCATGGATGGCATCTTTGAAAAGATCACCCACTTCACGAAGAAAGCGATCATCATCATGATCTCAAACCCCCTGGATGTGCTGACCTACGTGATGGCAAAGAAGTACAGCTACCCGGTGTCCAGGATCTTCGGCACGGGAACGCTCCTCGACACCGCACGGTTCAACCGGATGCTCGGGGATCTGTGCGGGGTGGACGCAAAGAACGTGACGGGCTTTGTGCTCGGAGAGCACGGGTCTACGTCCTTCATCCCCTGGAACACGGTGAACATTGTGGGTGTTCCGGTGGAGGAGATGGAGCGGAAGTTCGGCCTCGTCAGTGCGCCGGACAGGGAGAAGCTCCTGCACGACACCAAGGTGATCGGACCCAACATCGTGCAGCTCAAGGGCTACACCAGCGCCGGCGTTGCCCTCGCTGCCTGCCGGCTCATCGGTGCGATTGTGCGCAATGAGCACTGCGTGGTTCCCATCTCGACGGTCATGACCGGGCAGTACGGCATCTCGGACGTGGCGATGAGCCTTCCCTGCGTCGTGGGGAAGGAGGGCATCGAGCAGACGATCGAGCTTACCCTGGATGAGCAGGGAAAGCATGACCTCGAGGTCTGTCACCGGCACCTGCGGGAGCTGATCGATGAGGCGGAGGCGATTGAGAACCGCCTCCATGCGGAGTAATTCACACAGGAACAGACAGAAAAAAGCACGCAGCTGCGGGAAAACGCCGTGGCTGCGTGCTTTGCTGTATGGATGATGACTTGCGGAAACGGAGATCAGAGGACGACGCCGTCCTTCCAGATGGAGATCTCCCGGAAGCCGTTCTTCTCGGAGTTTGTCTGCTTTCCGGATGCGATTTCCAGCACAAACTGCTTCAGCCGCTCCCCTGCCTGATCCAGGCTCTCGCCCTCGGCGACGGTGCCGGCATTGAAGTCGATCCAGTTCCTCTTTTTCTCATAGAGCTGCGTGTTGGAGGAGATCTTCACCGTGGGTGCCGGCGCACCGAAGGGGGTTCCCCGTCCTGTTGTGAACAGGATAATGTCTGCCCCGGCGGCAGCAAGGGCTGTCGCGGAGACGAGGTCGTTTCCAGGTCCGCACAGGAGGTTCAGCCCCTTTGCATGCACTCTGTCGCCGTATCCGATCACGTCAGAGATCGGGGCGGTGCCGCCCTTCTGCACGCAGCCGCAGCTCTTGTCCTCCAGGGTGGTGATGCCGCCCTGCCTGTTTCCCGGGCTCGGGTTGTCGTACACCACCTCGTGGTGGGAGAGGAAGTAGTCCTTGAAGCCGTTTAACATCGCGCAGGCCTTGTCAAAGATGCCGGTGTCTCTGCAGCGTCCGAGCAGCATGGACTCGGCGCCGAACATCTCCGGCACCTCCGTGAGGATGGTAGTTCCTCCCATGGCGACCAGAAGGTCGGAGAATCTTCCTACGGTCGGGTTTGCGGTAAGGCCGGAGAGCCCGTCGGAGCCGCCGCACTTCATGCCGATGACCAGTCTGCTGGCGGGGAGCGTCTCCCGGTGGAACGAGGAGGCATAGCCTGCAAGCTCCTTCAGGATCTTTCTGCCCTCCTCGTACTCATCCGAGACCTCCTGGCAGGTGAGAAACCGGACGCGCTCCGGATTGTAGTCCCCGAGCTCTGCCACGAACTGCTCGTGGGTGAGATTTTCACAGCCGAGGGACAGCACCAGAACCGCGCCTGCGTTCGGATGATGGACGAGGGAGGCGAGGAGCTTTCTTGTCTGCGCGTGATCTGCCCCTGTCTGGGAGCAGCCAAACGGATGGGAGAAGGCGTGCAGGCCGTCGATGGTGCCTGTCACCAGGTCCTGGTTGTCCGCGGCGAGCTTCTTTGCGACGTCGTTTACGCAGCCGACGGTGGGGATGATCCAGATCTCATTGCGGACGCCGGCGCGGCCATCCTCCCTGGAATATCCCTCAAAGGTGGCATCGGGAACGGCGGGGAGTGTCACGTCCTCCTTCCGGTAGGTGTACTTGACCTCTCCGGAGAGGTTGGTGGCCATGTTTTGGGTGTGGACCCAGTGGCCCTGCGCGATATCCTTTGTGGCATGGCCGATCACGACGCCGTACTTTATGATGGATTCGCCCTCCCGAATGTCCTTCAGGGCGATCTTGTGGCCCTGCGGGATGTCCTCGAAGGCGAGCGCCGTGGTGCCATCGCTGGCCTTATAGGTATTGCCTGCTTTCAGCGGATGGATCGCAACGGCAACGTTGTCCTTTACTGTGATGTGAATCAAATCTGACATGTCTTCTCCCTCTTTCAAATCTGTATCTGCTGCACGCTGGCAGTCAGGTGTCCTGCTTCTCTGCGTTCCCGCCGCCGTCCTCTATGGAGGAAAGCTGCGGATCGATCACGATCAGCTGGCATGCAACCTCCCGGGAGTTCTTCAGGTGCTTTCTCAGCGCCTCCACGGCGCCCGGGATATCATCGTTGATCAGCGGGATCAGCAGGGACTCGTGCTCCTTGTTGGACGCAGCGAGTCGGTTGGTGCTCCGCCTGCCGCAGATGTTTGCGATCCGCGCGATGTGATGGCGAAGCGTATCAAAGTAGCTGCACAAAAGCCGGTTGCCTGTCTGGTGGACGAGCTGCGTATGCAGGTCCAGATCCAGGTCAAACAAGGCCTCTTTGGTCGTGGCAGGATCTGCAAACTGCCTGAGATACCGGAGCAGCTGTTCCTTGGGAATGCTGCAGCCGTATTTCTCCAGCGCATAGGGCTCGATCATGGCGCGCATGTCGTGAATGTCGCGGATGAAATCCGCGTCAATGTCGGTCACCCGGATTCCCTTCTTGGCAATGAATTCAATCAGTCCGTCATGCTGCAGCTGGATGCATGCAGCGTGAATTGGCGTCCGGCTGATGTTCAGATCGCTCACCAGTCCCTGCTCGTTCAGCACAGTGCCCGGCTCATACTGGATCGTGATGATCCGATTCAGAAGAATGTCGTACGCTTTTTGTGCAAGTGTATTGCCGGAAGACTCCATTTTTGGCAAACCTCCTGGTTCTGTGTTGCCTGTACGCAATACCGTAGTACACTGGAAAAGGAAACGAGCGAAGATGCGGCAGTGATTGCACCTGCATCGCGGCGAAGCATGCATCTGTACAGCTACAGCATAGGGACAGACCCGGGGAATGTCAATACTCGGGAGAAAAATTCGGTCCGAAAGGCAAAAATGCATGAGAAAGCGCGCCTGATTCTGGCAATTAAGCGGATTTTATGAAAAACAGGAGCGCGGTTATTGACAAAGAGAGGGCAATACGCCTATATTTGTCGTGCAATAAGATGCATGCATTTGATTCGGGCTGTGGCCTTCGCTGCTATGGGCAGAGAGAATGGAGAGAGGTATGAGAGCAGTCCGAATTGAGAAGCCCTGCGTGTTTGAGGAGAACAGCCCCCACGTGGTAAAGCAGGGCTTTGTAACCGTTACGGAGATGGAAAAACCGGTGCGAAGGCGGGGAGAAGCCCTGCTGAAGCTCCTGTACGGAGGCATCTGCGGCAGCGACAATGGCACCTTCAAGGGCACATTTGCCTATGCCCACTATCCGCTGATCCCCGGCCACGAGTTTTCCGCCCAGGTCATCGATGTCGACGAAGACAATGCATACGGCATCCGGAAGGGCATGATCGTTACCTGCAATCCCTATATGAACTGTGGGCACTGCTATTCCGATGTGCACGGGCACGTGAATGCATGCATGGACAACCAGACACTTGGCTGCCAGCAGGATGGCGCCTTCCGCGAGTACTTCACCATGCCGGTGGAGCGATGCTACGACGGCAGGGGGATGGACCCGAGGACGCTTGCGGCGATTGAGCCCTTCTGCATTGCCTATCACGGCATCCAGAGGGCCAGTGTAAAACCCGGGGAGCACGTGCTCATTGTGGGCGGAGGAACCATCGGCGTTCTTGCCGCGACGGCGGCGCATGCCTGCGGTGCCAGGGTCTGCATCGCGGACACCGTGCAGGAAAAGCTCGACATGGCGAAAGCGCTTGGCGTCGTGGACGAGACCATTCTCAATGACAGCCGGAATCCGGAGCGCTTCCTGCAGCAGGTTGGCGAGATCACCGGATCGGAGGACTTCCGGGAGGGCGATGGCACCGCAAAGCACCTGGTGAATGGCTTTGACGTTACGGTCGAGGCGGTCGGTCTTCCGTCCACCTTCCAGAACTGCATCGATGCCGCCTGCTATGGCGGAAGAATGGTGCTGATCGGGGTGACAAACCGGCCGTTTGATTTCGCGGCAAATCTGATACAGCAGAAAGAGCTCTCGGTGTTCGGCTCCCGCAATGCGCTGAAGCAGGACTTCCTGGAACTGATTGATCTCGTCCATGCGGGAAAGGCACCGCTCGATCGGATCATCACCCATACCTATGAGCTGGCAGATGCGCCAAGGGCGTTCTTTGACTTTGGAAACAACAGGGGAGACATGCTGAAGGTCGTGATCCACTTCGGAGATCCGGTGGATACAAAGACCTTCGACTACAGCAGGGTTCGATAGGCCGGCGGCCTGGTGCCATGTTCCCTGTCAGCAGAACCCTGCAGTGCGGGAGAGACTGCGCAGGTGACGGCACAATCCTGTCCCTGACAGGTTTGTTCATTTCATTTCAAGATGAGAGGAGATAAAATGGCACTGTTATCTTATCAGACGCTGAAGGACATTGATTACAAGGGGTACATTCTGGAGAAGGGCGCACCGGTGAAGGTGCTGCAGTTTGGCGAGGGAAATTTCCTGCGCGCCTTCGTTGACTACTGGTTTGACATGGCAAATGAGAAGACCGGCTGGGGCGGCAAGGTTGCCCTTGTTCAGCCGATCGCACAGGGCCTCACGAAGTTCATCAACCAGCAGGAGGGCCTCTACACCCTCTACCTGCGCGGCTCGGAGAACGGAGAGAAGGTGGATCGCAGAAGAGTCATCTCCTCTGTCGATGCCTGCTACAATCCCTATGATCCGGAGGACTGGGAGAAGATCCGCAGCATTGCCGTCTCGGATGAGCTGGAGTACATGGCCTCCAATACGACAGAGGCGGGCATCACCTATGATCCCACCTGCAGGCCGGATCAGCTCCCTCCGACTTCCTTCCCTGCAAAGGCAGCGGTTCTTCTTCATGAGCGCTTCCTTGCCGGAAAGCCCGGCATTGTCTTCCTCTCCTGCGAGCTGATCGACAACAACGGCCAGGAGCTGAAGAAGTGCATCTTACAGCACTGCGCGGACTGGGGCTGGGGAGAGGACTTCGCAGACTACATCCAGAACGACTGCCTCTTCTGCTCCACACTCGTCGACAGGATTGTCCCCGGCCGCATCCGCGATCCGAAGGAAAATGAGGAGATGGACCGGGAGAACGGATATGAGGACCAGCTCAAGGACGTCGGAGAAGTCTTTGGCGTATGGTACATCGAGGGACCGAAGGAGCTCGAGGACAAGCTTCCCTTCAAGAGGGCAGGTTTGAATGTCCACGTCGTGCCGGAGGTGGCACCGTACAAGAAGAGAAAGGTCAGAATCCTGAACGGAGCCCACACCGGTTTTGTTCTTGGCTCTTACCTTGCCGGCAAGAACATTGTGCGTGAGTGCATGCAGGATGACACCATTCATTCCTTCATGAACAAGCTCCTCTTTGACGAGGTCATCCCGATCCTTCCCCTCGACAAAAAGGACTGCGAGAACTTTGCCGCAGCCGTGACAGACCGCTTCAACAATCCCTTTGTGGATCATCAGCTGATGAGCATCAGCCTGAACTCGACCTCGAAGTGGAAGGCAAGAGATCTTCCGTCCCTCCTGGAGTACCAGGAGAAGTTCGGAAAGCTCCCCGCTGCCCTCTGCATGGGCTTTGCAGCCTATATCGCTTTCTACACCACGGATATGCAGAGGAGAGAGGCTGACGGCCTTGTCAACAGGAGACCGGCGGGCAATGAGTACAAGGTTCAGGACGATGCCTGGGCACTGGATTTCTACTGGGAGCATAAGGACGCTGACGATAAGACCCTCGTGAAGGACGTCCTCTCCAACACCAAGATGTGGGATCAGGACCTGACAAAGATCCCGGGACTCTTTGACAAGGTCTGTGAAGATCTTGCGCTGATCCGGAAGGAAGGCGCAGAGAAGGCCTATGCAGAGGCAGTGGCAGATCCGGAGAAGTGATGTCCTGCTTCGGAGCTGTGATACACAGAACAGGTTAAAAACGCCCTGCACGTTCTTAGAGGTAAGAACATGCAGGGCATTTGGCAGTGCGGGGAAGACGATGCGGCGTCTTTGCGCCGCTTACTTTTTCCCGTCTTTCCAGTCCTTATACTTTTTGCCGATCAGGACCCCGACGAGCAGCGCCAGGATACAGACCAGAACGTTGAAAACTGATGGCATGGCGTCCTCCTTCTGTTTGTGTGGTCATTATAGCGGCATCCCGTTCATCCTGCAAATAGGATACGTTATTTGATATGAGACGACTGTGGCAATTGTGGCTTGCCATGCCGATCCGGACCAAGATGCACGTGGTGAACGTGAGTCTTGCCGCGGTCGTGCTGCTTGCCGCCGGCTTGAATATCCTCGTTCAGAACGGGGAGACAAAGGACCTCGGGCAGGGGTTTTCCGATCTGTCCGCCTGCGAATCCGTGCAGACGTGCCTTGCTGCGGAGAAGACTGCCTTTCAGAACTACCTGCGCGCAAGGTCCTCCCAGAACCGGCAGGGCTACGAGCGTGCCTGCGCCGCATCCCAGGAGGCGCTCTCCCTCCTTCCGTATGACGCGCACAGGATCAGCCTCGAGCGCTTTGCGAGGACAAGAAATCTTCGCAACGCCTATGCCAGTTATGAGAAGGCAAGGGATGCGGTGGCCGTGCTGGATCTCGACCAGAACGGCTCGATCAGAGAGCTCTATGAAGTCTATGACCGGCAGAATGCCCTGCTCTCCGATACCAGCAGTCTGATCTCCCTCACGGTGGAGGACAGCTCCTCCCAGTATGAGGCAAAGCAGCCCCTGTACCGTGTCCTGAGCGGAGGGATGTGGCTTGCCGTCATCCTGATGGCAGCAGGCTCCTTTCTGCTGACAGGCCTTTTGTCGGGATCCATCGTGGATCCCCTGACAAAGCTCTCCGGGGCTGCGGAGAAGATCGCGGAGGGGGATTTTTCCGGGGCAGATGTGACGGTGAAGAACCAGGACGAGATCGGCACCCTGATCACAAACTTCAATGCAATGAAGCACGCGACAGCGGAGAGCATCCGGGTACTGCGGGAAAATCAGGAGCTCTCGGACCGGATCTACCGCTCAGAGCTCTCGAGGACCCAGATGGAAAAGCAGCTGGAGACCGCAAAACTCGATCTTCTGCAGAGCCAGATCCATCCCCACTACCTGTTCAACACGCTGAACACGATTGCGGGGATGGCGGAGCTGGAAGATGCTCCGACCACTGCGCAGATGACAAAGGCCCTCTCCAACATCTTTCACTACAACCTGCATACGACAAGTCAGTTCGTCTCCCTCTCCCAGGAGATCGCCATCGCAAAGGACTACCTGTATCTCCAGAAGATGCGCTTTGGCAGCAGGCTGAACTTCTCCTTCGTGGTGGAGGAGAACCTGAACCCGGATCAGATCAGTGTGCCGGTCTTCACACTCCAGCCCCTGGTCGAGAATGCAGTGGTGCATGGTATCGGTGTGCGTGAGGAGGGCGGAAGTCTTGTGATCTCCTTCCGCCCATTTGGAGAGGGCTGCGAGATCGAGGTCTCGGACGACGGTGTCGGCATTGAAAAGGACAAGCTGGCTGCGATGCAGCGGGCACTGACGCCGGAGGGCGGCGCAGAGGGACTCGGTATTGGCCTTGGCAACATCTGCCGCAGGATCTGGCAGGGATATCCCGGCGGTAGGATGGAACTGGAGAGCGGCAGCACGGGCACCACGGTGCGGATCGTGCTCCCGGAGAAGAGCCCGGGGAAGAACAGAGGAAAAGAGGAGAGATGATACGGATTCTGATTGCGGATGATGAGCAGATCGAGCGCATGGCGCTGGAGAAGAAGCTGAAAAAACTGTTTGGGGAGACCTGCGAGGTGCAGAGCGCGGAGAATGGCAGGGAGGTGCTGGAGTGCTATTCCGTCTGGAAGCCGCAGATCCTGATCCTGGATGTGCGGATGCCGGGGATCTCGGGACTTGAGGCAGCGGAGAAGATCCGGGAGACGGACCGGGACTGCAGCATCATCTTCCTCACGGCTTTCGATGAGTTCTCCTATGCCAAGAAGGCCATCTCTGTCCGGGCACTGGACTACATCCTGAAGCCTGCAGACGACAGGGAGCTGACGGCGGCTGTGGAGGAGGGCATTCGCGTGGCCCAGGAGACCGGAAGGAGGACGCCCCGGGAGAATGCCAGCACGGCAGAGCCGAAGGAGGCCCCGGAACAGGAGGACAGAATTCTCTCCTACGTGAAGGCGCACTTTGCAGAGGACCTCTCGGTGCAGGATGTGGCGGGACACTTTGGCTATGCCGATGCCTATTTCTGCCGGATCTTCAAACAGCACTTTGGGAAGAGCTTTGTCTCCTACCTGACGGACTACCGGATCGAGCGGGCGAAGGAAAAGCTGGGGGAAAAGGAGACAAACATCCGGGAGGTGGGACAGACCGTGGGCTACGCCGATCCCAACTACTTCGCCAAGGTCTTTCGCCGGGTGACCGGCATGAGCCCCACGGAATACCAGTCCAGGATGGACTGAAAACGGCACAGGAACGATCGGAGAGAGGGCCCTTCCCGGGAGGG
>Ga0256404_1006244_pt1 | contig 19981 bp, 18 predicted proteins | sample RumenRJG_01DNA_FD_185990 | JGI IMG/M metagenome (GOLD analysis project Ga0256404, IMG submission 185990) | Bovine rumen microbial communities from Lethbridge, Alberta, Canada - RJG_01 | ecosystem: Host-associated > Mammals > Digestive system > Stomach > Rumen | place: Canada: Alberta | collected...
ATGAATGAAGCATAGTTAAATTATCAAAATCTTCTTGTGTTAATCTTTCATTATATATATTTTTTCTAGATAAACTAAAGCTATAATCACTTACTTGGTTTAAAAATTTTGATGTATTTGCTAGTTCTTGTGAACCTATTGGTAGCCTTGCTAAATAGCTCTGTGCTAAATCTGCTTCTCTCCATAAATGTGATAAAGTTTCTGCTCCTTCTTCCGGAGTACTAGATATAAGTGATTTTGCAAGATACGTTTCTACATTTTCTACATAATCAACTAGTTCAAAAAAAGCCATATTGTAGCTATTTTCAGATGCTTGTCTAAAATCTCTTTCTCTTTTATAAGTATACAAACCTAAAATTACTATAACTGTTACTAATGTAACAACTAGAGTTAACATATGTCTATCTCTTAAACGGTTTCGCCAATCATATACTTTTTCTTTTAAATTTGCCATTTTATTAATCTCTCCTTTCCCTTCCCATTAGGGACGTTTAATTTTGTAACCTCTGTCCCTTTTGTAACCTTCCCAAAAGGGACAGATACCCCAAAAGGGACAGATACCCCGTTAGGAAACGTCCCCAATGGGAACCACTACTTGCAAAAGTGATGCTTACCTATTGTTTTTATTATGGTTCTTGACCATATCCACTTGCTTGTTGCCGTGTTTGGATTAAAGTAGTATATTGCACCACCTGTTGGATCCCATCCATTTAGTGCATCTTGTGCAGCTTTTAATACAGTTGAGCCTTGTTTTATCGGCACATTTATTTGTCCATCAGATACTGCTGTAAATGCTCCACTTTGGTATATTACTCCTGCTATTGTATTTGGAAATTTTGAACTTTTAACTCTATTCATTATTACTGCTCCAACTGCAACTTGCCCTTCATACGGCTCTCCTCTTGCTTCTCCATTTATTGCTCTTGCCATTAATTGTAGATTTGAACTTTGTGAACTACCTGCCGCTATACTTTGTGATTGTTGTTTAGAATCATCAATATTTATTAAGAATGTAATCATAAGGCTTAAGGCAAAACTTATTAATATTAAATTTAAAAATTTTTTCATATTTGTTCTTTCAAGAAAATCTCTTGTACTTTCTCCTTTTAATTAATTTGTTTGTTAATATTTTGTATCTGTTGTCCACTTTTTATACTTAAATTGTGGATATTTTTTGAATTTTTATTATATTTATGATAAAATAATTTAAATTAAATTTATATAAATTTAAATATATAATAATTAATAGGAGAAACTATGAAAAAAGTATTAATTTTTTACGCCTCTTATGGTGGAGGTCATTTATCTGCTGCTAAATCTATAAAGCAATATATTGATGATAACTACAAAGATGTTCAAACAGAAATGATTGATTGTGTTAAATATGTAAATACTGCTTTTGAAAAGCTTACAACCCATGCTTATAAAGAAATGGCTAAAAAAGCTCCTTGGGCTTGGGAAAAAGTTTATTATAATGCTCAAAATGGTTTTATAGGCAAAGTAAGTTCAACTGCAAATAAAATTATGGCTGTAAAAATGGCAAAGTTATTTAGAGAGTATAAACCTGACTATGTTATTTCTACACATCCTTTTAGTTCTCAAATGACTAGTTATTTAAAGCAAAAAGGAAAAACCAATTGCTTTTTAGCAACTATTTTAACTGACTTTGCTGAGCATGACCAATGGCTTATTGGTAGCCGTTTTGTTGATTTTTTCTTTGTTGCAAATGAATCTATGAAAAGAAATATGATTGAAAATTATGATATTGATGCTAATAAAATTTATGTAACAGGCATCCCTATTTCAAGTCGTTTTTCAATGAAATATGATAAAAATGAGATTTGTTCAAATTTTGGACTTTCTCCTAATAAAAAGATTGTTTTATTTTTTGGTGGTGGAGAATATGGCTTAGGTAAAGGTAAAACTATAAATATATTAGATAATTTAGCAAATTTCGAGGATATTCAAGTTATTGCAATAGCTGGGAAAAATGAAAAACTAAAACTTGCTTTTGAAAAAGTTGTAAATGAAAATAATAGAGAAAACGATATTAAAGTTTTACCTTTTAAAAATTTAGTTCCAGAGTTAATGTCTATTGCAGACCTTGTTGTAACCAAACCAGGAGGTCTTACTACAAGTGAAAGTTTAGCTTCACATTTACCATTAGTTGTTATTAATCCAATTCCTGGTCAGGAAGAAGAAAATGCAAAGTTTTTAGAAAATGCTGGCGCTGGAATTTGGCTTAAGAGAAATGATAATGTAGAACAGGTTTTATCTTCAGTTTTATTAGATGATAATAAATTAAGCGAAATGAAAACTCATGCAATAAACATTGCAAAACCAAACTCAACAGAAAATATTTGTAAAATAGTTTTTTCAGATTAGATTTATTGAAAAACTTTTTGATATATGTTATATATCTTATATAAAAGGTGGAGTTTTATTTTATCATTTGAGGTGATAGTTATGGAAAATAATACGGGAAAAGATGGAATGTATACTGCAAGTCTTGTTCTTGGATTACTTGCTACCCTAATGGGTGGTCTTATCCTAAGTATATTAGGACTTGTTTTCAGTGTAAAAAGTAGAAAAAAATTAAGAGAAAAAAATGAAACAAATGGAATGGTAACAGCCGGTTTTATATTAAGTATAATAGGTCTTGCAAAATCTACTCTTATAATAATATTAATTACTCTAGGAATTGTTGTAAGTTTAGTAGCAGGTAATAACGGAGTATTAGAAAACTCAAGGAAATCAAACAATAGTTATTATAATAGTAACTATAGTCATGGTTACTATAATTATTAATTTTTATCTCCACCTTTTTATTTTATTTATAATGGAGGAATAATTTATGACAAGCAAAGAACGTGCTTATTTAAGAGCAAAAGCAAATAGTATAGAAGCAATTTTTCAAGTAGGTAAAGGTGGCATTACACCAGAGCTGTTAAAACAACTTGATAATGCGATAGAAGCAAGAGAGTTAATTAAAATATCTATTTTAGAAACAGCTCCTGGAAGTGCAAAAGAACTTGCAGAAGAACTTGCAACAGGTTCTAATTCTGTTGTTATACAAACAGTTGGAAATAAAGTTACTTTGTTTAGACAGAAAAAGAAAAACTCTAAATTTGAGTTACCTAAATAGATTTTAGAAGTTAGAGGTTAGAGATTAGAGATTATAATGAAAAAATATTTCTCTAGCTTCTACCTCTTTTTTACACTTTTTTCTAATTTTTTACTTGTCCTGTATTGACAACACTAAAAAAAAGTGCTATTATATTTATGTTGTTTAAGCAAAACAAGCAAAAACACATGGGTCAGTAGCTCAGTTGGATAGAGCATCGGCCTTCTAAGCCGAGGGTCGGGGGTTCGAATCCCTCCTGGCTCACCAAGAAAAAGATAAATTGACATTATTACTTTTTGATATCGGAACACATGCAGATTTATTAGAATAATTGTAATAAAAAGAGCTATTTGTTATAGCTCTTTTTAATTTTTTAGTTTTTCCAAAATGCTGTATATCCTCTATATGCTTCATAAATATCAAATTTACTTGTTACCTCATATGGTGCATGCATTGAAAGCACTGGAACTCCTGCGTCTATTACATCTACACCTTTATTAGCTAAGATGTATGCTATTGTTCCTCCTCCACCAATATCTACTCTTCCAAGTTCTGCAAATTCGTAAGATACATTTTCTTTTTCAAATATATTTCTTACCATAGCTACAAATTCAGCATTTGCATCAGATGCTCCTGATTTTCCTCTTGCTCCTGTGTATTTGTTTAATCCAATTCCTCTGCCTAGAAATCCTGCATTATTTTTTTCAAATACATTTGCATATATTGGATCATATGCAGCATCAACATCTGCTGATAACATTTTTGAATTACAAAATACTTGGTCTAGTAAATTTGGTCTATTAACTCCTAATTTGTTTAGAATTTGAGAAATAAATGTGTCAAATACATGTGATTCCATTCCTGTATTTCCCATACTTCCTATTTCTTCTTTATCTGAAATAATTGCTACTGCTGTTGTTTTTGGTGTATCCAATCCTAAAATAGCAGTTAAAGATGCATATACACATACCTTATCATCTTGTCCGTAAGCTGCTACCATGCTGCTATCAAATCCCATACTTCTTGCTTTAAACGCTGGAACTAATTCAAGCTCTGAGCTTACAAAATCCATTTCGCAAATTCCATATTTTTCATTTAGTATTTTCATTATATTTAATTTTACAGAGTTTGGGCCACAATCTTCTCCATAAGGCATACTTCCTATTAATAGATTTAAATCTTCTCCTTTAACGCCTTCCTTAAGTTTTCTTTCCATTTGCTCTGTTGCTAAATGTGGAAGTAAATCTGTTATTGTAAATATTGGATCTGTTTCATCTTCTCCAATTTTTACTTCTATTTTCTCTCCATTTGGTTTAACAATAACTCCATGCAACGCAAGTGGTATTGTAGTCCATTGATATTTTTTTATACCTCCATAATAATGAGTTTTAAAATATGCAAGTCCTGTATCCTCATATAATGGATTTGGTTTTAAATCAAGTCTTGGAGAATCGGCATGTGCACCAATAATATTTATACCATTCTCAATTGAGTTTTCTCCAATTACAGCAAGGTACATACTTTTCCCTCTATTATCATAATAAACTTTATCTCCTGCTTTTAGATTCTCATATTCTCTAATATTTTTAAACCCTTTAGCTTCTGCCATCTCTTTTGCACTTTTTACTATTTCTCTTTCTGTTTTAGAGCAATTTAAAAAATTCATGTAATTCTGGCAGTAATTAAATATCTCTTGTTTTTTATTTTCGTCTAGTCCCTCCCATCCTGTTTTTGTTTTTCGAAATAAACTATTTTCTAATTTTTCTTTTTCAGTCATTTTATCCTTCCTTTCTTTATTTTTACCTAAAATTTTTCAGGCTTATATCTTTTGTTTATGAAATTATATCACTATTATTTTATTTTTTCCACCTTTTTTTAATATATCCTTTTTTTGCTAAATTATGTGCTAGTTTTATTTAGAATAATTTTAATTTTTTTCTATATAATATACAAATTTACTTTACAAATCTTAATTTTTATTGTTTAATTAATATAGATGATTGTGTCATTTTTTTTATTTTATATAAAAAAATTTGTCTAAAAATGGAGAATGAAAAATGAGTGAAAACAAAACTAAAAATGAGATAGAAGATAAAATCCAAGAAAATATATCACATGAAAATAGCAACACTATTTTAGATGAAAACTTGTTAGATTCTGAGGCTACAATATCTATTGAAACTGATAGCTTAACATCTGATAATAACGATACGAAGGAAAATGATTTAGTAGATTTTGAAAAGGTAGATAATGAATATGTCTTTTCAAATCCAGATGATAATAATGTGAATAATTCTGACAATATAGAAAATGGAGTTTCAAATATTTCGAGTGACGAAGAATTAAAAGAGAAAAAATTTGAAATAAAAAACCAAGTTTCAGAAAAAAGCCACAAGAAAACTATTATTGGCATATCTATTGCTTTAATTATAATTATTCTTTTATTTATATTACTATCTACTATTTTTGCAATAGTCACAAGTTATAAAAAAACTATTATTAATGGAGTTAGCATAAAAGATATAAATGTATCTGGATTAACTAAAGAGCAAGCATTAGATGAAATAACTAAATCTTTTAATGAAAAATTATCTAAAGATTTGACGCTAAAACACAATGAATATGAAATAAACATTTTTCCAGAACAATTTAATGTTTCTTTTGACTTAGAAAAAGCTGTCGACATGGCCTATAGTAAAGGTAGATCTGGAAATATATTTCAAAACAATTATGAAATTATTATTTCTCGTATCTCTGGAATTAAAATAACTCCTGGTTTTACATATAATGAGGACTCTTTTAAATCCTTAGTTGCTGAAATTGAAACGAATCTTTCTGATAGACTTGTTGAACCTAGTTACTACATAGATGGTAATAATTTAATTTTAACAAAAGGAAAAGATGGTGTTGTTGTAGATTCTGAAAAATTAAAAAATGATATTATTTATGCTGTTAATAATATAGATAATTCCGAAAACACAATTGAAATTCCAACAATATACAAAACTGCGAGTACATTAGATATAAATAAAATACATTCCGAAGTATATCGTGCTCCACAAGATGCATATTATACAACTAACCCTTATGCGGTATACCCTCATGTTGATGGAATAGATTTTAAAATTTCTGTAGAAGAAGCTATAAATGGATATAATGTAAGTCAAGATAGTTTCCAAATACCTTTGAAAGTTCTTTCACCAAATGTTACAACAAATCAAATTGGTACAGAAGCTTTTCCAAATTTGCTTGCTAGCTTCTCTACATCATTTAGCACGAGAAATACTAATAGATCTACAAATATAAGATTAGCAACCTCAAAAATAAATGGTACTGTTGTTATGCCAGGAGAAACTTTTTCATATAATCAAACTGTTGGAAGAAGAACCGCTGCTGCAGGCTTTAAAGAAGCTGGTGTATATTCTGGTGGTGAAGTTACAACAGGTATAGGAGGTGGAATTTGCCAAGTTTCTTCTACTTTATATAACTCTGTTTTACTTTCAAATTTGGAAATTGTTGAAAGATACAACCATGGATTTAATCCTGGATATGTTCCTGCTGGAAGAGATGCTACTGTTTCTTGGGGTGGTCCAGATTTCAAGTTTAAGAATTCAAGAGCCTATCCAATAAAAATAGATGCAACTGTTTCAGGTGGTACAATATTAATTAAAATTTGGGGACTTAAAGGTGATAATGAATATGATGTTGAAATTCAGTCTTATATCACTTCATATATTCAATATAAAACTACAGAAAAGAAGGACCCAGCCTTAGCTAAAGGTGCAACAAAGGTTATTCAAAGTGGCTCTAATGGATGTAGATCAGTTTGCTATCGAATTTTAAAACAAAATGGTAATGTAATTTCAAAAACATTAATTTCAAATGATACATATAGTCCTCATAATAAAATTGTTGCTGTTGGAACAAAAGAATAGTTTATTATTTTTCATGTATAACATAAAAGCCAAGAAACAAAAAAGTTTCTTGGCTTTTGGTGTACCCGGAGGGATTCGAACCCCCGATCTCAAAGTTCGTAGCCTTGCATTCTATCCAGCTAAACTACGGGTACAGTTTTTGCACAATTAAAATAATAACACATTTTTTCACAATTGTCAAATATCTAAAAATCTTCTAATTCAGCTTATTCTATAGCTTGCTTAATATGATTTATATAAAATTTATTGTCTTTTAAATAAACCTCTATAACGTCTATTCTTATAAAATTATCCTCCAAACCGTTTAAATATATATAATATTTTATTGTTTTAAGTAAATGTTTTTTCTTTTGTATGTTAACCGCTTCTGATGCTAGCCCATATTTTTTATTAGACCTTGTTTTAACTTCTATAAAAACATATTCATCTTTGTCAATGGCAATAATATCAATTTCTCCTTCTCTACTATTAAAATTTCTATCTATTATTTTATAGCCAATTCTCTCTAAGTATTCTACTGCAATATCTTCCCCTTCTTTTCCTGTTTCTTGTTTATAATACATATAATTTTTTATCCTCTTCACTATTTTTAAAAATTTATATTTTTTAACTTTATAATGTTTCCTGGACAAGTTTCTATTAGCCCTTCTATTTCCATTATAGTTATTTTTTGATTTATCTCAGCTATACATTTATTTGTTTTTCTTGCTAGCTCTTCTATATTTAGTGGTTTTTCTATTAAAGTTTGATAGATTTCCATATATTGATTATCTACATTTATTGGCTTATACAGTTTATTTTCTCTTTCTTTTTCTTTGTCTAATTCATCAATTGTTTTGTATATTTCTATTATTCTGTTTTCATCTAGCAACTCTTCTCCAATTTTTTCTAAAATATCATTTACAGTTGTAACAAGGTAAGCTCCTTTTTTTATTAGATTATTTGTTCCAACTCCATTTACCTCTCCTAGCTTATTTGGTAAGCAAAAAACCGGGATTTCAAGTTTTAATGCATCTCTTGCGGTTATTGTACTTCCGCTTCTATGCTTTGCTTCTATTACAAGCAATCCTTCTGAAAGAGCAGCAATTATTCTATTTCTTATCGGAAAATTTTTCATGTTTACGTTTGTTTCTGGAGGATATTCACTTATTATACATCCATTATTCTTTATAATTTCATTAAACAGCTGCTTATTTTCTTTTGGAAATATATGTTCAAATCCGGATGCAAGAACTGCTATTGTTCTTCCTTTATTTTTCATAGAGTATTTATGTGCAATAGTATCTATTCCTTCTGCTAAGCCACTTACTATTGTAATATTGTTTTTTGATAAAGCCGTTGCAAATTTTTTTGCGTATTCTATACCATAATTACTGCACTTTCTTGATCCTACAATTGCGACTATCTTTTTTTGGAGTAAACTAATATTTCCTATGGCATATAATTCTTTAGGAGGATTTTTAAGTCTTAGCAATTGTTTTGGATATTCCTTATTATTAATTTCTATTTTATAAATTTTTTCTATTTTGTTTTCCACCTTTCTTACCTAATCTGTTAGCAGTTGGAAATGGATAAAAATATTATATTTATTTCTCATCAGTAAATTATATTTTTAGTTATTCCAATATTTCCTATCTAAATTTCTATACTGTATTGCTTCTGCAATATGACTTGGTTTAATATTCTCCTGCATGTCTAAATCTGCTATTGTTCTTGCTACTTTTAAAATTCTACCATATGCTCTTGCACTTAAGTTTAATGTGCTAAATGCTTTTTGCATAATTTCATTTGATTTTTTGTCTAATTTACAATATTTTTCAATTAATTTTGGTGTTAGATTTGAGTTTGAATATATATCTAATCCTTTATATCTTTCAATTTGTATTTTTCTTGCATTATCTACTCTTTTTCTTATATCACTTGAAGTCTCAATTTTTTTATTATCTTGTAATTTGCTATATTTAACAGGTGTAACCTCTATCTGCAGATCTATTCTATCTAAAAGTGGGCCACTAATTTTCCCCATATACCTGTTTATTTCCGTTTTTGAGCAAGTACATTCTTTATCTTTTGAACCATAGAATCCACATGGACACGGATTCATTGATGCAATTAGCATAAAATTACATGGATATGTAATTGATGCATTTACTCTACTTATAGTAATTAGCTTATCTTCTAATGGACCTCTTAATACTTCCAATGTCTTTTTATTGAATTCTGGTAGTTCATCTAAAAATAAAACTCCATTATGTGCAAGGCTTATTTCCCCAGGCTTTGGTATTCTTCCTCCTCCAACTAATGATACTGATGAAATGGTATGGTGAGGTGCTCTAAATGGTCTACTTGTAATTAAAGGCATATTTTTTGATAACATTCCAGATATACTATGAATTTTTGTTGTCTCTAAAGCTTCATCAAAACTTAAACTTGGTAATATTGTCGGAACTCTTCTTGCTATCATAGTTTTTCCACATCCGAGGAGAACCAATTAAAAGTACATTGTGCCCGTCCAGCAGCTGCTACTTCTAAAGCTCTTTTAACATTTTCTTGTCCTTTTACTTCTGAAAAGTCTAAATACATTTCTCTTTTTTCTTCAAATAAGTTATTTATGTTGTTTTCTTCTTTTTGGATTTCTATTCTAGAATTTAAATAATCTACAACTTGACTTAAATTTTCTACACCTAAAATATCAATTTTATCTACTATAGAGGCTTCCTTTGCGTTTTGAATTGGAACTATAATTTTTTCAATCCCTAGATTTTTAGCTTCTATGCACATTGGAAGAATTCCATCAACTTTATTTACTTTTCCATCTAAGGATAATTCTCCTATAAATGCTATATTCGTAAGTTTTTCTTTTGAAATTTCTCCTATGCATGCAAGAACTCCAACTGCAATTGGAAGGTCAAAAAAAGAACCTTCTTTTTTAGTATCTGCAGGCGCCAAGTTTATAAGTACTCTTCTTGAATGCAATTCATAACCTGAGTTTTTTATTGCTGTTTTTACCCTTTCCTTTGCTTCTCTTACACTTGTATCTGGAAGGCCAACTATTTCCCAACCAGGTAATCCCCCAGATACATCTACCTGTACGGACACAAGATACCCCTCTAAGCCCAAAAGTGACATACTTTTAGTTATTGATAACATATTTCCTCTTTTCTTTCTTTTTTGATTTTTCAAAGAATTAATTTATTGAATTAAGTTTCCATAATAATATCGCATTTATGAGATTATGTAAATATCTTATCATACAAATGCTTAAAAATCAAGAATAATTTTACATCAAATTCTTACAATTTACGACAAAAAATCAAGAGTTACTATATGCCAAACAAGCTATAGGCTCTTGATTTTTAATTTATTATTTTTTAGTTTTCTTTATTTAAAAATTTATATGTTACAGCAGCAAGTGCTGAACCTATAAATGGAGCTACTATAAATACCCAAACTTGTTTTAAAGCTTCTCCTCCTAAAATTACTGCTGGTGCTAAACTTCTTGCTGGATTTACTGATGTTCCTGTTAAATTAATTCCTATAATATGTACAAATGTTAATGTTAAACCAATTACTATTCCTGCAATTGAACCTTTTTTCTCATCTGAAGTTACTCCTAGAATTGTGTAAATAAATACAAATGTAAGAATAATTTCAACAATTATTGCTCCTAAAAGAGTAATATTGCTTGCAGATAAAGCTGCATATCCATTTGCTCCTAAAGCTGAAGTTCCTATGTCAGTATTTGCAAGTATTGCATACAACAAGCCTGAACCTAAAAATGCTCCTAAAACTTGAGCTAACACATAGAAGCCAAAATCTTTTATGCTCATTTTTTTATTAATAAGCATAGCTAAAGAAACAGCAGGGTTAATATGGCATCCTGAAATATTTCCAATTACATAAGCCATTGCAACTATTGATAAGCCAAATGCTAATGCTGTAACTGCTAAATTTCCGCCAGTAACCACTGCAGTCCCACATCCAAATAGTACTAAAACACAAGTACCAATGAATTCACACACATACTTTCTCATAAAAGTACCTCCTTTTTATTTTATTATTTAGAATTATATTTCACAAAAATTTAGTTGTCAATATATATATTAGGTTTATTTTTGGTGAAAATGGATCGCATATCGAAATAATATTTTAAATCTAATTATTATTTTGGTGTGTGTCCCCATTTTTCATTATTTTGGTGTGTGTCCCCATTTTTCATTTTTCAAAACTGTTCCCAACCTATTTTATTATTCTGATAATTATGATATAATTATCTCATTAAAAATGAGAGGAGAATTTTCTATATGTATTTAGATAATAAAATACTAATTGGTAAAAACTCTAAAGAAGAATTATTTATAATTCCTAAAATGGCAAATCGACATGGCCTTATTACCGGAGCATCTGGTTCTCGGAAAAACAATTACTCTTAAAGTTATGGCTGAGAGCTTTTCTTCAATGGGAGTTCCTGTTTTTTTAGCAGATATTAAAGGTGATTTAGCAGGTACGTGTATGCCAGGAGAAGCAAATGAAAAGATAAATGAGCGATTATCTTCTATTGGAATTACAGACTTTAATTTTAAAGGATTTCCTGTTATTTTCTGGGATATTTTTGGCAAGAATGGTCATCCAATAAGAACTACTCTTCAAAATATTGGACCTACAATACTTTCTAAAATGCTAGGTTTAAATGAAACTCAGGAAGGTGTTCTATCTATAATATTTAGAATTGCAAAAGAAAGTGGCTATGAAATAATTGATACAAAAGATTTAAGATTAGTCTTACAATATGTTGCTGAAAATAGCAAAGAATATAGTATTAAATATGGAAATGTTGCATCACAAAGTGTAGGTGCAATTCAAAGAAGTTTAATCATGCTTGAAGAACAAGGTGCAAGCTACTTTTTTGGAGAACCTGATATTGATATAAACGATTTTATTAAAACAAATGATGCAGGTCTTGGAAATATAAATATTTTGCATTGTGTGGAATTATTTAAACAGCCTAATTTATATGCTTGTTTCTTATTATGGCTTTTAACTACGCTAAATAACAAACTTCCAGAGGTTGGCGATATGGAAAAGCCTAAAATGGTCTTTTTCTTTGATGAAGCACATTTATTATTTAATGGCCTTCCAGATTATATGCTAACTCAAGTAACACAAATTGTAAAATTAATTAGATCTAAAGGTATAGGCTTGTATTTTATTTCACAATCACCAAGCGATATTCCTGATCAAATTTTAGCACAACTTGGAAATAAAGTTCAACATACTTTAAGAGCATATACTCCTGCAGAGCAAAAAACTATTAAAGCTGTTGCTGATTCATTTAGAGCTAATCCAGATTTTAATACTCAAGATGCAATTTTATCTTTAGGTACTGGAGAAGCATTAATTTCATTCTTAAATGAGAAAGGTGAACCAAATCGTGTAGAAAAAGCAACTATTTTGCCTCCTCAAAGTTTAATGGGAACTATTGATGATTCTATAAGGCTTATGGTTATTAGTAGAAGTATCTTTAATGGAAAATATGACACAGTTGTTGATAGAGAATCAGCATTTGAAATTCTAAGTGCAGAAATTGAGGAAAAAAATGCTCAGCAAGAAGCTCTAAAAAAAGAACAAGAAGAAAAGAAATTATTAGAGCAACAACAAAAAGAAGAAGAAAAAGCAAAAAAAGCTGAAGAGAAAGCAAAAAGAGAAGAAGAAAGAATAAAAAAACAAGAAGAAAAAGAAGCTGAAAAAAGAAGAAAAAATACAGTACAATATAAGCTTGGGAAAGCAGCTGAACGTACTGCAAACTCAGCTTTAAATAGTGTTGGAAGAAAAGTAGTAAATGAAATATTTAAAAATTTATTTAAATAAAGATTTACATTATAATATATAAAAGGGGATTTAATTATGTTTGGAAAAAGAAGTGACGGAAAAGAATTAAGGCATGTTTCACCAATTTTTAGGCTTATGCCTTGTTTAATGAAAGAAAGAGATGACTCTCAAGTATTCTTCAATCAAGATATTGTTATTGAAAAAATAGAAGAATATATTGATAAAAAAGCTCAAGAAGGAATAAAGATTTCAATTTTAGATATTGTTTTTGCTGGAATTGTTCGTATAATTTCAGAAAGACCTAAACTTAATAGGTTTGTTGTAAATGGTAGAATTTATGCAAGGAACAAAATAACACTTGCTATGACCGTAAAAAAATCTTTAACAGATGATGCAGAAGAAACCACTGTTAAAGTTGACTTTGACGGAACTGAAAATATATTTGAAGTAAGAGATAAATTACAAACTCTTATTGCTCAAAATAAGGATACCAATAACTCAAATGATATGGATAAAATTGCAGGACTGTTATCTAAAATTCCATCTAGTTTCCTTAAATTTGCAGTTGGAACTTTAAAATATTTAGATAAGAAAGGTCATCTTCCAAAATCAATAATTGCACTTAGTCCATTTCATGCAAGTTGTGTTGTAACAAATGTTGGGTCTCTTGGAATAGATTCAATATATCATCATATATATAATTTTGGTACAACAAGTATGTTTTTCGCAATTGGAAAGAAAAAGAAATCTTATTTATTTGAAGATGATGAAATATACAAAGAAAAGTGCATTAATGTTGCATTTGTTGGAGATGAAAGAATTTGTGATGGACATTATTATGCTGCTTCTTTTAGAAGTCTTTCAAGATATTTAACTCATCCTGAATTACTTGAAAATAAGTTAGAAGCTCGAAATATCGATCCACAATTGTAATCCTTTTTAGAGGGAACATACAATTATTGACTTTTGCATAAACTGAATATATAATAAACAAGGCATATTTTATGCCTTACTTTTTTACAAAAGGAGACTTACATGTTAGAGTTAAAAAATATTAAAAAAACTTATATTACAGCTAATGAAAAAGTTGAAGCCCTAAAAGGAATTAATTTAAAATTTAGAGAATCAGAGTTTGTATCAATTTTAGGGCAAAGTGGTTGCGGAAAAACTACTTTGCTTAATATAATAGGTGGTCTTGATAGATACACATCTGGTGATTTAATTATAAATGGTAAATCTACAAAAAATTTTAAAGATAGAGATTGGGATGCTTATAGAAACTACAAAGTTGGATTTGTATTTCAAAGTTATAATTTAATTTCTCATCAAACTATTTTATCAAATGTTGAACTTGCTTTAACTATTGGCGGTATATCGAAAAAAGATAGAAAAGAAAGAGCAATTAAAGCTTTGGAGGAAGTTGGTCTTAAAGATCAAATTCATAAAAAGCCAAATCAGCTATCTGGCGGTCAAATGCAAAGAGTTGCAATTGCAAGAGCTTTAGTTAATAATCCAGATATTATTTTGGCAGATGAACCAACAGGTGCCCTAGATACAAAAACAAGCGTGCAAGTTATGGATATTTTAAAGAAAATATCTAAAGAGAAACTTATTATAATGGTAACTCATAACCCTGAACTTGCTGAAAAATATTCAAGTAGAATTATTAGAATTTTAGATGGCGTAATTACAGAAGATTCAAACCCTATACAAGATAATGAAAAAGAAGAACCAAAAGAAACCGACAAGATTGGTAGAACCTCAATGAAATTCTGGACAGCATTTAGATTAAGCCTAAATAATTTATTAACTAAAAAAGGAAGAACTATTCTCGTTTCTTTCGCTGGTTCAATTGGAATAATCGGAATTGCACTCGTTCAATCTGTATCGAATGGTTTCCAAGCTTATGTAGATTCTATTCAAGAAGAAACATTAACTTCTTATCCTTTAACTATAATGCAAGAAGCAACAGATATAGCAGGAACTCTTCTTTCGATGACAGCAGAAGAATCTACAAATACTGAAAACACAACTATTAAAGAAGAACAATATATTTCTAAAGTACTTTCTAATTTAAGTACCAATGACTTAAAAAGTTTTAAAAATTATTTGGAAAAAAATTATGATGAAATATCAAATGATTTATCTACTATTAAATATTCCTATAGTGTAGAACCTACTATTTATTCTATAGATTCAACACAAAAACTTGCAAAATTAAGTCCAAATAATATATTTGGATCTGCATTTGGAAATAATGGTATGATGAGCTCTTTTACATCTATTTACTCTCAAATGATGGATGATAAAGAAACTTTAAATAACTCTTACGATATTTTAGCAGGCCGTTTTCCTGAAAATTATGATGAGCTTTTAATTGTTTTATCAGAAAGAAATACTATATCAGACCTTCTAGTATATTCTTTGGGATTAAGAGATACTAAAGAGTTATCTGATATTGTTACAAAAATTATGAGTGGTGAAACTGTAAATATTAATAATGAAGCTATGGAGTTTACTTATGAAGATTTAATGAATAAAGAGTTAAAACTTATAATGCCTTATGATATTTACAAATATAATGAAAAATATGATGTCTATGAGGATATGACTCAAGATGAAGGATATATGAATATACTATATGATAATGCTATTCCTTTAAAAATTGTTGGAATTGTTACTGCAAAAGAAGGTGTTACTTCATCCGCATTAAATCCTGGTGTATCATATACTAGTAAATTAATAGATTATATAATTGAAAATTCATCTAAATCTGATATTGTAAATAAGCAACTTTCAAATGAGGATATAGATGTTCTTTCAGGCTCAAGATTTGATGAAAAAAATAACTCTTTAGGAATAGATTTTACAGACATAATTAGCATAGATTCAGATAAACTTCAAAGTTCGTTTAATATAAATATTAATCAAAAAGATTTACAAAAACAAACTGAAGGCTACATGAAGGAGATTGCAAATTCTATAACAACAGATACATCACCTGCCAAAAACGATTTCTCAAATAGTTTTAATACATTAGCCAATGGTTTATTTGACAGTATAAAAAATGAAATTACTATAAATGATATAGATAGTGTTGTTAATAAATATTTAAGCAGTAAAGATGCGGCAAAAATTATGGCAAATCTTGAATCAAAATATGTTATTCCGAAGGAGACTTTTAAAACAACATATGCTGGATTATTAAAAGGTTTATTACAAATATATATAAATGCATATTACTCGACTAACTCACTTATAAAGCAAAGTTCTGATGCTATAAATTCGCAAAAATCAGCAAATGAAATTCCTAAAAATGTTCAAGAGATTTTATCTACTTTGCCAAAAGGATCTGAAAATATTATAGCATCACTTCCTGTAAGTTCAGATGAACTTTCGTCAATGAGTCCTGATGAAATTAAAGAAATGATTTCAAAAGCTACAGAAAATGCAAACAATAGTAAAAATACACAAGATCAAGGAAATTCTACTGTACCTACTGCAAAAATAGATAAACAAATGGTTTCTACCGTTTTATCTGGATATATTAAAAGTGCTGCTATTCAAGAAACATTTGAAACTATGGCAAAAGTTATGACAGAAGCTAAAATGAAGAAAACAGTATTAACAAAAGTTGCAGAGCTTACAGGAAATTTAAGCAACTCTTTTGCAACTGCTTTTAATGTTGATCAAGATAAAATTGCAGGTGCTTTTAAAATGAAAATGTCAGAAGATGAACTAACAAGAGTAATTTCAGCAATGCTAACTAAGAATGAAGCTACTGCAAAAACAAATTTAATTAGTTTTGGATATCAAGATAAAGAAATGCCAACATATATTTCATTTTATTTTAGAAGTTTTGATGGGAAAGAACATTTTAAAGATTTTATAAACAATTATAACGAGAATGTTAAAGCTTCCAATCAGGAGGATAAAGAAATTAATTATACTGATACAACAGGAATTTTAATGGGTTCTGTAAAAACAATTGTTAATGCAGTAACTTATGTATTAATAGCTTTTATTTCAATTTCACTTGTTGTTTCATCTATAATGATTGGAATAATTACTTATATTTCAGTTTATGAAAGGACAAAGGAAATTGGTATTTTAAGAGCAATTGGTGCATCAAAAAGAAATATTTCTTCAATATTTAACGCAGAAACTTTTATTATTGGACTACTTTCAGGACTATTTGGAATTGGTGTAACATACTTTATGATTCCTATTATTAATTCTGTATTACATCATTTTACAGGAAATATTCCTTTAAATGCTACATTTTATATTCATAATGCCATTGTTTTAGTAATTTTAAGTATTGTTCTTACATTAATAGGTGGTTTAATCCCTGCTAAAGCTGCATCAAGAAAGGACCCAGTTATTGCTTTAAGGACAGAATAGACTTGTAAATATTCATCATAATTGCCGTTAAAGGCGTTATGATGATGAGAAGTATGCTTTCGTAAATAGTATTATTAAAACTCGCACTAAAGTGCGAGTTTTTCATTTTTTTTCAGAAACTTCTTCCTTTTTAGGAGGAATATAAAACTTTGGACTTTTCCTAAAATTTTCTTAAATTTTAGGAAAAGTCCTTTAAAATGGTCGAGGTGACTTGCATTTATTTGTTATAAGTCAGTAACTTTTTTTAGTATATGTCAAACAGTTTTTGAATATTCACAAATTAAAAAAGTTTAACAAAAATACTAGTAAAAAAAGTATAGAATAAAAAGTCTATATTGCATTCAACATTTTAAGTGGTAAAATATATATAATGAATTCATTAGGAACACGAAAATCTCGTGTTCTTTTTTTATTACTAAAAAAGGAGGTATTTATGGAAAACATACTTAAACAAGAACTTATAAAAAATGCAGTTGCAAAGTTAGATGAGCCATGGAAAAATCTAACTGTAAAAGATGTTGCAAAAGACTTAAAAATGGGAGAAAATCTTGCAAATGAATTATTTAAAAGAAAAGATTTTCCATCGGTTAATATTAGAAAAACAAAAACAATATCTAAAATCGCTTATGAATTGTGGAAACTAGAAAAAAGAGAACCTGAATATCGAAAGAAAAGAGGTTATTAATGAATAATAATTGTAAAGAAATAAGAGTATTAACTGAAATCTTACAAGTTAAAGATTTAACTATAACTGAAAAAATAATATTATCACAAATTGATGCACTTGACCAAAAAGAAGGATGCTTTGCAAGTAATAATTACTTTGCAGAGCTTTTTTTATTATCTAAAACACAAATATCAAAAATAATATCAGACTTAAAGAAAAAAGGATGGATATCTGTAAAATACGAAAATAAGAAAAACACAAAAGCAGTAGAAAAAATAATTATAAAAGTAAATCGACCACCCTATCCAACTAGAGTTAAAGAGGGTATTAAACCAGACGACAATCCCCCTATTAAACCACAGTTTAAAGATAATAATAAATATATAAATAATAAGAATAGTTATCTGAATTATGAACAAAGAGATTATTCAGATATGGATTGGTCAAAATTTTATGCTAATTAAAGGAGGTATGTATATGGCAAAAAGAAATAGAGGAGAAGGAACTATTTATTATTCAGAAGCAAGAAAACAATGGATAGGTCAGTTTACTAAAACAATTGCAGGACAAAAAATAAGAAAAAGTGTATATGGGGCAACTAAAAATGAAGTATCTGAAAAGCTGTTAGATTTAAGAATTGAAATGAAAGATATAGATTTTATAAAAGAGAAAGGAATGCCTTTAATTCAAATAATGGAGTTAATAAGAGATAAAAAATATAATTCTAATAAAATAAAAGATGGACAATATAGCAGAATAACTAAAACTATTGAAAAAATACAAAATAGCACAATTGGAAAAATGAATGTTAAAGATATAACAGCAGATAATATTCAAGATTTTCTAAATGATAATAAAGAATATAGTAATTCTACAATAAAAAAATTATATGAACAGTTTAATCAAGCATTTGAGTATGCTATAAGGAATAAATACATAAAGGATAATCCAATGCATGATGTAATAAAACCAAAAAGTATTAAACAAGATAAAGAAGTTAGAGCTTTAACTATAGATGAACAAAAAGAATTAAGTGATTATTTATTTAAATCATCTATAAGAGATGAAAAATATAAAAATGTATTTTTAATTCAAATGTATTTAGGCTTAAGAATTGGAGAAGCACTTGCTTTAACAAAAAATGATATTGATTTATCACAAAAATTAGTATTCGTAAATACAACAACTACTATTGGAAAAAATGGTGAAACTATAATTGGATATTCTACAAAAACTTATGCAGGTAAAAGGAGTATTCCAATACCAGATTTTATGATACCGATATTTAAAGAGCAAATTGAGATTTCTAAAAATAATAAAGAAAATTTTTTATTCTTAAATGATGATAAATTAATTACAAATTCTGCATGTAACAGTAGATTAAAAAGAATCCTACTTGATAAACTAGGATGGAAAAATACCGGAATTTCTACTCATAGTTTAAGACATACTTTTGCAACAAGGTGTATTGAATCTGGAGTAAATGCTGTTGTATTACAAAGATTATTAGGTCACACTGATATAAGTATTACATTAAATACTTATACCAGTGTTTTTAATTTGTTTAAAGATAATGAATTAGAAAAGGTAATGGAACTTTATAAAAATAATTCTCTAGTAACAAAAAAAGAGGATTACATCAAAAATTCTCCAAAGGAGAATTTTGAATCAACTGAAAAAAACACATCGACATTGATACAAGCAGAATCCATAGAAAAATTCCAAAATGGAACAGAAGATATTTATATTGATGAAGAATACGATGAAATGGAATTTTAATTGTATAGCAAGATTCCCACTTGTCCGGACAAGTGAATTTGATCTAGTGTAAACACATAAAAAATTAGAACAGAAAATTAATTCTGTTCTAATTTTGATTTTTTATTTTGTGCACAATACCAAAATCTTGTAACCATCTCAATAACTTGACTATCTAATTTTTGTCAAGTCTTTTTTCATAAAATTATTATAATGTTTTTTCGCATAGCAAACAAGCGAAAATGATATATTTTTTTAAAAATT
>Ga0256404_1006247_pt1 | contig 19975 bp, 12 predicted proteins | sample RumenRJG_01DNA_FD_185990 | JGI IMG/M metagenome (GOLD analysis project Ga0256404, IMG submission 185990) | Bovine rumen microbial communities from Lethbridge, Alberta, Canada - RJG_01 | ecosystem: Host-associated > Mammals > Digestive system > Stomach > Rumen | place: Canada: Alberta | collected...
TGCCGCCTCAGCCTGCGCCGCTTCCGTTTCGGCCTGCTTCTGTGCGGCCTCCGCTTCGGCTTCCGCCTTCTCGTTTGCGGCGGCTTCTTCCGCGGCCTTCTGCTCCGCCTCGGCCTTTGCCTGTGCTTCGGCAGCGGCTTTTGCTTCCACCTCTGCCTTTCTCTGGGCCGCTTCCTGTGCCTGTCGGGCTTCCTCCGCCGCCCGTGCTTCGGCCTCCGCCTGATCCTGCGCGGCTTTCTGCTGCGCTTCTGCTTCGGCCTGTGCCTGTGCCTGCGCCTGCGCAGCGGCTTCCGCCTCAGCCTGTCTCTGTGCTTCCGCCTGTGCGGCTGCTTCTGCCTGCGCGTTCGCTTCTGCGGCGGCCTGTTCCTGTGCGGCGTTATCCTGTGCTGCCTTTTCCGCAACCGTGCTGTGATCGGTCTGAGTTCCGGCGTCATCTGCCTGCGTAGAAACGGTCATACCGGTCATGGCAGTGGTAAGGGTGGCGGCTGCGGCAGCTGTGATCATCATCGATTTCTTCATGATTCTGCTCCTTCCTGAAATAGCGGCCTGATCTGGCCTTCTTTTGCCTTTTGTTTACCCGCAGTGTAGCACGTCTGAAAACTCGCTCCTTTTCCGGAGAAATGAGATGCTCGCTCCCACGACGAGTTGTCTCATCGGATCAGCCCTGACTGCGTTTTACTCTTGCTGTTCTGTATGTTACCAGAGCGGAAAGGACGGATTGAGTTTTGCAAAATACGGGCGCCTTCCTCCGTTTCCCTTTCATTATGAAAGATTCACCGAGCGTTTCCGTTCCCATAGAGAGGGCATGATGCCTTCCCTGCTGGCGATTCGCTGCGGCTCATCGACAGATGATCTGATCGGATCGAGGTGCGCGGACGGATGTTCCATCATCTGTGCCGCTGATGGGCTGCGCTTGAAGAGCTGGTGTTTTCATGGAAGATCCATATGCCTGCCCGTCGGGATCGTCCGTTTCTTTGTATGTATGCATAGCAAAAGGCCCGGAAGAGTGTGCTCCCGGACCTCCTGCCTTTACGTGATGCGTTTCTTTTTATTTGCGGGCTTTCTTCTGTTTCTTAAGAAGAAGCAGGAGAACGGCCAGCGCGGCGGCACTGATCACCGCAAACAGTACCGGCTTTGCCGTATCACCCGTCTTCGGCGGGTTCATCGTTCCCGGCGGGTTGCTCGGCGGATTCGGTACGTTTACTGTCTGATCCGCGTCATTCAGGTCCTCGTGTTTGGCAATGAGCACATTGTCTGCGTCATACAGCTGCTCGAATGCCACCAGAGACTTGCCGCTGTATTTCGAGGTGTCCAGCGTAAAGTCAAGATTGACTTCACCGGATGCGTTCTTCGGGGTAAAGGGCTGCGTCATCTCCACGCCTGTCACCTGGCCGGTGGACTTGTCCATGATCCGGCCTTTCAGGGTGTACGTCTTATTCGGCGTCAGGCCTTCATACGTAACCCTGTCCGTCAGCGTGACATTGGTGCCATTGGTCACGGTCTGTGAACCAGACGACTTCTCAGCCAGATGCGTACGGATCCGGACGATGTTGACACTCTGGTCCTGATCCTTCAGGTCACTGTGCGTTGCAATTCGGACGTTTTCCTGATACAGGTCTTCAAATGCGACGACCGTTTTGCCGTTCAGAGCGGAAGCGTCAAAGGTAAATGTCAGTTCCACTTCTCCGTCCGGCTTGTCCGGTGTGAATGACTTCTCATCGGTCACGTTCCGGCCGTCAACCGTCAGCGGCTTTCCGGCTGCCTTGTCGTACAGCGTGCCTTTAACGGTGTACTCGCGGTCGGTCCGCAGTCCCGTGTAGGTTACACGGTCCACGACGACCGTATCTTTCACCGCATCCGCCTCCTGCGTGCCGGTTGACTTGGAGGAAGCATGCGTTCTCAGATTTACGATGTCAACGGTCTGGTCTTCGTCGTTTACGTCGGCATGGGTCGCCACGACGCGGCTGCCGGATTCCTCCTTACCGTCACGGTTACCTGTCACAAGGCTGCAGGTTTCGAATACGACGACACGTTTCCCTTCCAGTGCGGATGTATCCGCCGGGATGGCCAGCGTGATACTGCCGGACGCCTGCTCCGCCGTAAACGGTTCGGTCAGCGTGTACGGATTGCCGTCCGCATTCAGCAGCGCCTTGCCGTCGTCCTTGGAAACCAGCACACCGGTCATTTCGTAACGCCGCCCCGGAAGCAGGCCTTCCCATGTCACCGTATCCAGAACGACGGTTTCAGCAGATGCCTGCGTTTCATGCGTTTTGGTATCCTGCGCCACCGCGTGTGTCCGGATTTCCGGGATGGCCACAGTCTGATCTTCATCGGTCAAATCTTTGTGCTCGCCGACCAGTTCCTCCCGTGCTGTCGGCGTTGTGTTGCCTGAATCCGTCGGGTCGGACATGGACGAATCCGTCTTGTCTTTGTCTTCCGGAATCATGTGCTGATCCGTCACCAGCATCAGGGTTTCATAGGCAACCAGTCCCGTATGCTTCATGCCGGACGTATTCAGCAGGAAGTGAATCTGGACCGAGCCATTGGCGGCCGTCGGGACAAACTCGACGTACTCGATCGGCTCGTCTGCCTCGCCGTCCGTCGTGGAAGCAGCAGACGATGCCGCGCTCGCTGTGCTGCTTGCTGAGGATGTGATGCTCGTCGTGCTGTCCGCCGCTGAAGCAGCAGCCGATTCGGATGCGCTCAATGCTGATGCTTCACTTGCCGTGCTGTCCGATGTCAGGTGCGCGCCGGATCCTTTGACCATCTGCGCACCGGCATCCTCGCCCGTCACCTTTCCATCTTCCGTCGTCACCTTCTTCATCAGCGTGCCATACAGCCGATAGGTGCGGCCCGGCTCCAGCCCTTCATACGTTACGGTATCCGTAATGTACGTCTTCTCCTGAGCATACGCCACATGGTCGCCTGTCGCGTCATCCGTTGCGTGCGTCCGAAGCTTCGGGATGTAAACGGTCTGCGGTTTTGCGGTCAGGTCATGGTGCGTGGCGACTTCCTTCCCGTTATGCAGAAGATCCTCAAAGACGACGGCTGTCGTGCCTTCAACCGCCTTTGCGTCGAAGCGGAGCGTAATGGTTACATACCCCGTCACGCCGCCATCTTTACCGGCTTCCTTGTTATGAGCGGTGATGACCAGATGCGAATCCTGGTTCTCCTCTCCGTTCTTCGGGATCCGGAATGAATAGCCGTCCGTCAGGATATTGCCGTTCTCATCAATCATGTCAGACGGAATGCTGCTGCCGTCAGTCCGGTTCGTCAGGCTGCCTTTCACAGTGTAGGTATAGCCCGGCACAAGATTGGTGAAGTCCACACGGTCGATGACCGTCGCATCCTTCTCAGCAAAGGTATGGTTATCGGTGGTTTTCGCGTCTTCCGCCGTTGTCAGGATCTTTGGGACATACACGCTCTGCGGATGATCCGTAAGGTCTTCATGATGCCCGACTACCTTTTCCGGAAGCGTCTGCGCCTTGCCGTCCAGCCCGGTTCTGCTTTCCAGATACAGGCGTTCGAACGCGACGTACGTATGATCCGCCATGTCCTTGCCGTCCACACGGAACCGGATTTTCACGGTGCCGGAGCTGGCCTGTTCGTCCGTCTCCGCCTTGATCGCCACATAATCGATGTTCTTATTCTCATCATCGACCATCTGGCAGCTTTCCAGCTTCTCGCCAGTTGCCCGGTCATGGAGTTCGCCGCGGATATAATAGGTACTGCCCTTTTCGAGGCCGGTGTAGTTGACCGTATCGATGATGATGGTGTCATCATGACTGCCGGTCGTATGATCGCCCGTGTCCTCTGCAATCGCTTCGGTGTACACCCTCGGAATGTACACGGTCTGGTCTTTGCTGGTCAGATCATGGTGCTTCGCGACTTCTACCTGATGATACAGGTGCTCTCCGATCACGGCGCCCTGGCCTGCCAGATCCTCGCTGCTGAAGGTGAAGGTCATCACGACATAACCGTCCGGAGAAGACGGGATAAAGGTATACCGTCCGTCCTTGTCCGGTTTGGCGTCCGGCACGGTGCAGCCGCTGCCGGCCTTGAAGGCCGTCACAGCGCTCTGGATGGTCTTGCCGGTCTGACGGTCCAGCACAAAGCCGTTTACCTGATAGGTATAGGTCTGTGTCCTGCCTTCTGCATCAGCATAGTGGCCAACCTTCAGGTTGGAGAAGCTGATCTTGTCCACGATGGTCATCGTGCGGTTTTCGTCGTCCGAATCCGGCGCGTCCGCATGGTGCGTATTCGCCTTGCCATCGTCTGCCGCATCCATCGCTTCCGTCGTGACACGCGGAATCTGGACGGTCTGGTTCTCGTCAGTCAGATCGCGGTGCTGGGCAATCGTATCAATCGTCTTACCGTCCGCTCCCATCGTGGTGACAGTTTCAAACGCGACCAGCGCCTTGCCGTCCAGTCCGGTAGTGTCAAACGTGAAGGTCAGCGAAGTCGTCCCGCTGGAGGTCTTCGGCACAAAGTCCGCCGTTGCGGCGACTTCCCGGCCTCCGACCGTCAGGGCCTTACCTGTAGCCTTGTCCATCAGGACACCATGCAGTGTATACGTCCGGTTCGGCTCCAAATTCTGATACGTCACGGTATCGTTGACAACCGTCTTCTTCCCGGCCGGAAGGACTTTATCTCCGGTCTCAGCGGATGCTGCCACCGTTCCAATCTTCGGCACATGAATTGTCTGCCTGCTCTTCTCCTCATCGGACATGCTGTCCGCTGTATGGGAAGAAATGGCTTTGCTGATATCCGTGCTGACCTTGCCGTTCCGGTCGATGTTCCCATCCGCCGGAAGCAGGTACTCTTCCACCAGCAGATCGTGTCCCTGATACTTTGCCGTTTCCACGCCTGTGAACAGGACATCCGCATTGGTCGTCTTGCCGATGCCTTCACCCGTGAACGCTTTCGCGCTGGTCCCGGTCGCAATGACCGATCCGTCTGCCTTGTCCAGCAGCCTTCCGACCAGGACATAGGACACGCCCTTCGACAGGTTGCCGCAGGCGACATGATCGACCAGCGTTCTGGCGGATGTGGAACCAGTATACGCCGTTCCCGTCATCTGATCCAGCGCGACGGTACGGATCGTCAGTTCCGGATCATCAACCGTAAACTCGTCCGAAACAGCTTTTCCGTTATGAAGCAGTTCCGCTCCCTCTTTGCCTCCCTTGATCTGGAATACAGTCGGAAGTGACGATGAGGTTTTGTTGCTGTCCGTCAGCGTCGCACCGTCCTTCGTATAGCCGAACGCCGGTTTGTCTTCTTCAAAGGTTAACGTCCCGAGAGGAAAGACGAAGTTGCCATCTTCATCCTGGAAATAGCCTCCTTTTTGTGCTGGGTGGAAAAAAGCTTCCTTGACATTTCCGTCGGTCTTTTCAACTGTCAACGTCCATGTGTAAACCGGCTGATACTGAGCTGCCTCATCCAGCGTGTCAAAATCATGATTATAATATTTAACTGTGAAGGTCGTGCCTGTTGTATCACGCGTCTGATTCGACTGCGGAGATCCGCCGTCTTTATTTTTCTTGGTCACGGAGAACGGATATTTCCTGAATGCCGAATCCTTGACAAGGACGATAGCCGGATTCTGTTCCGTATTGTCTTTCGACGGCGTTACAGAAAAGACCGTGTCGTTGAGGCTATAAGACTTCGGCGCTTTGGTCTCTTTCACGTAGTACGTCCGGCCAATCGTCAGTCCGCCAAGCGTATTCGTCTGAGCGGCCATATGGCCATCGGCGTCCTTTGCCTGCGTTCCGGCTGTCAGCTTACCCAGCGGCTGCGTGCATGCCTTATCTGCATAGACCGTAAATTCTGCGCCGCTCAGGTCGTACAGCGGATTGTCATCCGTGATGGAACTATTATCGGAAACTTTCTTCACCGCCACACAGACTGTTTTGGGCGGCTCAGCCGATTTCACGACATTGGCCGATGCATTGGAGCTGGCTTTTACCGTATAAACGGTCTTGTCCAGGCCAAAACCTGCCGGAGATGCGATCTCGCGGACGAAGTAGGTCTGGTCAATTGTGTAGTTCGATCCGGATACCGCATGGCCGCTGCCATCCGTCGTCAGCGTCTCCATCGGATTCCGTCCTGCCTCCGCGTCCGCTTTTGATCCGTACACGCCGTACTTCGCTCCCGCGAGAGAGTAGCTGCCGGTACTGGAAATCTGGCTGTTGGCAGAAGATTTCTGAATGGAAATAGTGGTCTTCATGGGCTGCATGTTGACCTTGAGATTCAGCCGATGCGTCGTCATGCCGGCGATCGCCATATCCTGACGTCCGTCCTGACGCAGCTTCACCACGGTATAATCCGCGCCATACTTGCAGGTAAACTGCAGCGCCGCCTGGATGGCCTTCGTGCTGGTACTCTTGAAACGGAAAGAAGCATTGCCGGCAATGGTGGCCGTGTTGCCGCTCTTCACCGTCTTGCCGTCCTGATATTCCAGCGTCAGCCCGGCCGGAACCCGCAGCGATGCCTCATTTCCCACATAGGCTCGATAGAGGATCCACGGTGTTACCGTTTCATGTCCGGACGCTGTTCCCTGTACGCTGCTGTCCGTGACGTCCTTGCCATTTACAATGAATTCGGCAGACACCCACTGATGAAGCAGCACTTCATTACGTAAAGAATTGATCGCTGCCACGCCCTTTGCGTTCAGAAACTGCGGCGCGCGTCCGTCCGTCCGCTCATTCCAGTTCTGCTCATAGAAAGAAGAGATCAGGAAATGCGTGGCGGTAAAACACTCTGAATCCGTCGTCGCGCCCAGTTTCTGCATCGTGGTCTTCAGGTTATGAATCTTACCGTCCGTACCATAGACATCTTTGCCCCAGAGCGGGCCTCCAAATCCATAGAACATGCATTTGGCAATGTTCTGGTCACGCTTAGAGCCGTCGTCATCCAGAATGGTGAACTGACGGTTGCCCGTGCCCTGTGTAAAGCTTCCGTTATCCGGAGCGTCCAGCCTTGGCTGCAGGCAATAAGCGTTGGACTCTCTGGATGTATCCTGGCCCCCGTCTTCATCCCGGACCGTAATGGTCGCTCTGCGATAACCGGTCATGACCGGTACAGAAGACTTATACCTCCAGCTTGTCGGAGACTGGCAAAGCGCCTTGTTCCATGCCAGCGATACCTTGAGAATGTCCGCAGCGGTTGCAATACGGAAATAACCATCTTCATCAGGCAGATCGGTGACGACCTCTCCCTCCTCTTCCGCTACGCCTTCCACTTCCGAAGAGGCCTCGGATGAAACTGTCTGTGATTCAACCGGCACATAGTCTGTACTCCAGATCAGCCCGTTCCGGTTCACCTGATAGTCGATCGTGCCGTCCGCGGCCATATGCTTCGCAATGTATCCGGACATCAGAGCCGCCGCATAGGACGTGCTGTCTGCCGTGACGTTGCAGTCCACTGTGTCGCCATAGTTGGACGAAGCAAGGCGCTGCCCCTTCGCATCCGCCGCGCCGACGATGATGGCGCTGGCAATATTGCCCGGCGTGAAATATTTCACATTACGTCCCTTGTTGCCTGCCGCACCGACGACCACGATCCCCTTGGATGCCGCTTCATTCACGATATCCTGTAGAGACGCGTTCTCTGCTTTGCTGTACGCATACAGGGACAGGTTGATCACCTTCACTCCGCTGTCGATGGCGTACCGCATGGCCGCATAGACTGAGGAAATGCTGCCAACGCCGTCCGAATCCAGCGCTTTGATGGACAGTACCTTTGCGTCCGGATCCTGCGTCAGGATCGCCTTCAGCATCTTCGTGCCATGCCCGTTGGTATCGGTCGCGTCGTCACCGATCATGGAGACCGATCCGACTACGTTCGAGTATTCGGCCGGAACACCCGTGTCGATAAGCGCAATCGTGTTACCTTCCGGAACGGACGCCGTGCCCGCTTCATTCAGTTCCGTCAGCGGATTCGCAGATTTTGTCATCGTGTCTGATCCGGTCGGGTTTTCCGCCTTACCGGCCGCCGTCTGCACGGGGATATCGACATCTGCGAAAGCAATCGCGCCGGCTGCGGCAAGGCCTGCGTAATACGCGTATGCCAGCTTTGCATCCTCGACTGAATCATACTGCAGCAGGCACATGCCGTCCGCTTCTGCCAGGATGTGTTCCGGATCCGCAATCTGCTTCCGCTCCGCCGCAACCAAAAGACGCATGGAGTGGAAGTCACGCCCGGCATCCGTCCCGCTCAGCTTATAACCGGCCGCTTTCATGACGTCCTTCCAGTCTTTTGCGGCCGTCACGGCAGATTCCGCCGATTCTGCTTCGGAAGCCGGTTCTGCTTCCGAATGTACAGAAGCACCAGTGGATGCTCCGGAACCGGCAAAGTGAAGGCTTCCGTCGGAAGAAGGCGGGACCGATGTGACAGATCCCAAGTCCTGGACTGCAGATGAGGCTGCTGATGCGGATTCGGTTCCGTCCGGGGCGCTGGAAGCTGTTTCCGATTCCCCGGCAATCGAAACAACCGGCGCTGTGCTGGCCGTATCGGGCGCGCTTTCCGATACGGACGTTTCGGCTTCCGCTGTGGCTGCCGGAGGCGCCGATGCCGGGTCGGACTGTGCCGCCCACACCGGGATCCCCGGATTCATCAGCAGAACGAAACTGAGGAAAAGGCTGGTAAACTGCTTCTTTTTCCTGTTTTCCATGTTTTGTTCCCCTTTATTGAAACCTGTCATCTTCCCTTCACTCGATGCAGGGAAGTCGCTACATCTTGTAATATGCAGGAAGTGACTGGAAACTGTATTTTCGGAGAAATGGAGCGGCCAGACCGGAAGTAGCCGGTTTCCCTTCTGCGCTTTCGTACGGGGAAAGACGCCGTGGCTGGCAGACGCGTTCGATTGGTAAAGGACATCGGTTCCGTGATGAACTGAGTGACGCTATTGTTCTCCCATGACGCAACCCGTGACGCTATGATTCTTCCAGTGGCGCAATCAGCGACGTAATCGAGAAGATTGCGGCAGACGTTTTCGGCAGGAACAGAAAACAAAAGCCGGAACGCAACAAATCCATCTCAGCAAAAGGTCCTTTGCCCTGTCATGCCTGCGGCAGAGCATGATGGCGGGACAGCCAATCGTATACAATAAAGAGAGGGTGCGCACACAGCTTGTCGCTTTGTACGTACCCTCACAATCTCTCTTTCTGGCTCTTCTTCATGATGCTAAGCGGGGATCCTCGGCCACTCTGTGAGACGGGCCGCGCCTGCTCCCCGTTCCGCTCTGTGCGTTCCTTCCGCTGCATGCATCTTAGCAGACAGGATTATAGGCATACGCCCAGCGGCTCTGCCTGAACCGGGTCAGCACAATACCGGATCCACAAGCTTCTGCGGTCCATCCCCCTCCGACGTACACTCCGACGTGTCCCATGCCTCTAGTCAACAGAAGCGCGCCGGATGTCAGCGCACGCCTTCCGCGGCGCCGATATGTCCTTGTGACCTCCGTGAACCGGGTTGACCTCCGGAGCGTCGCGGCCAGTGCCGTTGAGTTATACCCCCTGCGGTTTCCGTGGTCCCACATGCGGTATCCGCCACGCGCACAAAGCGTCCTAATATTCTCAAATCCAGTCAGTTCGAAAGCCATCGCGGCCAGCGTGGAACAGGAATAATTCCCGAAAATGCCCCAGCGCTGCATATAGCGTCCGTCGCGTCTCTGGTACAGGTCGGTATTGTTCGTCCAACTCTCGCCATGCATCGAATAGCGGTGACGGTTATCGTTTGCAATCGCTTTCAGCCATGCGACGCTTTTGTCAACCCGCTGCCGCGGGCTCATAAGAGTCGGCCAGACGACCTTCCTCTGCCACGCGTCGTACACAAAATACTGGCCCCGAACGGAAGCCTTTTGACGGTTGATGAGGCGGACTGCTTCCCGGATCGTGTCACACGAGCGGAGAGAATTCTGCGTCGTGTTGTAGTTCCAGTTACTCGTGACCCGATACCTCCTCTTTAAGTCCCGGTTCGAAAGAGCCCAGACTGGATGAGTATATGTCAGCAGTATGAGGACAGCCATCAAAAAAGCAAGCGTGTGTGTGACAAAGAAACGGGTTCTGCGCGTCATCGTCGTATCCTCCCTTCGCTGTGCAGGCAATGCGCTTTGTTGTTGAGGACAGTATGGCACATGGCCAAGACCCGTTTGATTTTCGGAGAAAACGCCTGACGGCCAGTTGTTCCGCCGCTTTTCTATCGCGCCTGCTCTGTTCCGAACCCGTCGTCTCCCCATAATAATATTGCGCAGGGAGCCACCGGCTTCAGTCGTATGGAGTAGTCCGGAATTCTCCATTGTATAGTAAAACCGCCCTCCCTCATCGGGCGGACGGTCTTTCAGCCGGCAGGTGCGGAACCTCATGTGAGATCCCGCACTGCCTTTACGCAGTGGCTGAGCCACGCTTGCCCTCGTTCAGAGAACAAGCCCTCGTCTTCGAGCCAGGCCTTCTCCTTATCCGTGAGCGCGATCACATAGGTGTCCGCGCCCATCGGAACGTCGTGAGACGCCTCGCAGAGCCGCAGGGTCTTTCCCTGCGGCGAAACCCCGGTCGGCCACATCGTGACCTCGTAGCGTCTTTCAAAGGCGTCCCGAATACACGGGACGATCTTGTACCCAGACGCCCCGTCCCATCGGCAACGCATTGCCGCGACGAGGTACGCCGGAGCGGGACGGACGAAGGACTTGTAGGTCTCTTCCTCCCACTCCTCGTTGAGGTCCGGACACGTCCAGTCGATATCTACGCGGGGAACTCCGACCAATGCCAAGCTCTCCGCGTCTGGTCGGGACAGCCAGCAGCCTTCCTCGTCCGGGTCAACCAGGCGATTCCAGAGCTGACGGGCAGCCTCCGGCCACTCGTCGATCCGGTCCGCCGACACATAAAGGTCGTCGAACATCTCAGGCTGCACTTCCTGATCCTTCCATTCCAGAACATTTGCGAAATAACCCATAAACGCCTCCCTTGTCAAAGAAAGAAATGACAGGAAGTCCGTGTGAAGAACTCCCTGTCATCCATCAATACATATCAATCTAAATATGAGAAAAGGAACAGGAAACAGAAACCTGCCGCTGCCCTGTCCGGCACTGCCAACTCTTTTTCCGCAGGATCCGGCGGCGCTGTCCTGTTTTCTGGGAATTGCTCCCCTGCCTTTGCCCGACAGGGCTGGCGTTTTGATCCGCGAAAGGCCTGTGTCGCCGCCGCAAGGCAGGCCGGGTGCCCCGTCAGCCGCTTGCAGGCAGGATTGCCGTGTGCGTCTTGCGCACGGGAAACAGGGTTTACGCTTATATCTCGCGGGCGAGCAGAGTTCGGCCGGCGTTTTACGCTATGCACGATAATGCGGCCTCACACAGGACAGGCAGTGGCGCCCCTTCGTGGGACGCAGAACCTGTGCGGGGGTTCCCGCTCCTGGAACCCGCCGACTTGAGTCGTGCAGAGCAGTCAGCGCCTCTCACAGAAATAGTCACCCGGGCGAAAGAGGATGGCAAGGACAGTACAAAATGGTTCCGGGCACGGGGAAAAAACGGCAGTGGAATTCCAATCCGGCAATAGTTCCTGTCCCACTGTAAACGTAGTCTTACCAAAATAGTCACCCGACTGAAAAAGGTTTCCCCGCTTAGGATCTCATCTGCCTGTACGGCTGACAGAGGGCGGGAGGCAGGACCGGGAGGCTGGAAGACTTTTTCGGCTCCGCACTGTCAGGACAGCATTTCACTTCTTTGATGGGAGCAGAAAAATCCGTGGGAATCATTTCGGCGGTCAATCTACTCGAATCGATATGGGAAATTGATTCATTCATAAAACCTGATTCCGATCAATTCTAAGAGCGGATGCTTTTGAAAACATCCGTCCGGCTGTTTGGGGCGCATCAGGAGCCTCTTTCGCGGTCTGTGAAGCGGTCCTGTCCGGGCAGGCTGCGCCACTGCCACAGCCCCAGCATCCGGGAAAGCTGTGTGCGTCAGGAATAGTCAATTTGATGACCGGATGAAGCCGGTCGAACCATATGTCGTGCGGCGCTGTTAAGTACTGCCAGATGCGCGACCGTTGCTGCACAAACAGGCGTTTCCTTGGCTACAGAAAAAGCAACCGTAGAAACCGGCTGCCTGATAACGTATATCCCAGCGCAGGGATGAGGGGCAAGTATTGACACCCTAGGAGCGATGTCAGCCCCCTCCAAAAGAAGCTTCGCAATGAGCGTGTTCACCCGAGGTGCGTCACAGGGTTTGTTGGCGGCTACGTTGCTGCTGCTTTTCACCACAAAAGCATTCCTGTTCGCTTCGTATGCGTTGCGTAAGCTTTTTGTGCTGCTGTTAACTTCCCGAAAAAGAATCTACAATTAACATGGTATGGTAGAGAAAGGCAAGGGAAAGTAGAATGTGGAAATCTGGATGTGTGACTGTAAATGGTAATGTATATTATTACGAGATTAAATGTTTTCACGATGCATCCCAATATGGAATTAACGGAGGGAGAATCAGCAAAATGTCGATCCGGAAGGGATATGATTTTCTGGTCAGTTATGATCGTGGATGGAATTTTAAGAGAGATGATGATGAGAACATTAACTCTGTTTACATGGGTCTAATTGAAAAATATAACTAAATACATTATCATAAAATAAAAGCGTGTGATATTTACCAAAATGTAGGAAGGTAAACGTCGGATTATATTCATTCTGATTTAAGAAAGTATCTTAATAAAGAAGCGGGGATTGGAAAGTATTGGTGATAGATGGTTTATAGACAATATTAGATACGCTGATTGTGAGCCAGCAAAACAGTATATTGGGAAGAATATATAAATGAATTGAAACATAGGACGGGGATTTACAATTGGTTTGCCTGCATGGCCGGGAAAGGATTCGGTGGTGATCAGTGATGAAGAGATACGAAGTAAGCCTGAAAGAGAAATCGGAAAAAGAAGAGATTCCGGAATCCCTTTGGATAGACGGATTCTTTTCCAAACCTTATATGGAAGCAGAAAGCAAGGAGGACGCGATGCGAATTGCAAAGAGTGCAGTGGCCGAAGCTGGTGGAAATCCGGAACATTTTGATTACAATGTAAGGGAACAGAAGAGATATCATGTGATGTATCAGGGTGGGGAAAGCAGATACTCGAACAAGGGAATTGATTTTATGCTGGCAAATGTGGAAGATGAAGACGGGGGAGAATTTGAGTTATATGCTGAAAGAGATCCTCTTGATTACATTTCAGAAGAAGATCATGAGGCAATCGAAAATGGTGAAGTAGAAATGGAAGATCTGAGAGGGAAGTATCATGATTTTGATGCGGTTACCTACAATGACCTGAAAAGTGATATTATAAGTCAGGCAAAAGAAAATGGAATTAACCCGGACGATTTGGAGTTTTTTTACGACTGATTAGGGTAATTGGGAGAATCCATCATGAAAAAGAAATATGATTGCGTTCCGTTAAAATTACTTCGGAAAATCGGTGCAGAATATCCGAAAGCGTGGGAACAAATGGATTATGTCCGCTCACTTCACGGAAAAGAAACAGACATGAACTGGCCAGATTGGTGCTGGGTTCCCATGAGTGCGGCGGTTACTGTAGTGATGGCAGAACACAACATTTATGATATTGGGGATCTTCCAAACAGATATGGTCATGACATACAGGCAATTAGTGCATTGGCTCCGTGGAGACATAGCAAACAGGTTTATCTTTTTGATGAGACATTGGAAGATGATATGGTGGATGATTTGGATGCAGCGAGTCAGATACCGTCTGATGCCTTAAAAATGTTGCCGTATTTCAGTGTGTATATCAAGGTAAATCATATTTCTGTGTTTGGATATGAACTTGACGGGTTCTTTTCTCATTTGGAATATGATGTTAATAGTCATGATTCTGAACTCAGGTTTTTAACTGTCTCGAAAGACGGAAATCAATATGATGGATTTAGTGTCCATATAGATGAACCGACGATTGAACTTGCATTTCAGAGATTTATGAAGATTGGAATAGAGAGGTCAAGGGCTATTCTTGGTGATCGGGCCACTGGCGTATTTTCAAATCCAATTTTTCAAAAAGAAACAGAAGTGTATTTAAAGGATTCGGAGGAAATCTGCCGGAAACTACTGCCGATGGTGCTGTATTTGTGCTTAGACAATTCGGATATTGTTTATCATCCAACTGTTCACCATTCAACATCTTCTAATGTGATTAAAGATCGTTATTCGGAAATCCAAACGTGGAATGTTGGATACAGGATTGGGCCGGCGATTAAAAGATATTATGATGACCAAGCGAAAAGAGAGGGGCATCCGGGATCACATACGTCAAAACGACCACATGTGCGGAGAGCGCATTATCAGCATTATTGGGTTGGGTCGGGTGATTCGAAGCATTTGATTTTGAAGAGGATCAGCGAAATATTTGTGAACGTAAATAAGGAAGATGATCTTCCGGTTACAATACATAAGACTTGATTGGGAAAAGAAAATATTTTGTCGAAATTATTACATCAGGAAATCAGGACAGAAGATGACATCTTGCGAATTTTTGATCATGCAATGTCACTTGTAAGAATCCTTGGTATACAGCCGGGAAATATTACGGAAGTAAAGGTAAATCGGAAACTGAGGACCCATCTTGGTAATACTTATAAAAAAGATGATAAATTCAAGATAGAATATCATAAGATGTTTCTATGGAGAAGGGATATTGAAACCGAATGTGAGGGACTTTTAATTCATGAGATACTTCATACATGCCCGGATTCGATGGGCCATGATGGGGAATGGGCTAAAAACGCAGCTATTGTAGCAAAAACTTATCCTCAGTTTGGAAAGCACATGCACGAGTATTTTGAAGTTAGCAAATCATATGTACAATATTTGAGGTGATAGAATTGAGCACATCATTAAGGGAAATTGCGGGATGCGATGAAGGATTTGTTTATGACATGACAACAAAGGAATTAATGATTGTCAATTTTAATGATATTCCTGAAGATTCTATGTTGGTTACATTGTGGCATAATCCAGATGAAAACCGTCATTATTGCGTATTTATTGATGATGATCTTGTTGTTGAGACAAAAGGGATTACAAACAATATGTTTGAATATCCAATTCGTCTTTCAGATGATGTCCTTGACTATATTGGAGATTTTGAAAAAAAATGGGATTTTGAAAGAAAAAATAAACTTATAGATATTGATTATGGATTTCATGATCAATATAAGTGGAAGGTTTTGAATAGGTTACACAATAATTTTTTATATAATAATGTAAATGGTCATTTTCCGTTGGTTCGTGCAAAATGGTATAAAATAGGGAAACACATGATTTATACATTAGTATAATGGAGGGATGAAATTTGTTCTACGGTTTTCTAGTTGGCCTGTTGGCTTCCATTGGAAGAAAAGGATATAGTTTTCATAAGCAGATGCAGATGGACCGGAACATTCAAGATCAGATTAAAGAAATGCACACGCCGGGGAATTGGGTGTATCAGATTAACGGAATTTATTATGGCCTGAACGGACAAGTCTTAATTCCAAAACGTGAAGGAGATGACATTAAGTATTATTTTTGGAGGAACGGAAAAGAGGTTTACTATGCTTCAAAAAGAGAAAACGACTTGAATTGTGAAAACGTAAAGCTTAAAAACCGTGGGTGCAAATTTCATTTGGAGTATGTGGAAACAGGAGGTGGAAACTGTAAGAGCCTAGAACGTGTTTGCATTGAAGATAAAACTGGAAAAATGTTTAAGGAAATAGGATATAAATCGAATTATTTTGGGAAAATGGTTAGATATGATGGGACAACCAAAGTGAATAAAGAAGGTGGTCAGAAATATTATTTGGCTATTGAATATCTAAGAGAATATAAATTTATTGGTAGTGATGAAGAAGAATGGAAGGTGTTAGTAAAAGACCAGATGAAATTGGTGCCTTGGAGCGAAAGGGAACAATATTCTGTTTTGACGTAATGTGAATCGCAGAAAGGAGACTGTATCTTTCATTGTATCCTCTGTCACGATTCCAGATACCTGATACTGAATTCCGTCCTCAACAAAAATGGCAATGATTTGCGAAGATTGCATAAGCGTTCTCTGATGGAATTGTTTTCAGAGACGACCGCGGAAAATGCGTGAACAATAGGCACTTTCGCGGTTCTTTTCTATGTTCTCTGACTGCTCTCAGCGTTTTTGCCCCCGTTTCGTCTCCGGCTCTTCCTTCCACTCGTCCTGCGTCCAGGCCTCCTGTTCCGTCTGCTTGCTCTTTGGCATCACCTGGTATCGCACCGGTGCAGACGGTACGGGGTGGCGCTTCCTGACCAGCCCGTCAAGATCGACGGATCGATGTTTGGCCTCTGTCGGAACCTTCTCCTGGTGGCGTTCGTCCTCTTCTCTGTATCCGGACCGGGCAGCAGAGCGTTCCGGCGCCTTTCGGCACGGTATGTCCCCATCGTCAGCCGGACAGGTATCACCGACGCGATACAGGCCCTCAGATGAGCGGACCTTTGGCATCTGCTTCCGAACCGCCGCTTTCTTCCGAGCGTTTCGGATCAGGGATACCAGCATAACGATCACGCCTGCCAGAAGCGCGCCCTGCCACGGCCGAACGGCAATCAGGAACTGTCCGGAACTGTCAAGCAGGCAGAGCTTCCCGTCAAGGAGATGCAGCCCTGTCACGACATGTCCCTTTCCATCAGCGTAATAGGTACGGCCGTGGAACGCCAGCCAGCCGGTCGTCAGATGTCCGTCCGGGCCGAAGAGATAGGCCGTGCCCTGTACAGCTACTCTGCCCGTCTGCATCCGTCCGTTCTGGTCGAAGAAATACCGTTTCCCTTCAAGCTCCTGCCATCCGGTCTGCATCCTGCCGTCGTCTGCGAAGTAGTAGCGAGAACCGTTAATATCCTGCCAGCCCGTGGCGCAGACCCCCTCTTTACCGAAGTAATACTTGTCCTGCCCAATCCGCTGCCAGTTCGTCGCCATGATAAACTGATCGGAGAAATAATATCGCTGTCCGTCGATTTCCTGCCAGCCGAATACGGCTGTGCCGTCTTTATCAAGGTAAATTCGACCGGTTTTGGTGTCCTGCCATCCAAACGTTTCACAGCCGTCACTGTCAAAATAATACGCCTTACCGTCAATCTGCGTCAGTCCGACCGCCATGCCGTTCTCAGAGAAGTAGCGTATTTTAGCCGGATCGGCCTTGTCCCATCCATAAAACAACGTACCGTCCTGCCGGAAACGATAGACCCTGCTCTTAATGGTGTGATCGCCGGCCTTCACTTTGGCTCCGGTGGAAGGATCAAGGTAGTACATCCGGCCATCCAGTTTGAGCCAGCCGGTAACCTGTGTCCCGTCTTTTTTGAGGAAGTAGTCTGCCCCGTCAATACTCTGCCAACCGGTCTTCATAATATAGTCATCGCCGAAATAGTACGTCTGTCCGTCAATGGTCTGCCAGCCGGTCATAGCCTTCCCATCTTCCCCGAGATAATAGCGCCGGCCGTCCAGCGTCTGCCAGCCGGTCAGCATCGCCCCGTCCGAACCGAAGTAACGGTGTCCCTGATATTCCTGCCAGCCCGTCAGCATCTTTCCGTCCTGACCAAAGTAGTACGTGTTCCCGTCGTTAAACTTCTGAAATCCGGTTTTTGCCCTGTCGTTGTCGTCGAAAAAATAGCGGCTTCCGTCGATCTCCTGCCAGCCCGTGACCGGATTACCATACTGATCATAGTATGTGAGCCCGTCCCATCCCGGCGTATGGCCGGATACGGTCGTGCCGGATGAATCCGCATGCTGCGCTTCCCGGGCAGCATCCGGATCAAGCGCGGACGTATCCACGTCCTCGCCGCTTCCGGTTCCGCCGTTTTGCACGTCCTGTTTGATGAGATCAAAAATCTTCTGGCTGGTGTCCGCTTCATAGTGCAGACCGTCCGACGCCGTATTCACCTGGCCTGCAAGCTGCGAGTAGAGGTCAAGGTACGTCACATCATCGGACAGCCGGCCCTGAATGGAGCTGTTCCATGTCTCGATGTCTTCATTGGTTTCATAGGAGTCCTTCGACTCGTCGACCGGTGTCACGGAAACATAGTAGGTAGACGCGCCGCGCGTCTTCCATTCCGCCGCCTTCTGGTTGATGAATTCCGCATAGTTCGCTGTCTGGAACGTGTCTTTGATGTCATTCACACCCATCATGATGACGACGGCTGATTCCTTCGTGATATAGCCGTCGATCGCGCCCGTTCCCTCGCCTTTGAGCCACGTAATCCCAGCCCCGACCTGAAACGACCATGCCGCGCCCTGATCCCCGACCGTGTTGTGCATATCTTCCGTCCGAGAATCCCCGATAAAAACATAGGCGGGGACATCCGCACGGACCGGAATCCCCGCGCCGGGCATAAGGCTCATCAGCATCAACAAGGGCTCCAGAAACAGGCAAAGCCATTTCCTGCAGAGCTGGTGTTTTTTGATCCTGATCATTCCGCATTCCTCCTTCCCGACCCCGTTACCGGACCAACGGTTCCACCGACTCTGCATCTGAATCGGCATCGGAATGAACCGGTTCCCATTCGACGATCCGGACATGTTTCGCGTCTTCCAGACAGGTGTAAGTTGCAATACCGTCCAGGTTCTCGTCCATGACGTTCCGCCCGTCCTGGCCTTCCAGATAGTCGCCCCGGTTCTGCCCTTTCTCGTTCACGAGGCATCTGTACCATGTGCGAATTCCCCTCTGCTCAATATAGGCCAGCGTCTTTCCGGGGAACGCGTCTTTTAATTGATCAAACCCCTGATCGTTATGGTCGGCAATAACCGGCTGCTCGGATTGCCCCGCAGAGGACCAGTCGATCCATGCGGCACTGTCCACGCCGTCCGTTGTGGCCTGCATCTCCTCAGCGCTGCCGCCCGATACATCGTAAAGCGCAACCGAAATATGGAGATCGGGAATGACGAGCCTGCCTTTAGAGGCCCACGGCATACTTTCGACGTACTCCGTTCCACTCAGCGTATTCACGGAATCGCACGGCGTCTTTCGTGCGGGATCCGCATCCGAAGCGGGCCAGGACCCTTTGCTGTTGACAAAAAAGAAAATGGCCAAAATCCCGATGCATACGGTTTTGACCAGTATGACGATATGCTGCTTCTGCATGGTTTCCCCCTTTCGTTTCCTTTGTGTCTGATTATGAGAGAAACCTTCCGCAGGCAGTATTTTTGGAGAAAAGCAGAAAAAGGCGCAAAAAAACAGCCCCGCCGTTCCCTCGAAAGGAAGGAATGGCGGAGCCTTGTGCGCTGATACTACGATCTGCCGGAAACCGATTTCGTGATGTCCAGGCATCGGTAGCCCAGAAGAGATCCGTCACAGCCATGATCTGGTTTTCTTCTGTATACAATATACATCATTTGTGCAGGACGTGCAACAAAATCGGCTGGATTTGCTCCAAAAAGTTGACTATTTTCCCGTCACGCTCACGAGTCGAGGAACCCGGTCCGTTCAAACCCGACGAACGAATGTCCCTTATAAATCTGCTTCGCCAGATGGCCCGTCACGCCGTATTCGCTGCCGCTTTTGCTCTGCAGATGTTCAACCGTAATGGACTCCCCGCGGCACAAGGCGGCGCATTCCTCGTCCGTGAACCGATGCCCGCCCCACACACGGTTAAAGCTTACCTGCTTCTTCTTCCATGTTCCGGTATACTTTTCTTTCTGCGGACGGCTGTCGGATCCGGACGATTCGTCTGACACGACGGACAGGCGTTCGAATCCGACATACGGATGCCCGTTGTATTCCTGATGGGCCAGATGCCCCGTCACCCCGTATGAGCCGTCCGATCCCTGCAGGCCGTTAATCTGAATGGTCTGGCCATTCAAAAGCGCCTCAACTTCCTCATCGGTAAAACGGTGTCCGCCCCACACCCGGTTGAACTTGATTTCTTCGCCGTTCCACACGCCGGCGGCCTTTTCCTTCTGCGTCTGTTCCATATTCTGATCCTTTCCCCCGCCGG
>Ga0256404_1006248_pt1 | contig 19974 bp, 13 predicted proteins | sample RumenRJG_01DNA_FD_185990 | JGI IMG/M metagenome (GOLD analysis project Ga0256404, IMG submission 185990) | Bovine rumen microbial communities from Lethbridge, Alberta, Canada - RJG_01 | ecosystem: Host-associated > Mammals > Digestive system > Stomach > Rumen | place: Canada: Alberta | collected...
ATTCGGGCCATGATAGAAGAAAATATTGCATAAAGAGTAATAAGATTAATTGTTATACACTTTAAGTATATGAAAAACAATCAATTTTAGTAATATTTATGCGACAACTACCTTGACAATTACCGGGTTTTTGCAAATGTGCTTTTAAGTTGACAAATGGGATGCAATCGTGTACTATTAAGATGGCAGAAGTGCTACTATAAACTTTAGTGATGAGCATGGCTTAGGAGGTGCTAATGGGAGTTATTTTGAATCCGGGGGCGAGCGCGTTCCTATCGGCCCGGAGGTTAAATATATATGTAGACAAAAGTGATATGATATCGAGGATCATACCTTTTGTAGGTACGGCTGATAAATATTTATGTGTCAGCAGACCGCGGCGCTTTGGAAAGTCATTTATGGCGAATATGTTATCGGCGTATTTTGACAATACTGTTGACGGTCATGAGGCATTTAAAGGACTTAAAGTTACATCAGAACCATCGTTTGAGACGTGCCTTAACAAATTTTATGTTGTTAAGTTAAATATGCAGAATTTTATCTCTGAATCGGAAGATATTAAGGAGATGATAGAGCTTCTCAAAAGGTCCGTGATGTGGGACTTAAAAAAGGTCTTTCCGGATGTGAGTTATTTTGATGAAAATAATCTTGGGAGAAGCTTTGCTGATATTTATGATGCAACCGGTAATACATTTGTTTTTATAATAGATGAATGGGATTCAATATTCAGAGAGTTTAAGACTGACTTTGCGGCGCAGAAAAAATATCTGGACTTTTTGCGGGACCTGTTAAAAGACAGAACTCTTCTGATTCACTTGGGATACCTTGGATATGACAAAGAAAAGTCGGAGGTTTTTATTCCTAATAAGGAATTAATGATGGAATTCGTAACTTCGACTACAGCCGGTATTCCTTGGAAAGAGGTTGCTAATTCTGTAAGTGAATCAAGGGAATTGCTTAAGTCGACATGGGCAATGAAGGAAAAGGATGTCGCGGCCGGTTTGGAAAAGGCGCATCTTGAGACAAGTCATCTACAGTATAATGACGAAAATGCTTTGTCCTATACTATTTCGCTCGCATATTACGCGGCAAGGGATTATTATAGTATTGTAAGGGAAATGCCTGCCGGCATTGGCTTTGCTGATATGGTATTTATACCAAGGAAGAATAGTGTGGATAAGCCTGCTATGATAGTTGAGTTGAAATGGGATAAGAGCGTAGATACAGCGATCAAACAGATATGCAATAAGCATTACCCTGATGTACTAAAAAAATTTACAGGGGATATTCTTCTTGTTGGCATTAATTACGACAAGAAGACCAAAAAACATGAGTGTAGAATCGAAAGACTAAAAAAGATAAAAAGGGGCTTGACAGGCTCCTTTTTAAGTGGTATAGTAAGGGCAAAGGAACGATTAAACGATTATTTAATCATTAAAGACTAACTGAGATTTACAGGACCGGAAGGCCCGAAAGGAGTTTACCATGAAGAAGACCTATGATATTGAAGTTGACTGCGCTAACTGTGCCGCTAAGATGGAGGAGGCGGCGAAGCACACCGAGGGCGTTAAGGACGCGAACGTGAACTTTATGATGCTTAAGATGACGGTTGAGTTTGAAGATGGTGCCGACCCTAAGACTGTTATGAAGAACGTACTTAAGAACTGCCGTAAGGTCGAGGATGAGTGCGAGATAGCGATATGACAAAAAAGCAGAGAAAGAATTTAACGAGAATAATTGTTACTGCCACTTTGCTCATCATTTTACACTTCGTACCTGTAACGGGAATTTTAAGGTTCTGCCTTTATATGGTGCCATACGCTATAATAAGCTATGATATATTGCGTAAGGCAGTAAAGGGAGTTATTAACAGGCAGCCCTTTGATGAGTGCTTTCTTATGGCGGTGGCATCGGTTGGCGCGATTGTGCTTGCTGTATATGAAAGTGCCCATGGGAAGTCAGGCGATTATGTTGAGTCCATCGCGGTTATGCTCTTCTACCAGGTAGGCGAGTGGTTTCAGAGCTACGCTGTCGGGAAAAGCCGTAAGAATATTTCCGCGCTGATGGATATCCGTCCCGATTACGCGAATATTGAGCAGGACGGAGAACTCGTTAGGGTAGATCCGGATGAAGTTAATACCGGTTCAATTATAGTTGTGAATCCCGGTGAGAAGGTGCCGATTGACGGCGTGGTTGTTGAGGGAAATTCCTCATTAAATACCGCGGCATTAACCGGTGAGAGCGTGCCTAGAGATGTGGCGACCGGAGATGAAATAATTTCAGGCTCCATCAGCATGACAGGTGTATTAAAAATTCGTACCACGAAGGAATTTGGTGAGTCTACTGTTTCGAAAATTCTTGACCTTGTAGAGAACGCCAGCTCGAGAAAGTCGAAATCAGAGGATTTTATTACTAAATTCGCAAGAATTTATACTCCTGCAGTTGTATATTCAGCTATAGCTCTTGCGATTATTCCTCCCCTTGTAAGGATGCTGGCGCTTGGCATTTCACCTGATTGGGGAACATGGATATACAGGGCCTTAACCTTCCTTGTAATCAGCTGTCCTTGCGCCCTTGTGGTCAGCATCCCGCTTTCGTTCTTCGCGGGACTTGGCGGCGCGAGCCGGGCCGGAGTGCTTGTGAAGGGTTCGAATTACCTTGAAACCTTATCGAAGGTTAAAACCGTTATGTTCGATAAGACTGGAACCCTGACCCAGGGCGTATTTAAGGTTGTCGGAATTCATCACAGCACTATGGATGACAAGGAACTTTTAAAATACGCGGCTTACGCTGAGAGCGCAAGCTCACATCCGATAGCACATTCACTTCTCGATGCCTATGGCCTTGAAATAGACAGGGATAAGGTAAACGATATTAAGGAAATAAGCGGCCGTGGAGTTACAGCCCTTGTTGAAGGCCATGAGGTCGCAGCCGGAAATCTGAAATTAATGGGCGATTTAGGAGTATCTGCCTTGGAGTGTCATGGCGTCGGAACCGTGGTCCATATGGCTGTGGATGGAAAATACGCCGGCCATATTTTAATTTCAGATGTGGTTAAGGAGCATTCGGGAGAAGCAATCGCGGCTCTTCATAAAGAAGGAATTAAAAAAGTCGTTATGCTTACCGGTGACAGCAAGAAGGTCGGAGAGGCGGTCGCTTCGGAATTAGGTATTGATGAGGCTCACGCTGAACTTCTTCCTGCCGATAAGGTCGACTGGGTTGAAAAATATATTAAGTCATCTGGTAAGGAAGAAAAGGTTGCTTTTGTCGGTGATGGCATAAATGACGCGCCGGTTCTTAGCAGGGCTGATATAGGCATCGCCATGGGAGCTATGGGAAGCGATGCCGCTATCGAGGCGGCAGATGTCGTTCTTATGGATGACGACCCGCTTAAAATTTCTACTGCTATTAAAATAGCTAAGAAGAGCCTTAGAATCGTATATGAAAATATTTATTTCGCAATAGGAATTAAATTCCTCTGCCTGATTCTGTCGGCTGTCGGTATAGCGAACATGTGGCTTGCCATATTCGCCGACACGGGTGTGCTTATTATTTGCGTAATCAATGCTATAAGAGCGCTGTTTGTAGGAAAGAAGGCTTGAAAGTCGCGATAATTTTAAGAGAGCGTCGGTTGAAAGACCGGCGTTTTCTTAATTTTCACTTGACATTTCAGGTTCATGAAAGTATCCTATAAGGGACAGAAAACATAAGTAAAGAAGGATAATAAAATGAATATAGTTGTACTTTGCGGTGGACTTTCTACCGAGAGAAAGATTTCGTTCCTGTCGGGAACCAAGATCTGTAAGGCCCTGCGTGACAAGGGCCACAGGGCAGTGCTTGTGGATATGTTTATGGGCATTGAAAATGAGACAGAGGATGTCCGTAAGAACCCCGCGCTTCTCTTTGACAAACTTCCCAAGCTGCAGCCGGTTTCATTCGACGGTGTAGCTCCTGACCTCGATGAAGTAAGAAGTTCGAGAAAGCTACAAAGCAAGTCTCTTTTTGGTGAAGGTGTGCTTGAGATCTGCGAGAAGGCTGATATTGTCTTTATCGCCCTTCACGGTATGAATGGTGAAGACGGACGAGTTCAGGCCGCTTTTGATCTCTTAGGCATTCCGTATACCGGTTCCGGATATCTCGGAGCCGCCATCGGCATGGATAAAATAATAACCAAGGAAATAGTAAGGCCGGCCGGTGTAAATACTCCTGATTGGAACTCATATACGAATGTTACGGAAGCTGACATTGATAGAATTATCGGTGAAAATAAACTTCCTTGCGTTGTGAAGACTCCTGACGGTGGTTCGACAGTTGGAGTGTATATTGTAAAGAACGAGGCTGATTTTAAAAACGCGCTAAAGGATGTACTTAAATATGGAAATACAGTCCTCGTTGAGCAGTTTATAGAGGGCAAGGAATTTACAAATGCGGTATTCCTTAATAAGGCTCTTCCATGCGTGGAAATAGCGCCTAAGGAAGGTGAGTATGATTATAAAAATAAATATTCAGCAGGCGCTACAGATGAGATATGTCCGGGAAGACTTTCTCCTGAGCTTGCAAATAAGTTAGGCGATATAGCTCTTTCTGTCCACAAAATATTAGGACTCAGGACATATTCGAGAAGTGATTTTATTATAGATAAGGATAATAATATATATTTCCTCGAAGTAAATATTTTACCCGGCATGACCCCTACGAGTCTGGTCCCACAGGAAGCTGCGGCAGACGGTATAAGCTACGAGGACCTGTGTGAAAAAATTGTAGAAGACGGTCTGAAGAACTGCAAAATATAATTGGTAAAAAATGACCCACATAAATGTGGGTCATTTTTTTATATTATTCTCCTGACTTGCCATAGTTAGATAGGACTCTGGCGGATGGGTCTGTTACGTCGCATCCTTCCCAGGATTTATTTGGCATCCAGAAGGCCGGAATTAATTCCGCCTGGTGTGGATAATATTTCTCAAATATATCCCGGTAGAGAAGTGATTCCTTCGTGTAAGGCGGAACGTAGGTGTATTTTTTATATCCTTCCTCTGCCTCTTCGTCGGTATATTTCTCGTTAGCGTATGCGATAATATCATCTCTCAGTGAGTGGCCTACCGCATCAGAGAAGGCTGCCTTCTCACGCATAAGGATGCTGTGAGGGATGACAGGATCATTTTCAAATGAATGACGAAGAAGATATTTTCCTATACCGTATTTATTTAACTTCTTCTCCGGATCAATGCTCATAACGTAATCCACGAAGTCGAGGTCGCCGAAAGGAACTCTCGCCTCAAGCGAATTTACGGAAATGCAACGGTCTGCGCGGAGAACATCGTAGACGTTTATCTCATGGATACGCTTCTCTGCTTCCTTCTGGAATTCCTCAGCGTTAGGAGCGAAGTCGGTATATTTGTAACCGAAAAGCTCATCTGAGATTTCGCCGGTTAATATAACTCTGATATCAGTGTTCTCGTGGATCCATTTACATAGAAGATACATACCGATCGAAGCTCTTACGGTTGTTATGTCAAATGTGCCGAGAGCCGCGATAACCGGGTCGATGGCCTCTATTACATCGTCCTTATCGATAATTACCTCGTGGTGGTTTGAATGGATGTAATCGGCAACCTCGCGTGCGTACTTAAGGTCAATGGCATCTATATCCATACCAATTGCGAATGTTTCCAATGGTTTATTGGAATGCTTCGCGGCGATTCCGCAGACTAGTGATGAGTCGAGACCGCCTGAGAGGAGGAAGCCGACAGGGGCATCTGAATCAAGACGCTTCATAACGCCCTCGGTGAGCTTGTCGTGGATATTCTTACTTATAGTATCCGGGTCGTCGTAGGTGTACTTTGTGACCTTCGAAGGGTCCTTGTAGCAGGTGAATTTGCCGTCCTTATAGTAGTGGCCCGGTGGAAATGGCTTGATGCGGTCACAGGTGCCTATAAGGCTCTTTGGCTCGGATGAGAAAATGATATTCTCGTCCTTGTCATATCCATAATAGAGCGGGCGGATGCCGATCGGGTCTCTTGCGGCGATATACTCATCATTTTCGCCGTCATAGAGAACTAAGGCGTACTCGGCATCGAGCTTTGCGAACATGTCCGTTCCATATTCTTTATAGAGTGGAAGAAGTATCTCACAGTCGGAATCGGAGTTGAAATTATAGCCTTTATTCACAAGTTCGTCTTTTAATGGACGGAAGCCGTATATTTCGCCGTTGCAGACAACGCTGTTGTCGCCTAATACGAATGGCTGCATTCCTGATGCGGTGAGTCCCATGATGGCAAGACGATTGAAGCCTAAGTATCCTCTCTTTGTGGCGATTACCCTGGAATCGTCGGGACCTCGTGATGTTGTGATGGCGAGCATCTTCTTGACCTTGTCAAGCTCTATGCCCTCGCCTGTGTAAGCTAAAATTGAGCACATAATTGTTACCTCCGAATTTCCTTTTGTATCTCTGACAATGGATTAAAGCCCCCTTTTGCTTTAACGCTTTAGTCAGTTACAAAGATTAAAGCACTATAACGGACGTTTGTCAAGAAAAAAAATCATCGGCCTGTAAGAAAAAATATATATGTCGTTTATCCTTTGTTAATTTTTCAAAATAACCTATTGACTTCTTACAAATGTTGTGATATCATGCAAATCAAAGCAAAGGTGCTTTAAGAAATCCCGTGCATGCAGGGGCCTCTTAAAGCACCTTTTCTTTTAGAAATGGTACCCGTAAGAAGTAAAAAGATACTCCCTTAGTATTAGAAAGGGAGCCTTAACTTCCGGGTGCGTAACAATTTAAAGCGGGGATAGACTTATCAACATTTATTAAAGGAAGGGGCATTAAAATGGTAAATGTAAACTCAGTAGCATGGGTCCTCATTTCGGCAGCTCTTGTCTACTTCATGCAGGCGGGCTTCGCCCTCTGTGAGGCGGGCCTTACCAGAGCAAAGAATACCGGCAATATTCTTATGAAGAACATGATGGACTTCTGTATCGGCACACCTTGTTTCTGGCTGATTGGCTTTGGTATCATGTTCGGTGGTTCAGGAGCTCTTATCGGCGGTTTTGATCCTCTTATAAGAGGGGACTACGCAGCGATTCTTCCTGATGGCGTACCAAAATGGGCATATGTTGTATTCCAGACAGTTTTCTGCGCAACAGCGGCTACAATTGTTTCGGGATCAATGGCTGAGAGAACCAATTTCAAGGCTTACTGCTTATATTCAGCTTGTATTTCACTTTTCGTTTACCCTATCTGCGGTCACTGGGGATGGGGTGGTGGATTCCTTGCCCAGATGGGATTTCACGATTTCGCGGGTTCTGCTCTTGTTCATAACGTAGGTGGCGTTATTGCCTGCCTCGGCGCGGCAATGCTCGGGCCTCGTATCGGTAAATATGATAAGAACGGTAAAGCAAGGGCTATACCGGGTCATAACATGACAGCGGCTGCGTTAGGGGTATTTGTCCTCTGGTTCTGTTGGTTCGGCTTTAACGGTGGTTCTACGGTCAGCATGGCTGATGACGCGGCTGCTACCAGCGCATCACTTGTATATATGAATACAAACCTTGCGGCGGCTGTAGCGACAATAACTACCATGATATTTACCTGGTTCCGTTATGGCAAGCCTGATGTTTCAATGACATTCAACGGCGCTCTTGCGGGACTTGTAGCGATTACGGCAGGCTGCGATTGCGTAACCCCTGTCGGCGCATTCTTCATTGGTCTTATCGCAGGTATCCTTGTAGTTCTTTCTGTTGAGTTCTTTGATAACGTAGCAAAGATTGATGACCCTGTCGGCGCGGTTTCGGTTCACTGCGTAAATGGTATATGGGGTACACTTGCTGTCGGCCTCTTCTCAAATGGAGCTGATGGTGTTGAAAACGGTCTTTTCTATGGTGGCGGAGCTCACCTGCTTGGTGTTCAGGCGCTTTCGATCGTGTGCATCGACGCTTACGTTCTTATTGTAATGTTTATAGTATTCAAAATTATAGATAAGACTATAGGCTTAAGGGTTCCTGCTCAGGTCGAGATTGATGGTCTTGATATGCATGAGCACGGCCTTGCGAGCGCTTACTCAGGATTTGCCATTACAGACGTAACCAACATGGAAATGGATATAAACGAGAATACTGATCTTGGCGAAGACAGCTATGATATGGCTGACGAGGCAAGACGTAACGCGGCTGTTAAGGTTGTTAAGGAGCCTGCTCTTTCACCGGATCTTGATACGGGTATTCATAAGATTTCAATTATCTGCCGTCTTTCTAAGTTCGATGAACTTAAGAAGGCTCTCAATGAGCTCGGCGTAACGGGTATGACCATGACTCAGGTTATGGGCTGCGGTATCCAGAAAGGTTCTACAGAGCGTTACAGAGGCGCGGTTGTCGATTCTACACTTCTTCCTAAGGTTAAGGTTGAGGTTGTCGTAGGTGAGATTGCTGTAGATAAGGTTATAGAGACAGCTAAGAAGGCTCTTTACACCGGTCACATCGGCGATGGTAAGATTTTCGTATTTAACGTAGCCAAGGTCGTAAAGGTAAGAACCGGCGAAGAGGATATAGCAGCATTACAAGACGTGGAATGACAGTTATAACTATTTGGAAATATTTGCGCTGTTGAAAAATACAGCGCAATATTCTATAATAAAATTACGTATCTTTTCTAAATGGAGGTAATGATGGAGACAGAGTCAATTCCGGAAATCTACGGAAGCCTTGTTTTCAGTGACAAGGTTATGAAAGAAAGACTGCCTAAGGATATCTACAAGGCAGTTATCAAGACAAGCAGAAATGGCACCCATCTTGAGCTTGACGTGGCAAATGTTGTTGCCGCGGCTATGAAGGAATGGGCCATTGAACACGGCGCTACCCATTTCACACATTGGTTCCAGCCACTTACGGGACTTACAGCAGAGAAGCACGACAGCTTCATAAGTCCTACCGCGGATGGCGGCGCTATTATGGAATTCTCAGGCAAGGAGCTTGTTAAGGGTGAACCTGATGCTTCAAGCTTCCCTTCAGGAGGACTCCGCGCCACATTTGAAGCAAGAGGCTATACGGCATGGGATCCTTCATCTCCTGCATTTATCAAGGACAGATCACTCTATATTCCTACAGCTTTCTGTTCATACGGCGGCGAGGCTCTCGATAAGAAGACACCTCTCCTTCGTTCTATGGAAGCTCTTTCAACTGAGGCTGTCAAGGTTCTTCACCTCTTAGGCAAGAAGGAGGTTACCCACGTTGACACCACAATCGGAAGTGAGCAGGAATATTTCCTTATAGACAAGGACATGTACTTAAAGCGTAAGGATCTTCTCATGTGCGGCAGAACCCTTATCGGCGCGCCTGCTCCTAAGGGACAGGAAATGGAAGATCACTACTTTGGAGTACTTAAGCCAAAGGTAGCTGAATATATGCACGACCTCGATGAGGAGCTCTGGAAGCTTGGTGTTCCTGCTAAGACAAAGCATAACGAGGTTGCTCCTTCTCAGCATGAGCTCGCTCCTGTATTCGAGACAGCGAACAAGGCCGTAGATCACAACCAGCTCACCATGGAAATGATGAAGAAGGTAGCTGATAAGCGCGGATACGCCTGCCTCTTACATGAGAAGCCATTTGAGGGAATCAACGGTTCAGGTAAGCATAACAACTGGTCTCTCGTGACCGACCAGGGCGAGAACCTTCTTGATCCGGGCAAGACCCATGAAGAGAATTTCCAGTTTATGGTATTCCTTATGGCTGTAATTTCAGCTGTTGATGATTATCAGGATGTTTTAAGAGCTTCTGTTGCTACCGCCGGAAACGATCACAGACTTGGCGCAAATGAGGCACCTCCTGCTGTTATCTCTATTTTCGTTGGTGACGAGCTTGCGGGATTCCTTAAGGGCCTTGAAGAGGGCCATTTACCTGATAAGGCAGTCAAGACCAAGATGGGTATGGGCGCTACAGTCCTTCCTCACATCACTAAGGATACCACCGACAGGAACAGAACATCTCCATTTGCCTTCACAGGTAACAAGTTCGAGTTCAGAATGCCGGGTTCCTCTCTTTCCGTAGCTGACCCTAACATCGTCCTTAACACAGCTGTAGCTGAGGCTCTTTCTCAGATTTATGACGCTCTCAAGGATGTTCCTGAGGATAAGTTTGAAGAAGAAACCATGAAGTATCTTAAGGAGCTTCTTGCCAAGCATAAGAGAATCCTCTTCAACGGTAACGGCTATTCGGATGAATGGATCGCTGAGGCTGAGAAGCGCGGTCTCTGCAACCTTAAGAGCCTTCCTGAGGCTATGCCAAGCCTCATCGCTCCTAAGAATGTCAAGGTATTCGAGAAGCATAAGGTATTTACTGAGCAGGAATTAAAGTCTCGTTACGACATTTTCCTTGAGAATTACAGCAAGACTATCCATATAGAGTCTCTTACCATGCAGGAAATGGTGCGCAAGGACTTCACAGAGGGCCTTGTAACCTATCTCAAGGCAGTAACCGATGAGACAGCGAAGAAGAAGGCACTCATTCCTGATCTCAAGTGCGAGTACGAGGAGCATACAATCAGGGTACTTGACGAGAGCGAGTCTAAGATCGGCGAATGGCTCACGAAGCTCTCCGCTGATACCAAGAAGGCTGAGCAGATGACAGACAACCTTGAGACAGCGAAGTACTATCATGAGGTTATTCTTGAGGATATGGAAAGCCTTCGTTCTTATGTAGACGAGGCTGAGGCTTATATCCCTGAAGACTATCTCCCATATCCTACATATGGCGAGCTTCTCTTTTCATTAAGATAATATACATCCTTTGCAAGGGCGCGAAGGAAATTGGAGCGGGTGGTATGACTATTTGCGTATCATTTGTTTCAAGAACTTTGCGCTTACGCAAATTAAACTACGCTGCGCAATAAGTTGGTTTAACCGGGGGCAGTGATGTCTCCGGTATTTTTTAAAATAATTGTTTATCAGTTTAAAGTTAGAAATCAGTTAATTATTAGTTTGAAGCCTGTTTGCTATTTCGCAAACGTGAAGAGGAGCGCAATTTATGCAATACGATTACAGTAAGCTCTATGAAGAGCACGACTCCTGCGGTATCGGCGCTGTGGTAAATATCGATGGAACGAAGGATAACAGGGCCCTGTCTGACGCTCTGTCCATCGTCGAGAAGCTCGAGCACCGCGCGGGTAAGGACGCGACCGGTAAGGTCGGCGATGGTGTAGGAATATTGACGCAGGTATCCCATTCATTTTTTAAGAAAGCGGCAGCTAAAGAGGGGATTAAGCTTAAAAATGAAGGCGATTACGGCGTTGGCATGATATTTTTTCCGACGGATAACCTAAAGCGGACATTTGCCATGCGAATGCTGACTGTTATCTGCGAAAAGGAGGGCCTGCCGTTTTTAGGCTTCAGGAATGTGCCTACGAAGCCTGAAATATTGGGAAAGCCGGCCAGGGACTGCATGCCATGTATCATGCAGTGCTTTATCGGCAGGCCTGACAATATAGCCAAGGGAATAGATTTTGACAGACGTCTTTACGTAGTGAGACGTGAGTTCGAGCAGAGCAGCGAGGATACATATATCTGCTCTCTTTCAAGCAGGACTATAGTTTATAAGGGCATGTTCCTCGTAAAGCAGCTCAGGGCATTTTACGATGATCTTCGTGACCCTGATTATAATACGGCAATCGCGATAGTCCATTCCAGATTCTCCACGAATACGACACCCTCATGGAACCGCGCCCATCCTTACAGGATGATAGCCCATAACGGGGAAATAAACACAATCCGCGGTAATATCGACAGGATGCTTGCCCGTGAGGAGACCATGGATACGAAGGTATTTGAAAATGACAAGGACAAGATTTTCCCTGTTGTAAATACCTCAGGCTCCGATTCTGCCATGCTTGACAATACTCTCGAGTTCATGTACATGAACGGCATGGATCTTCCGCTCGCGATGATGACCCTCATCCCTGAGCCGTGGAAGCATGACAGGTACATGACCCAGGATAAGAAGGATTTCTACCACTATTATTCGACAATGATGGAGCCATGGGATGGGCCGGCGGCAATCATTTACTCGGACGGTGACCTCATGGGGGCGACCCTTGACAGAAATGGCCTTCGACCATCAAGATATTATATCACGGACGACAACAGACTTATTCTCTCATCTGAGGTAGGCGTGCTTGATATACCGGCTGAGCACATCGTAGAGAAGAAGAGGCTTGAGCCGGGCAAGATGCTCCTCGTCGATACCAAGAAGGGGAAGCTCATTTCAAATGATGAGATAAAGAAGACTTATTCAAGCCGTGAGCCTTATGGCGAGTGGCTCGATCTGAATCTCCTTCACCTTGACGATATTAAGATACCTAACCGCAAGGTTCCTTCGCACGACCAGAAGATGAGGGACAAGCTCTATAAGGTATTCGGATATTCATATGAGGACGTGCTTCAGACGATTGAGCCTATGGCTGAAAATGGCGTGGAGCCTACTGTTTCTATGGGCCACGACGTTCCGCTTGCGGTATTGTCAAACAAGCATCAGCTTCTGTATTCTTACTTCAAGCAGATGTTTGCCCAGGTCACAAATCCGCCTATTGACTCACTTCGCGAGAAGGTAGTCACCGATACGGCAATTTACATAGGCTCTGATGGCGACCTTATAAATGAGAAGCCTGAGAACTGCCATGTGCTTGAGATAGAGCATCCTATCCTTACGGGAACCGATATGCTTAAGATCAAAGCTCTTGACAGGCCGGGATTCCACTCAGAGACAATTTCGCTTTTGTATTATAAAAATACCTCGCTGAAGAAGGCCTTATCTCAGTTAAATGTGGCGATTGACCTCGCTATTCAGAACGGAAAGAATATTATTATTCTCTCTGACAGAGGCGTAGACGAGAACCATATGCCGATTCCTGCCCTTCTTGCTGTATCGAGCGCTGAGCAGCACCTGGTCCGCACGAAGAAGAGGACGGCTATATCGCTTATCCTTGAGAGCGGGGAGCCTCGCGACGTACATCAGTGCGCGACACTATTAGGCTTCGGTGCCCGCGCGATTAATCCGTATCTTGCTCACGAATGTATTACTGAGCTTATCGATATCGGAATCCTTGACAAGGATTACCATACCGCGATTGATGACTACAACAACGCCATACTTTCAGGCGTAGTCAAGACAGCCGCCAAGATGGGCATTTCAACCATCCAGTCCTACCAGTCAGCGAGAATCTTCGAGGCAGTCGGACTCTCAAAGGAGGTGATGGACAGGTATTTCACGGGTACGGTAAGTCGTGTAGGCGGCATCGGTATCAAGGAGATAGAGGAAAATGTCACTGTCCGTCACAATCACGCCTTCGATCCGCTTGGTCTCGGAGTTGACACGACGCTTGACAGCACCGGCTTCCATAATCTCAGGACCGGCACTGACAAGGAAGACCACCTCTATGACCCTGTCACAATCGTAACCCTCCAGCAGTCAGTGAAGAACGCTAGCTACGAGCAGTTCAAGCAGTATACTAAGATGGTTGACGACCCTAAGAGACTTCATACCCTGAGAAGCCTCCTCTCATTCAAGCCACAGGGAAAGAGCATTCCTATAGATGAGGTTGAGAGTGTTGAGAGCATCGTAAAGCGCTTCAAGACAGGTGCCATGAGCTATGGAGCCCTTTCTGATGAAGCGCACGAGACACTAGCGATTGCCATGAACACACTCGGCGGCAAGTCCAATACCGGTGAGGGTGGCGAGCACGTTTCAAGATTTGGAACTATTAAGAACTCGGCTGTTAAGCAGGTCGCGAGCGGACGTTTCGGCGTTACAAGCGCCTATCTTAACAGCGCTAACGAGATTCAGATAAAAATGGCCCAGGGAGCTAAGCCGGGTGAGGGCGGCAACCTTCCTGGAAAGAAGGTTTATCCGTGGGTAGCGGCTACAAGGTGCTCAACACCTGGTGTTTCGCTCATTTCACCACCGCCTCACCATGATATTTACTCGATAGAGGACCTTGCGGAGCTTATTTACGACCTCAAGAACGCTAATCGCGACGCGCGAATTTCCGTAAAGCTCGTGTCTGAAGCGGGTGTAGGCACTATTTCGTGCGGTGTCGCTAAGGCGGGAGCCCAGGTCATCCTTATATCAGGTTATGACGGCGGTACAGGCGCGGCTCCGGGCTCAAGTATCCATAACGCGGGCCTTCCTTGGGAGCTTGGTATAGCTGAGGCCCATCATGCCCTTCTTGAAAATGGCTTACGTAGCCGTGTAGTTCTAGAGACAGACGGCAAGCTCATGACGGGCAGGGATGTAGCAATAGCGGCCCTCCTTGGCGCTGAGGAGTTCTCATTTGGTACCGCTCCGCTTATCTGCATGGGCTGTATGATGATGCGTGTCTGCAGCAAGAATACATGTCCTGCGGGTATAGCGACCCAGAACGAGGCACTGAGAAAGCGCTTCGCGGGCAAGCCTGAGTATGTCATGAACTTCATGAAATATGTAGCCGAGGATCTCCGTGAGATCATGGCTGAGCTTGGCTTCCATACGGTTGAGGAAATGGTTGGCCGCACGGACTGCCTTGAAGTGAGAAAAGAGCCGGAGGGCAGCAGGGCGAGTACGGTTGACATGAGCCGGATTATCGATACAAGGTACGCTAAGGCCGAGAAGCCTCATTTCGAGAAGGAAGACATATATGACTTCCACCTCGAAAATACGCCTGATATGAAGACTCTTCTGCCTGCCTTTGAGAAGGCGCTTAAGAGCGGAAAACCGGGAAAGAGCAATTCCGTCGATATTAAGATTTCGAGTACCGATAGGGCCTTCGGTACAATTTTAGGAAGCGAAATCACTAAGAAGTACGGCGACAAGCTCCCTGATAATACATTTATTGTAAACGCAACAGGCGGCGGTGGACAGAGCTTCGGCGCATTTATACCTAACGGCCTTACCATAAAGCTTCACGGTGACGCGAACGACGGTTTCGGCAAGGGACTTTCGGGCGGAAAGCTTATCGCTGTGCCTGAAGAGGGAAGCAGGTTCGACCCGGCCAAGAATATTATCGTAGGAAATGTGGCTCTCTATGGCGCTACAAGCGGAACAGCCTACGTAGAGGGTATAGCGGGCGAGAGATTCCTCGTTAGAAATTCCGGAGCGACAGCGGTTGCGCTTGGCTGCGGTGACCACGGTCTCGAGTATATGACAGGCGGAAGAGCTGTAATTCTCGGACCTGTCGGCAAGAACTTCGCGGCCGGCATGAGTGGAGGAATTGCCTATGTTCTTGACGAGGAGCACAACCTCTACAGGATGATGAACAAGGATATGGCGGATCTCACCGAGCTCACCGAGAAGTATGATATCAAGGAATTACACGACATTCTCGAGGATTACGAGAAGGCGACGGGTTCTAAGAAGGCAGCCGATATTCTAGCTGATTTTGAAAATTATATACCTTCGTTTAAGAAAATAGTTCCTAGGGACTACAAGAAAATGCTCACAGCGATAAGCACGTTTGAGGAGCAGGGCATTTCCCATGAAGACGCGCTGCTTGAAGCCTTCAAGGCTGTAACGAGTGAGGACGGCGGCAGGAAGCTCGCCGCATTAAGAGAAGAAAGGAAGCTCTGGCATCCAAATGCCGGTGCCGCGGCAGCGAGGTGATTGAAAATGGGAAAACCTACAGGATTTTTGGAATATGATCGTGCCGAAGACGGGATGGCGCCGGTACGGGAAAGAATTAAGAATTTTGATACTCTTCATACTGAGCTTTCTGAGGAGGAGAGAAGGGAGCAGGGCGCCCGCTGCATGAACTGTGGCGTTCCTTTCTGCCAGTCAGGCATGAAGCTCTCCGGGATGGTGACCGGATGTCCGCTCCATAACCTCATTCCTGAGTGGAATGACCAGGTTTACAAGGGACATTTTCACCATGCCCTAAGTCGTCTCCTTAAGACCAATAATTTCCCTGAATTTACGGGAAATGTCTGCCCGGCTCTCTGCGAGAAGGCCTGCATTAATGGCGAATACGGTGATTCCGTCACGATTCGCGACAATGAGAAGTATATCATAGAGAAGGCTTACGCAAATGGCTGGATGGAGCCGAGTATTCCCGAAGTAAGAAGCGGGAAGAAGGTTGCTGTTATCGGAAGCGGCCCGGCGGGTCTTGCGGCAGCGGATACGCTTAACCACAGAGGACATAATGTAACTGTATTTGAGCGAGACGACAGGGCCGGCGGCCTCCTTATGTACGGCATTCCGAATATGAAGCTTGACAAGCGGGTAGTGGAGCGTCGTATAGAGCTCATGAAAAAGGAAGGCGTTGAATTCAAATTAGGCGTAAATGTCGGCGTGGACGTGACTGCCGAAGAGCTCACCAAGGAGTATGACGCTGTAATCCTCGCCTGTGGCGCGAAGCAGGCGAGGGGGCTTGCGGCAGCGGATCCTGCTAAGGTGAAGGGCGTATTTTTCGCTGTGGATTTCTTAAGTATGGTTACAAAGGACCTGCTTAAGGGTGAAGAGAAATATGGCCTCTCAGCTGACAGTGCTTCTCTTTCAGAGGTTAAAAAGCTTGTTGACGGCAAAAATGTAGTTGTTGTCGGTGGCGGTGATACCGGAAATGACTGCACGGGTACCGTTATAAGGCTTGGAGCGAAGAGCGTTACGGCGCTTGAGATGATGCCGAAGCCGCCTGTCGAGAGAGCAGCGAACAATCCGTGGCCTGAGTGGCCTAAGGTCCTTAAGACCGACTACGGTCAGGAGGAGGCTATAGAAAAATTCGGAGGCGACCCTCGTGTCTATGAGACGACGGTAAAATCGGTCAAGACCGATAAGAAGGGTCAGCTTACAAGCATTACAACTGTAAAGGTTCATTTTACGGCTGACAGGAAGCTTGAGGAGGAAAAGGGAAGCGAGAAGGAAATTCCTTGCGAGCTTTTACTTATCGCGGCGGGCTTCACGGGCTGTGAAAAATATACGGCTGACGCATTTAAAGCAGCCCTGACACCAAGAAATGTTATTGAGACAGAGCCTGACCATTATAAGACAAAGGTCGATAAGGTATTTACGGCGGGCGATATGCACCGCGGCCAGAGCCTGGTCGTCTGGGCGATAACAGAAGGCAGGGCAGCAGCCAAGGAAGTTGATGAATTTTTGATGGGATATACGAACATATAAGGTAAGGGGACAGAATAAATTCTGTCCTATGAAAGGAAACAACGGTGGAGAATCCACCGTTGTTTTTATTTGTCGGGTTGTGAGGGCCTTGCGAAATGTGGCACTGAATGTTATAATTATAGAAAAATATGGAGCGTGATATGGGGACCATTAATTACAACATAAAAGAAGAGTTGCGTAAGGATGATCATCCTTACGACAGTGCCTTTAAGACCGTCATGAAAGAGTGCAAGTCCTTGGTATATCATTTGCTGAATGAGACCTTTGGTGAATGTTGCGACAAAGATGATGAAATAATATTTCTGAACGATGAGCACGAGCTTATAAAAGGTACAGGGAGGGCTAAGGAAGAGGCAGAGAGTTTTGCTGCTTACAACGACAAAATTATCAGCGATACGAACTTTATCGTAAGAGATAAGGATGGCAATGTTAAAGGCAGATATATATATGAATGCCAGTCTAAGAAAGATGATACTATGACTGTACGAATGGTACGGTACGGCGCAAGAGTCGCATTTGAGAATTTTTATGTTAAGGACGGAGTTCTGCATATTCCATTTCCGGAAGCCGCAGTTCTGTATCTGCGTGGGCAAGGCAACAATGAGGCTGATATTATCACTGCAAAGGTGGATTTTCCTGACTGCAGTGTGGACTACAATATAAAGTCGTTAAGGTTTCAGCGGTATTCGATAGATGAGCTCTTTGAGAAAAAACTGTACGTACTGTTACCGTTTTCATTATTTCTGTATGAAGGGAAGCTCAAAACCATCGATAAAGATGAGAATGAGCGGAATAAGATAGTAGATTTATACAGGGATATAATCACAAGATTGGATTCGGCATCCGAGAACGGTGAGTTGGATTCTTACCAGGCACAGGAAATATGTCTCTTGCTTGAATATGTAACTGACAGCTTAGCGGCGAAATATGATAATGTTAGAAACGAGGTTGATAAAGTTATGGGCGGACGATTATTGGAATTTGACATCACCAAGGTGAAAAATGAGTATGTAAACCAGGGCCGCGAGGCGGGCTTGCGAGATGGTCGCGAAGAAGGCTTGCGAGATGGACTTAATGAGGGACAGATTTTGGGAACGATGGAGACCTTACGTTACTACGGCGAAAAGGATGAGAAAATTATTGACATAGTATGCGAACGCTTTCATCTGACCGAGGACAAGGCAAAGCAATATCTTGCCAAGTGCAAAAAGGATGATGGAGCGGAGGAAGCATAACTATATTTTAATATTTATCTATTAAGGGGTTAACATGAATAAATCTATATATAAATTGTTAGTTGTATTTATTGCTATCACTTTACTTGTAAGCATACCACGTCCATATCGGGTAATGGCTTCAGACGAAGGCGGGAAAACTTACTATTTTGAAGATGTTGTAAATGCCGGAAAGGATACTGGGTATTCTGAGAACAATGAAATTACTAAAAATGATCCTCATTATGGGTGGAAACTGGGTTCTTTTTCCATTAGTGGATATACACAAGAAATTATTAATACTGACGGTACTGTTACCTTTTTAAAAACAGTTGGAGATGAGGTTGCTCTTTCATTTCAGTTAAACCAGAATATTGATAAGCTAAATGATAAAGATAACCTAGTTATAGCTGATGATAAGAACGGCGATGAAAGTCTTAAAAACCTTGAAAAGATTGGCGAAGAACGAATTGGAAAATATCTTATTGTTACGGTAAAAAATAACAATGAGAAGAACGTACAGATATTCGGGAAATTTAATCTATATAAGAACGGAAACCTGCAAAAAGCATATGATAATGAGTTAGCTACAATTAAGGTAGGCGATGCGCAGAAGTTGGCATTTAATGTAAAAATGTGGAATATGATGCCTACACGTTAGATGTCAAAGTATATTTAACAGGAGAAGCAATTGGCGCTGACAAAATATCAGCAACAGCAGGTGAGTACGATGAAAGCAAGAATGGTATACCGATTACTCTTACTAACAATAGCGGAATGTATGTAAAGGGATGCGATTACGCTGTGATTCTAAGATTAAATGGCGAAGTAGTATACTCAAATGTCAGGAATGCTACCGATGTACCTTCTGGCCAGACAAAAGAAGAAATACAGTATCTTGAGAACAAGTGGAATAAGGACACTCAGAAATATGAGCACGTAGCATATGATTCGGTGGAGGTTCATATTCTGAACGTTAGTTCAGTAAATGAATAACAACAGGTAAGACGTGCCCGGTCCCATGAAGCAGATTGTGAACGAGCAAAGCGAAGTTCACAAGACCTTCATGGTACCCGGCACTGGATTTAGCCACCAATGTGAATAGCTATTCCGAGTCAGGCACCGCCCTTCGGGCGAAGCCAGACACGGAAAGGGCGGGAAATGTGCATTTTTGGTGGAAACTTATAATTGATGTCGTTTTGAACTTTTCAGTTCCTTACGGATGTTATCCATTGTTTCCTCTATGGGTGAGGTGCGTCCGTATGCTACATCTTCCTGCGCTTTAGAAAGAATAGAAAGAAGGTCGCAAGCCGGGTCTTCTTTTTTAGCGCTTGGCATTGCTTTTTTTGCGGTCATCATAAGCTTTTCTCTCTTTCAAAAAGAATCATTAGCTGTGATAAGCTATGTAACTTCAGTATAGAAGATATGTTTCGCATTGTCAAGCTTCTTGCATTCCCGCCTCATCTATTGTATAATGCTAAAAGACAGATACATGAAGGCGGGTGATGATGATAAACACTATAGGCTTTATTAAGACCACGGGTAGCTCCGCGGGAGCCCAGGAAAAGATTTATAGGGACGGAGTCTGGTATAAGAAGGACATGCACGGCTACGAGGGACTTGCTGAGGA
>Ga0256404_1006250_pt1 | contig 19972 bp, 22 predicted proteins | sample RumenRJG_01DNA_FD_185990 | JGI IMG/M metagenome (GOLD analysis project Ga0256404, IMG submission 185990) | Bovine rumen microbial communities from Lethbridge, Alberta, Canada - RJG_01 | ecosystem: Host-associated > Mammals > Digestive system > Stomach > Rumen | place: Canada: Alberta | collected...
TTCCGATCATGCACTTTCTTCTTTTCGACTTCAGCGCTTTTTCCAGAAGATCCGGTGCATTCTGCTTCACCTCAATATCTTCAAAGGGATGCGTGAACTGATAACACCTGCTCCTACTATCACAGTATATGCAGCCGTGAGTACATCCCCGGTAAATATTCATTCCATAGTGTCCGCCGTTGCCGGTCAGAATCCCTTTTGCATCAACAAAATGCATCTTATCTGCTCCCTTTTTCTTTTATCGGATGCCTGATCACGGTCTTCAACTTCTCAGGAGCATCTTTCCTGGCATCACTCAGATAAATCTCATGATGGAGGCGCTTATCCGTAATATCCAGCTCATAACCCTGCTGTTCCATGAACTCATGCATCATGGCAACCGTAGCAGGCTCATCATCATAAGATCCGATGTGCATACACTGGACGCATAACCCTTCTTCCACCGTCAGGAACTCAACCTTAGTGAAATCCTGCTTTTTCTTTTTCGTCGCTTCACGGGCAGCCCATCGGAAATCATCCTCTGTCACGAAATCCGGAAGGCGGATCACAGATATCCAATGGAAATCTTCTTTATGTGCATAGTCAATTCCGTCTACACCTTCCCGCTCACCCTGCCACCAGAATCCTTCCAGCGGAGGAACAACATAATCGAAATATCCTTCAATTCGATAGTCGCCCTTCTTGCTCATCTTGATTGTAAAGGCAATTCCATACAGCAATCCGATAGACTGCTTGTATTCACCATCCTCCTGATTTGGATCACCTGCTCCACGCACGGCGATATAATTCATGCTCGGCACCGTCACGATACCAGGCTTATTCTTCGGCATATAAAATTCTTTATATTCCTTTTTGAAATCAAAAGCCACCGTGTTCTGCCTCCTTATAAACTGTTGTCATTTTTTGTACCATGATTGATATCTTTTTTCTCGCCTCTTGCGGTTCAATCAACTCAGCTTTATCCCCGAAAGTCATAATCCATGTAACCAAATTCTCGATGTCTGTATAATCCGCTGTAAAGAGAAGCCTGCCATCATCGTTCTCTGTAAAGCATGAAGGACCGAACTCTTCAACCAGCCGCCATTTTTGATCTGCTTCAAACAATGCTTTAACCTTTATCTCTCCCGGAAAGATTTTCTCATTGGAAAGATCCGGCACCGATGCCTCTCTGCATTCAAACACCTTGTCTGTTCCACGGACTTTATCCATGCGATTCAGCTTGAACAACCTATAGTCCTTCCTTTTCAGGCACCATCCCCACAAATACCAGCTCGACCATCGAAACACCAGATAATATGGTTCAACTGTCCGATCACTTTCACCCGATGGAGCATAATATCGGAACCTGATTAAGTGCCTGTCTCCAATCGCATCCTGTATGGTCTCTATCTTTGGAGCCAGCGATTCCCGATACCATGATGACAGATCGATCAGAATTGAATCCCTTCCGGTGACGAACTCAGAGGATCCCGCCTGTATCTTCTCCATGAGCTGCCCGTAATAACTGCTTCCGCTCACGCTGTCCAGACTTCGCAGTCCTGCAAGGATCATCTGCATATCCTTCGACGTCAGGATCGTCCTGTCAATCCGGTATCCGTCCATAATACTGATACCGCCGCCGGTTCCCTGCGCTGTTCTTATGGGAATCCCCGCTTTGCACAGATCCTCAATATCCCGGTTGATTGTCCTTCTCGATACCTCAAACCGTTCCGCCAGCTCCGGTGCCGTGGTTTTTTCTTCCTGCAGCAGCACGGACAGTATTCCGATAAGCCTGTCTATCTTCATTCCCGGGTAACGCCCCCTCACTTCGTTCGGCGGCATGTCGGTCGGAACAATGAATATCATGTCTTCGACATGATGGTTCCTCCCTCTCACGCTCCGTATGTATCATAGCAAATCTAACACGCCAACAGTATGTCATGTTTATTATAGCAGTGAAACCTTTTTTCGCCAACAGGGAAACCGCCGATAGACTAAAAAGTTCCATCAGCGGTCACCATCATTGCTTACACTCATTCGAATATCTGTCCCGGCAGCTTCAGTTTCTCTTTGGGCGGAAACTCTTTATCAAACTCATCTACATCTTCGTCCTTCACATAGTACCCCTGCGGAGTCTGATATACCCCTGTAACATCATGCAGATATCCCGGAATCAGTTCCTTACAGAGAAAGAAAGATGAATCCGCATCCTCCGGCAGGTCATGATACCGGATGCCAAACTCTCTGGCAAATGTAAAACCGCTTTTGCCATAGAAATCAATGTTTCCTTCAAAAAGAACAGCCCCGAATCCCATCCCGGCCGCGTTCTCCAAAGAGTAATCCAGCAAAGCCTTTCCATAACCTTGGCGCTTCAGCTCCGGTATGATTCCGATCGGCCCCATTGTTAAGACCGGGATCTTCTTTCCGTCTTCAGCCTCGATAACCGTCTTCACAAAAATATTCTGGCCTATCAGACGTCCATCCTGCTCCATGACAAAATCCAGTTCCTTCACAAATGCCGGATCATTCCTGAGCACATGGATCACATAATGCTCACTGCATCCCGGACGGTAAACATTCCAGAACGATTCTCTCACAAGGTTCTCAACATCCCTGTAATCTTCTTCCTTCTCTAATCGTATCTTATAATCGTTTGTATTCATCTTATTTCCTCCGTAAACTACTGTATACTCTTCCCTTTTCCAATCAGCAAAGCTCCTCTCCGGTTTTCTCTACTACAGCTTTTTTTCATCATTGCAAAAAGCTATCATTTCCTTCTCCAGCAGCCTGTACACATTTGCCACGAGAAATCCATCCGCTATCGCATGATTCAGGCGAACGCTAACCGGCATCATCAACTTGTCGTTTTCCTCCCGGTATTTGCCCCAATTTATGATCGGAGCAAAATGCAAATATCCGTCCGGCAGTTCAATATTCAGTGAATCATATGACAGCCAGGAAATATATGATGCATCAAACCAGTTCGGGTGATTTGTCATATCCAGCCCGTATTCCCTCGTTCGCTTTGCATTCTCCACATCATTTACAGCATTACGGTAAAACTCTTCATAATCTTCATAATATGTCGTATAAACCGGCGTACATGTTTCTGTATCCTCATGAAAAATATACTGTATCGGATTGATGCTGTCGTAGCAGATCAGTTCATCCGACTGCCAGAGATAGCCCATCTTGTAGTCATCTCTTGAGTTCAGCACCTTAGAGAGCAAATACAGAAAGTTGATGTAGAACTTGGTGCCGGTCTTCCTGGAATGCTCCACCAGATCAGTGACATCTATTCTCGCAGTCATGGAGGATGAACACTTGCAGTCCTCCGTAAAATGACGGAACACTCCGCTTCTGTAATACTTTTCTTTGTCTATAACCCTGTAATTCATTTTCATTTCCTTTTCCTTTGTATTATTCGTACCCGCCGATGGTCCTTTCCGTGTCCTTTGTCCTTTCCAGCCTTTCCCGTGCATCAGGATTGTTTCCAATAATTGCTCCTACCTTTTCGCACGACTTCATTTCCAGACAGCCACCGCAGGTCTCCATCTGTTTTTCTCTCGCGCACTGTCTGATCGGACATAAAGAATCGCAGTACACTGTCTTTACTCCCGGAATCCGGCAGCCGGAGCAGTTGATCATTTCCGGCGTGATCTCCACTCCATTAAGCTCAGACCATTCCTTCGATACCTTTATCCGCAGCTCATTATCGTTATTAATTGTTGCCAGACGAGCTTCGCAAGCCTCACAGTCCAGCCCGCAATATGCAATATATTCATTCATGAGTTTGATCAATCCTCTCCCATGTATACCTTGCAAAAATGTCGTAAATGCTTTTCGATGTATTTCATACATTCTTCCTCACACTGAGGCTGTCGATCTGACCTTGCAATCTGCAGAACAGCAGGCGCGGTAAGTTCTACCGCAAGAAGTTCCGGATCATCATTCTTAACGATACCCTCATCCATCATACCTTTGATGATCTTTGCAAACATCCTCTGTATTCCGTCCAGCTGATGCCTGGTCGTAACCTCGGAAATCCTTTCATTTCTGAACTGTTCCTGGACAAGAAACATTCGCGTCTTACGGATTATGGGATCCCGCATTGTGAATGAAATCCTTTCCATTGTCACCTTTATGAACTCTTCCCGGCTCCGCGACAATTTCCCGATATTATGCTCAGATCCAAACATTTCCTCATAACGCGTTTCAGCAGAATCGATCAAAGCATTTAGAATGTCCTCTTTACCTTTATAGTGCTTGTACAATGATGGAGCTTTGATTCCGACAATACTTGCAATCTGCTCCACGCTTGTTCCATCATATCCATTCTCTGCAAATAACGTTAAGGCCGCATCCAGTATCTTCTCTTTGGTAGACATGTCTTCCTCCATTTTGCTAATGAGCATTAGCCTAATTATAGCTAATGTTAATTAGCCAGTCAAGCCTTTTCTGTGCTCCAAAAAAAGCCTGCGAACATCAGAATTGTCTTCTTTATGATCTGCTATGTAATCGAATATTATACTAAACTTTTCTTCTGACTCTTTTTGATATTCCAACTGTTTTAATTCAATGCTATTTATCCTTTCGAACATTCTCTCATTATTCATAATAAAATGTCGCATTTCCCGAAATGCTCGCATGTGTAACCGGCAAGTACTTTTCCATATATTGGGCAGATAATTTTCCATAATCCGCGGCATTTAAGATTCCATAGTCCGCGGCATTTTATTTTCCATACCTGCCATTATGCCGCTTCTTCTAAAAATGATTTTCTGTTTTCAAGTCTGTCCAGTATGGCGGTTGCAGGAGCTACATCCCCAAGAAAGTTTCCGGTAAGAACCATATTATAAGAATACCGGCAGGGACCTTCGCATCTACCAGCAACTGGGAGAGGAAATAACCAAAACGATCGATGCGGGTATCTATAATGAGATAAGGGAAGATGATGTCCTTGAATTCCCAGGAGGTGAAAGTGTATACTTTAAGAAGGCAGGGGATTACGCTGCCTTTGCTCCGGACGACGAGAAATTCAGTATTAGCAACGATCAAATTTATGCATAGAGAGGATCCACATTTGAAAACCAAATCATCAAAGCTTGAAAACATACTATTGCGTATTGAGAAATTCTGTGACAAGCTGCCGCAGCCGGCGATCCTGTTCATGTGGTTATTCATAATAACTGCTGTGTTGTCGCTGATTTTCAACGTTTTTAATGTGACGGTCATCAATCCGGCCAACATGGCGGAGGTCCATGTGAATAATTTCTTTTCAAGAGAAGGTCTGTACTGGTTTCTTGCAAATATGATCACCAATTTTACGTCCTTCCCGCCTCTGGGCCTTGTACTTGTGATGACCGTAGCCGTAGGTTTCTGTGAGGAGTCAGGACTCATCAAGGTTTTCCTGAATGCCAAAATGAAGCATACCTCTCATCGGTTTCTTCCCTATCTTGTGGCTTTCATAGGTATCCTCGGAAATATTGCTTCCGATACTTCAGCCATAGTGATTCCGCCATTGGCAGGGCTTCTCTTCTTATCTGCGGGACTTCATCCGGTCGCAGGAGTTTTATGCGCTTATGTCGCCACTCAGTCGGGTTTTTCCGCCAACATTATGATTTCCGGCACAGATGCGCTTTTACAGGGGATTTCTCAAAATGTTGTTGATGATTTTTTCGGAGAGGGAGTTCTTAATGTGGATGTCACATGTAATTGGTATTTCATGGCTGCATCCACCATTTTCTGTACTTTTTTGATAGGCTTTATGTGCAATCATTTCATCAATAAAAGATTAGGTGAATATGTTCCTGCACAGGGGCTTTTGCTCAACACGGAAGATGAGGTTACACCGCAGGAAAGAAAAGCCCTCTCCCGGGCCGGTATCTCAATTCTGATATTTCTTATAATAATTGTCTGCGCAACAGTATGGGGTCCTCTCGGAATTGTAGTCGGAAAGGAAAATGTCGGTACAAGAGCCTTTATAGGTTCCTATCTTCTGAAGAATCTGATCACTATCCTTGTTTTCTTTTTCAGCGTCCCGGGTATTGTTTACGGACTTTCGGCCGGTACATTTAAAGGGCTTGATGATTTATACCGGGCTATGGTCAAGGTCATGGGCAGGATGAGCGGATATCTGGTTTTTTGCTTTTTTACTGCTCAGTTCCAGAAGCTGTTTTCATGGACCAACATAGATCAACTTCTTGCCATCAATGGAGCAAATGCTCTTAAAGCCAGTGGATTTACCGGCTTCGGAATGATCGTCAGTTTCATTCTGTTCAGTGCCTTAATAAATTTATTTATTACTTCGTCTTCTGCAAAATGGTCGATCTTTGCGCCGGTCTTCATTCCCATGATGCTGCTGGCCGGCAGGTATCACCCTGCCATGACACAGCTCTTTTACAGGATCGGAGATTCAACCACCAACTGCTTCACTCCGGTTATGCCATACCTGTGGGTAACGCTGAAGGCATCACAGGATATGTTTGATCCCAAGCTGAAGATAGGGACGTTTGTCTCAAATCTCTTCCCGATCGGAATGATCCTTCTGGTAATGTGGGTCATTTTCCTGGTGGTATGGATGTCCTTGGGTCTTCCTATCGGGCCGGGGGTAACGACCTTGGTGAACATATGATCCGGAGTCACAATCGACATCAAGGCATAAAGCAAGGCTCCCCGCCGCCGATGATGGCAGTGTGGGAGCCTTGGTATGTCTATAAATCCCGGCAGTCAGCTCTCATCGTCTTCCTCTGTATGACTATTTCGATTTGCCGCGTTTCTGAGCCTTGAAAGTATGCTGTTTTTGATTGTTTTCTTTTGTTCGTCTCTATCCCTAAACACATAAATCCTTCTTACAGTACTTTTTGTGAATCTGCTTAATGTTGCGATTTGTTCATTTACAGAGTGTCTCTTTTTATTTAAGTTCTCTTTAATCAGATTCTTCTGTTGCACTGTAACATCTACAATTGCTTCCATTCTGTGATTAAAGATATCCTCCGCCCGGGCTACCGTTCTATCAAAATGTATTAAAGCAGTTACTGTAAGCGTAAGATCAACAGCAAATATAAACGAGAAGCACAGCGCAAGGAACTCGATCACTATCGGCGTTATGTGACCAAGAGTATTAACTGTAAACGGTGCTATAATGTAAACAATGAGCATACCGGCGAATCCAAAACCCAGACTGGTAAAAAAACTGATTCTGCCATGAATGTTCAGCGGGAGGCTGCTATAGTCCCACCATGTCGCGTGAAACAGTTTCTCCAAGCCCCACGAAGTTACATATTCCAGCACCGCGCTTCCTATTGTTGAGATAATAAAGATCTGCCATGCATTTAATGCGGCGCCTTTTCCAAGTGTCTCTTCCATAATTATGGAAATAGCTACCGCACCGATTCCGTAAATTGGGCACACAGGACCATACAGGAAGCCTCTGTTTTCCCATTTGCCGCTCTTTATCGTGCAAAAGATCGTTTCATAGACCCATCCCATAAAGCTGTATATCATAAAAAGACAAACATATCTGCTTATCCACATCTCAAAAGTGCCTCCTGAATAAGGATTCCTGCAAAGACACAATTTTGTCTGCTATACAAACAATCCATGCTTCTTTTGACATGGGTATTCTCTCTATATTTAATGTCCACATATGACAATAAATGACGTGACCGGTTTTATCATCTATATTGAACTCTTTCTTTGCATTTTCAAAAGCTCTTTTTGCATGCCTGAACCCATGAAAATGATGTGATCCATCCCCTTTCTCGTGCCAGTCATAAAGATAAAAATCGTGCAGCATTGCTCCTGTTAACAACACTTTCTTGTCAGAATGCAATAAGAAGTATTTGTCTATCAAATAGCTTAGTTTGGCCACATTCTCACAGTGTTCAAAGGTAGAAACGCTTCCGTGTTGAATATAGTTATGCATTTTCTGGACATTTTCGCTGGATTTTATTTTTGAAAGAATAGCATCCAATTCTCGCTGACTATTCACTAAAACAATCCTCCTCCTAAATAATGTTACACTTTCCCTTACAACTGATTATCTTATACTTATTATACAAGCGCAAAGATAACTTCACATGAAATTATTATTTGAATTTGAATCCACTATCGTTTCCCAGTTACAGATAATCACTCGGTACTGCTCCTATGAGATTTGTCGTCAGGTTTTCTGAATGGTTTCCTACCAAACACGCCCCCTTCAGATATTTACCCGTTTTCTTTTTCCGGACAATCGTATCATGGTATCATTCATTCCCAAAGAAAGATCATATCTAAGTTCTAAGGCAATACTCTGAAGAACCGTCACATTGTCAAAATCACAGGCAAGCCCATCATCCCGCACCAGCGGATCGAACCCTGCTCCCATATCTCTTATGGAAATTATTATATCCGTATCTGCCTGCCGCAGCATCACATCAATGAAATTCTGTCGGTCATCGTTTACCATAGCGATTGCTGTCAGCATTTCCTCAAGCGCAAGGCAGGTTATCACGGCGGTTCGATGATCTGTTCTTTCCTCAATGTACACTGAAACATCCTTTGCTTTTTGTACTATTTCCGGAATATCCATTTTTACGGAAAATTCATACAGCTTGCTGTCATCCTTCAGAGGAAGAAGGAAACATCGTTCTCGTAAAGCCCTGCTCTTTCGCCTGTCAAGCATCAAATAAACGATGATAAAAAGTACCGATACAGCCTCAGAAGCGATCAAAGCTGTCCATATCCCGTTCATTCCAAAATGCGGTGTCAGAAGTGTTGCCAGACCTACAGGAAGAATCAGACCCTCAAGTATCGTTAAAAATGTTGACAACTTCTGCTTCCTGATCGCCTGAAAATAATAATTCATCAGAAGCGTAAATGCCAATCCGGGAAAGGCAAGCGTATATATCCTAAGGCAGGAGCTTAAATATGCCACAGACTGCGGATCCTCTACACCATACAGCATCATTATCAGCTGAGGGAACAGAGCAAACAGAAGTCCCATGATGACAGAAGCGGCGATAATATATCGGATAGAGCGTTTGAGCATAAAACGCACCCTGTCATAATCCCCACTATTAGCGTACACACCTGCTATCGGGGACAGTGTCTGCGCAATACCCAGAAAGAGTATATAGCACAGGTTTACGCTGTTTTTACAGATGGAAAACGCCTGAATATCCATGTTATCGCCATAGGAAAGAATAAGGCTGTTTATCACCTGTACGCTGATCATAAGATACAGCCACACAGATGCGGTCGAAAAGCCGTTTATACAGATGTTTTTTATATCATCAAAAAACACTCTTGTCCCATCTGAGAAGGGCTGAACAAGCCGAAACTGACGCTTAGGATTCTTTATATAACCCGCAAGTATGAAAACAATGCCGCAGATATATCCTATGATGGTAGCCGCAGCCGCTCCTTCCAATCCCATTCCGCAGAATTTCATCAGCACACAGTCCATACACAGATTCACCGCATTGGAGATCAGCATGGCATTTGTTGTCAGTTTAGGACAGCCATCCGTCCGCACAAAATACGAAATGCAGATGAGCAGACACATAAAAGGAAAGCCGCAAACAAGTACAGAATAGTAGATGTCCACATCCTGCCGCAAAGAGGGATCAGCGCAAAGCATCGGTACAATGAAAGACCTCAATGCCGTTCCGATAAGCGCCGTAAAAATACCGATCATCACATTGACAATCATTGCAGCAGAAAACACCCTGTTTCCCTTGTTTATGTCGTGATCTGCATATGCATTGGCGGCAATGAGGCTCCCTCCGATACCGAACATCCCGTGAAAAAGACTTATAAAACACACAACAGGAAAGCAGAGACTTATCGCCGGCATCCTGTCCACACCAAGGAAGGAACCGACCAGTACTGAGTCAACGAAGGTGGTCAGATACTTTGACATGGCAATGAACAGCACAGGGAAAAAGAATTCCTTGTATTTTTTTATTATGAGGTCATAGATTATATCTTTCATGTTTATGTATCATATGGGTAGCGGAAATGGCATAGATTTATTACCGCAGTATTTATCCGAAAAGCTGATCGATCTTCGCTTTGCCTGCGCAAGCATTTCATCCGTAAGTACACCCGGGATGGTTACATATGTCAGACAGATCCTGGCTGCATGGATTCCTATGATGTATTCCTTGATAAGTGAAAGATCTATGCCTCTCTCCCCTGAATAATATGTATTCAGGAAACGGTCATACAGTGCCTCAGCTTCTTTTTTAGTCATCCCGTATTTTGCCTTGTATTCTTCTTCGGAAACAAAGAATGGCAGAAATACATAATGGGAGTACATTACAAGAAGGTCAAAAACAGGGTGACCTTTCCCCGCAAAGGTAAGATCTAAGAATTTAGTATTTCCATCATCCCACATAGCATTGCCCGGATGACAGTCCCCGTGAGTAAAGGTTCCAGTGCGTGGAATACATTCAAATATCTCACTGATCTGCTGTATTTCATGCTCCGAGCAAAAGTCGCCCTCAAGCTGTCTGCACAACGATAGAGATACATCTACAGCATCAGGCAGATCGGTGGCGGAAACGTCTGTCCGGTGCAGCTTTTTTACAGCTTTGGCAAACCGGTCTATCAGAGATAATCTCTCATCGGGTCGCTCCATTATCATCTTCTCTAAATTTTTTCCGGGGAGCTTATCCATCAGAATACCGTACCCGTCATCGGAGCGTGTAATATCATAGGCTTCGGGCACGGGAAGCTCACAGGCATGGGCGATACGGGTCTGTATCATTTCCTCCCATACAGTCCTGTAAGGAACAGACGCCGCAAACTGTTTGAGCACGATGCCACAGCCCATATCATAAATTGATGCCGTTCTGCCCTTGTCAATAAAAGGCAGCTGTTCCGAAGCAGTCTTTTTGAAGCGATCCCAACTTCCTTCCGGTGGCAGGAGGCTAAGTTTATCGACCTTTCCCGACCCGAGAAGAGGAAACTCTTTCATACGGATATAATTTGTCGGTATCATGTACTCAGGTATCTCACTGCGCAAAGCTACGTTCAGGGAAACAGGATCAACTTCAATATCATCGGTATAGAAAGCAATAATAGATGAAATATTCCTGAAAACATTACCCCTTATCACCACACGGGAAAGACCGCTTACCTTTGTGACTGCGCCCGCAACCTCATCCGGCTCTATTCGATATCCCTTGACCTTGAACATCTCATCGATACGGCCGAGGACGACCATATTTCCATCGGGCAGTATCTTTCCGGCGTCACCTGTATGGAAAAGACCAACACCCGGCTGTCCTCTCAGGCCAGTCTTTCCAAGACTGTCGAAATGATCCATATCCTCCTGTCGAGCGGATTTTCTCTGCTGATGGATATATCCACGGACATAGGGTGTCCTGAAACACACCTCACCGACTTCTCCCCGGGAGACCTCTTTCTCATCCTCATCCACAATGAGAAGCTCCACATCCGAATAAGATCTTCCGACAGGGGCGGGAGACATGGCTTCTGGTAATTCATAGACCGCGAGCAAACATCCACTTTCTGTTGAAGCATAGGTGTTATAACACTTCAATCCCGGTATGAAAAGTCCGTCAGTAGGTTCGGAGGAAAGGATACACATATGCCATGGGTATTTGAAGGGTGTGATCTTCCGTAAAAACGAAGGAGTTATATACCCGCAGGTGATACCTGCACGTTTAAGATAATCGGAGAATCTCTCCTTATCTGCAGGGTATTCATAAGGCATTATGGAAATTGCACAGCCATGTCCGCATGAATACGCAAGCTGAATCGGAATCGCCACAAAGCTCATGGGACTCATGGAAAGGAATGTGTCGTTTTCTGACATGAGCGGCTTCCCGTCCACAATGACCGACTTCCATGAGTTATCAACAGAGCCGTATTCATGCATGACACCCTTGGGGTGACCGGTAGTGCCTGAAGTGTAGGCGATATAACAAAGATTATGAAGCTGTATCGGTTCATATCCCTCAAGAGGCGGACAGCTGAGGATATCATCAAGGCAGCTTTCATCTGCAAACAACTTACAATGTGTATCCTTCCTTATGTATTCTATCCGCTCGGGAGAAGTCTGTGTCTCAGTCAGAACAAAGGCAGCACCCGCACGCATAGTCCCCACCATACATGCATACAGCATCATACCGCGGGGCAGGCAGTACATGACAACGTCCTCGGCTCCAATACCTTTTGATTTGAGCCATGCATATATTTTCCCGGATAAGTCCCATAGCTCACTGAAGGTCAATTTTTCGCCCGGTTCATAAATGACAGCATTATTATCCGGTATTCTATGCACGAATTCTTCCAGTCGTTCAAGTGTCGTGTTCTTTGAAAGGTACATCATATCATCGCTTCCTCATAAATTGATTCAGCTTTAAGTTGAATAGCCCTATTGTAACACAACTTTGCGGTTCTTCACAACAGTTCTACCCTTGTCATTTGATCTGCGCCTAACTCACGACTAAAGTCACGAGTGTGCGGCTCTGTAATCATCAGTTTGTTTAGTTCGCATAAATAAAAGAATCGTGTCTCGAGAATATTTATTTCCGCTAAGTCCGCCAACATATCCGGATGGCTTCAAGCAGACCAAAAGCGAATACCGTCCTTTCCAGAATGGAGAGATCCGCCCCGGTTTCTTCCCTAAGTCTTAAAATGTGTTCCGCTGTATAGTTTTCACGAAGTAGCATCTTCTACTTTACTCCCTTCAAGATATTTCAGTAGTACGTCTTGCCGGTTACGCCTGCGGGCATATCTCAGCATCCTCACTTTATCTAGAAGATACCGGCTCTGTGCCTGTTCATAAACATCAGGCAATTCCGCTTTGCTGAACGTTGTAGCAATGAGCTTGTCAGCAGACATGTCAACGAGCATTTTCTCCAACATTATATAGTGAGGCTTATTCAGCCGAATCGGTGCCTCCGATATCATATCCGTTACAATGACACTGTCTTTTGCCCAATACAGATTAAAATCCTTTTTGCTGGGTTTATACATAACATTTTGAATTCCTTGGTCCTGAAGGAACCGGAAAACATAGATACTGCTTTCCTTCTCAACCTGAATAAAAACCGTATTCTGTGCAATCAGATGGTTTAAAAACTCGTTCATTAAAACTGTTTCAAAGATCGTAAACTGCACATAAGGATACTTTTCAGAAATAATCCGTATCAATCTTTCGGCTGTGTCAGAATATACCGGCACATATTCATCCTTTACGGTCTTGTTCTGTAGCCTCCACCTGCGTTTTTGCGGTGGTCAGTCTGATTTGAAAGCAAAAAAAGGGATTCCAAAGATACCTCCCGCTTAAGGGCAACATACTCGGAATCCCTTGATTTCAAGCCTTTTGAGGCTTCCTTACTCTTTCACTTTTGACATCAAGACCACGCACTCCACATGTGTCTACACTATGATTTGAGCACTGATTTTCCTGATGTACACTACTATTTGAGGACACATTTTCGTCGCTCTTTTTACTCTTCGGACCAAACTTTGTTTTAGCATGATCGAAGCTATCCTTGAATCCGGTTTTGTATATAAAAGTGACCTTATAGGGATCTGCATTTCCGTCATCGTCGTACCCTCCGACAATGACTTTTTCAACAATACTTTCAAAAACCGCTCTATCAAATTCTTCAAGAACCTGATTCTGAGTAAGAGTCTTTCTGAAGCCTTCTATTCTCTTGCGAAGACTATCGTCTCCCTGTACCTGCTTTTCATAGTATTCAAGCTGAGACTGTGCTTCTGCATATTTAACCTCATATTCAGCATCCATTGACATATAGGTTTCTTTATCTATCCCGTCATCAACATATTTATCAAGAAGTTTTTTTCTTTTTTCTTTGTATTGCTTGACCTCTTTCTTAGCCTTCTGATAGTTCTTCTCGTTGGCATCATCTCCAAGAGTCTTCTCTATCCTACTCAGAAACTCATTCATTACTTCCTGATTATCTGAACACAAAAGTCTATATGATTCTATAAATGCTTCCTCTATGACCTGTTCCGGAATACCTTTTGAATCGGGACATAGCTTTTTGCCACCCTTCGTAGATGTAACACACTGCCAAATAGTCTTTTTATACTTGGATGAGCTGTGCCATTTTCTTCTTGTGAGATGACCACCGCAAAAACCACATTCTATAAGAGAGCTAAACGCAAACATTCTACTGTACTTTTCTCTCTTGCCAATCTCAACATGGTGCTGTCTTCCACCATTACGCCTTTCTCTCAGAGCCTGTGCTTTTTCAAACGTCTCATGTGAGATAATTGGCTCATGATGATTTTTTATAAAAAAGCGATCTTCCTCTCCAAGATTATCAAGCCTTCTCTTAGTTATAGGATCAACAGTAAATGTCTTTCCTAACAGAATGTCACCTGTATACTTTTCATTATTGATAACCCCCATGACGCTTGAAGATGTCCAAGGATTACCCCGTATAGTCATGATGCCTTGCTCATTAAGCTCTCTGGCAATCATCGTGCTTCCGGCTCCTGCCACATATCTTTCAAACATATATCTGACAGTTTCGGCTTCTGTTTCATCTACCGATATCGTTTTGGTCTCTATATCATACTTATAGCCAAGGCAGCCCTGAAATCCTACAAGCTCACCCCGCTTCATCTTCATCTTAAGACCCTTTTTTACATATGCAGAAGTGTTCTCTACTTCCTGCTGTGCCACAGAACTTAGAATGGTAAGAAGGAATTCTCCATCCTTGATAGTGTTAATCTTCTCAACCTCAAAATAAATAGCAACATTCTTTGTTCGGAGCTGCCTCACATACTTTAGGGTATCCAGTGTGTTCCTTGCAAACCTCGAAAGACTCTTTGCAATAACCATGTCGATCTTACCAGCCATGCAGTCTGCTATAAGCCTTTGGAAGTTCTCTCTCGTCTCTGCTTTGGTTCCGGTAGAAGCCTTGTCAGCATATACTTCAACAAATTTCCAATCGGGATTCTTCTTTATTAAATCAGTATAATACTTAACCATAGAGTCATAACTCTTGATCTGCTCTTCATCCGCAGTACTTACTCGACAATACGCAGCTACTCTGAGGCGGTCTTTTCTGCCTACCGCCGCAGAATTGTCAAAGTTTGTCTTTGCTTTTATAACTTCAACTTCCATATCCACCTCTCATTTTTGTATCACTATCGTAATGTACTATGATAAATATAAAATAATACGGTAGATAAGTCAAGTTTTAAGATCAGATATTACGCCATAATCTCGCATAAGTACCACTAATATTCTTTTATATTCCCTATCATCAATCAGGTGTTTGATAAGGAGCTGTTTTAGCATAGACAGTTGAATGCTATAACGTAATAGCTTCTTATTATCTATAGCGACCACCTCCACTTCTCATCTCTCCATTAATTAATATCTGCAGGCAAAAAACTGTCTGATTCACAGATAGGCTTTTGCCCACAGACATTCAAAAAAATCCTGCAAGTAGTTACCAGGTTCGTAACCCACATTGGCGTTGCACCACCTTCGCTAATTGGTTTCCCTCGGGAAAATGTATCATTATCACTGGAAGTATCATCGCCGCGACAGCCCTTACTGTCGTTAGCCAGAACAGATAACGCTCGCTGCAATATAACCGCAGATCATCGCACCATCCACTTAGCAAGCTCCACATTCCATACGTCTTGCAGAATGACCATATTCTGTTTTCAAGGTTCACTCCCACCGTAGTGGTGGCAATTCTTACATCGGACTTGTCAGCCCGAAAAGCCTATAAGAGACACCATGCCTGCTAAAACACTTAACTCTTATGGACTTTATGAGAATGACAAATAAAAGGTGTAAGAATGCCAGAAAGTTCCGTTTTATTGTTATACTCTGTATTTCTCTCTGATGAGCCGCATAAGAGCCATCATGATTTCCTGGCTGCATTCTTCTCGACACTGCTTGTTAAGCCAAGGTGCTATATGATACACCACTCTGTTTATATAGTCGCTGTGACGATCGAGTATGTATCCGAGAGCCTGCATACTTCCACTCTTGGCAGCAATGATCATGTCGTAATCAATTATGATTTTTTCTTCTTCCATTCTTCTTAGCCCTCGCTTTCTTCAGCCCGTTATATTTGTAGTCCCTTGCTCGTTCAGGAGTGATCCCCAGGAGTTTTCCAATCGAATCAAAATCGTAGCCAAAGCCTACAAATAAAATGAGTGCCTCTTTTTCCCTTTCCGTCAGATTATCAAAAACATCGCCAAAGCCGTCGCTTTTAATTGCGAAGCGTATATTTCTGATAATCATCTCAATTTCTTCCCCCAGTTCGTGACTGTTTTCCACTGCGATATAGTCTCTTAAGCTTCCTTCACTGAGAGATTCAAGTGAAATGCCGCTGTTTCTTCTTTCCGCAGCACTGGCACTTCTTGTCACGTTCCTTGCACAGTACCAGATGGAGTCTCTCATAAATTTCCAGAAGTCTTCCTCCACCTCCCGCTTTTCAGATTCGTTCATTCAAAAGTTCCTCCTCTTCGCAAGGAACTTTCAAAACATCCTTACACTCCTTTACTGTGTTTTGATATGCCAAAACATCACGGATAAAATAAAAAAATTTTTATTTTTTTATTCCGATAGGCATCACCTCCCCTGAAATAGCCGTAAAAAAGCCATAAAAAACCAGTCATAAGGGGTTGACTTGCGATTTTTTATGCCTTATAATTCACTATGTATCATATTATATATTATATAGCGTGATTTTATAAGGAGCAGACTATGCTTTTTGAATATTTGAAAGAACATTACGATGACGGGGAGCCTATCTTCCTCGATGATATTCATATAGAAGGAATGCGAAGGGATAACTTCCGCCAGCAGATCAAGACACTTGCAGACGCAGGTAAGATTGTGCGATATGAGAAAGGGATTTATTATATTCCGAAGAAAACCCGCTTCAGCTCATCCGCCGGCCCGACTCCCGAAACGGTAGCAAGGTACAAATATATCTCCCGTGGTGGTAAGACTGACGGTTATTATTCCGGCAGCACCTTTGCCAACATCATCGGACTGTCCTTGCAGGTACCTATGAAGAAGGAAATCGTCAGCAACAACATAGCCGCCATCGTAAGGGAAGTGCTGATCGGCAAGCAGTCCTTTATTGTCAGAAAGACCAATGTTCCCATCTCCGATGATAATGTTAAGGTTCTTCAGCTTTTGGAATTATTAAAAAATCTGGACTCTTACCTTGACAGCGATTATGATGAAGCGAGGGAAAAATTAAAAAAATATTCTCTTGCGAACCATATTACAAGAGACGATGTTGACCAATATATAAGACGATATCCGGATTCAACCTTCCGGTATTATTATGAAATGAGGTTAGACCATGTACTTGCATAATGATAAGGATCTCTTTACAGAGGTCATAACAGAAGCCAACGCACAGACCGGCATCGCAGAATCCATCATTGAAAAGGATTACTACGTTACCATGATCTTAAAACTGTTGGCAAAGAGCAATCCTGATATAGTTTTCAAAGGGGGAACCTCATTATCGAAGTGTTTCCACCTTATCAACAGGTTTTCCGAAGATATTGATATCACCTTCTCTGAACATATCGGAGAATCCCGGAGAAAGAAACTCAAATACAATATCCTCAAACCGATCAGTGATGAGCTGGGTATGCCCATTGAGAACTGGGACAGTATCGAGAGCGATAAAGATTACAACTATTACCTCTTTGGCTATCAACCTGCAAACGACTACCCGGTGGAAGGCATCATGCCCGGAGTAAAACTTGAAACCGCCCTTGTCTCCTATTCCTTCCCGACCGAAGAAAGGGATGTTGACTCGATTATCTATGGAGCAATAAAAGACTCTGCATCAGACATCATCTCAGATTACGGGCTTGAACCGTTTTCGATGAAAGTGCAGTCAGTCAGCAGGACATTCATTGATAAGATTTATGCCCTCTGCGATTATTACATGGAAGATAAAACGAAACGTTTTTCAAGACACCTGTATGATCTCCATATGCTCTATCCGACCATTACTGTGGATGATTCATTTATGGGACTTATACAACAGGTTCGTGAGCATCGTTCAAAGCTTCCTATCTGCCCTTCCGCAAAAGAAGGCGTAGATATAAAATCGCTCATAACGGAGTTCCTTGATAAAGAATTCTATAAGAGCGACTACGATAACATCACCAGAACGCTGATCTCCGATGATGTGACCTATGAGCAGACTTCTCTCACTCTGAGAGAAATCGCAGAAAAGCTCTTCTGATATATTTTCGTAAATCTATTGCCAGTCATTTCGCACTCTGATATGATATGGCTCATAAAACACCAAAACTGCTAAAGATACCGGCGCTATCCGTGCGCCGTACTGTGGCAGTTTTTTATTTTCTCTTTATTCCCCACAGTACAAAAGCATAAAGGCAATCGCCGGATACGGCGTTATGGGTTCAAAGCGAACCGCCCTATGGCGGTCTGAACCCGCAAATCGGAACCGATTTGCAAGAAGAATACCAAGCATTGGATGTGTCATGACACATCCACATTTACTGACCATTTTCCCTGCCGGCAAAATGACAGCAAATGAGCTTGCAAGGGGATACTCCCCCTGACCCCCGTTAATGCAGAACTGCATCCTTTTCCCTTTCCGAAAAAAGAGCATTTCTGCCAAAAATCAAACACGCCGGATACGGCAATTTTGAAAGGAAGTGCCCTATATGAGCAAAGAACGTGATCGCAAGATACCCATCCAGGTGTATCTGAGCGAAAATGAAAAATATGTCCTCGATGAGAAAATCAAAGAATCCAAAATGCGGAATATATCTGAGTATATCCGCCACCTGATCCTATACGGTTATGTCTATGACATCGACTATAACGGACTGAAGGAATACAACTACCAGATAGCCGCCCTCGGCAGAAACATAAACATGATCAGAGAGCGGATTATGAAAACCGGGAACGCTTACGAAGAAGATCTAAATGAGATAAAGGAGTTGATGGATAAGATATGGCATACACACGAATCCATGCTATCAAAAGTACCGTTACAAAAGCTGTAGCTTATATTTGCAATCCGGATAAGACCGAGCAGCAACTGCTCGTTGATTCATTTGGCTGTAGTCCCGAAACAGCCAGGCATGACTTTGACTATGCTCTTTCCCGAACAAAGCAATCTGACAAAAATCAGGCTTATCATCTGATCCAGTCTTTTGCAAAAGGCGAGGTTTCTCATGAAGAAGCACATCGTATCGGGATCGAACTCGCAGACAAACTGCTCGGTGGCAAATACTCCTATGTTGTCGCAACCCATACAGATAAAGGTCACCCACATAATCACATTATATTTTGCGCCGCCGATAACATAGATCACAAAAAATACAATGCCTGCAAGAAAAGCTATTATCACATCAGGCAACTTAGCGATGAATTATGCAAAGAACACAGCCTTTCCATCATTGAGCCAAGTGGCAGAAAAGGTAAAAAATATATTCAGTGGAAAGCTGAACAGGAAGGCACATCATGGAAAAAACGGCTTCAGGAAGATATCGACGAATGCATTAGAATCGCCAAATCCTACGAGGACTTTTTGCGCCTAATCAAAGAAAAAGGCTATACCGTCACCGGCGATAAAATCGGCGATCCTCACGCAAAATACATAAAATTCACTGCCCCAGGACAAGAGCGACCTGTGCGTGGCAGTTTCCGCAATTTTGGAGCAGGATATACAAAAGAAGAAATCAAAGACAGAATTGAAAATCCGGAGAAATGGCAGAATAAAGAGCAAACTGTACAGGAGCCAAACACCACAGAAGCTCCAAAGCAGAAAGTCATCGCAGCAATAATCGCATTCGTAAGTGTCTCTTGCTGTGAAGCCTTCAAATCATCTGATGTACGTATAACCATGGTTCCAAGAACCATATGTGACCCCGACGAAAACATTCCCGCTCCATCAAATGAAGCCAGATAATTATTACGTGTTTCAGCTTCCTCTGCTGTTCTGTATGTCTCTACAGCACC
>Ga0256404_1006252_pt1 | contig 19964 bp, 13 predicted proteins | sample RumenRJG_01DNA_FD_185990 | JGI IMG/M metagenome (GOLD analysis project Ga0256404, IMG submission 185990) | Bovine rumen microbial communities from Lethbridge, Alberta, Canada - RJG_01 | ecosystem: Host-associated > Mammals > Digestive system > Stomach > Rumen | place: Canada: Alberta | collected...
GGTGGACCCGTGACCGTTGTAACGACGATCAGTGCGGTAATGAATCGCCTGCCGGAGCCTTCTGTCTTAGAGCAGGGATTCCATGAGCTCAAGGTGGGGGACCGGGTGGATCTCGTGGATCTTCGCAAGCTTTTGTCCGCTGATGGATATGAGCCGGTGCAGGAGGTATCGGAACAAGGCGAGTACGCGGTGAGAGGTGGTATCGTGGATATCTTCCCTCTGACGGAGGATTATCCGCTTCGTATCGAATTCTGGGATGATGAGATCGATTCGATTAAGTATTTTGATGCAGGAACGCAGAGATCAACAGAGAACATTCAGTCCTTTACCCTGACCCCGGCCATGGAATTCGTCCTGGATTCCAAGGCGGTTCTGAAGGGTACTGCGGCGATGAAATCAGATGCGGACCATCTCTATGAGGTCTACCGCAAGGAGATGAAGACCGAAGAGGCACATCGCATTCGAAGCACGATCGATGAAGTGATTGAGAAGATTGATACCGGCTGGATTCGTCAGGAAGCGGAAGTCTATCTTCCTTACTTTACGGAGAAGCTGGTGTCGGTTTTGGACTATCTGCCTGAGGATACGCTGGTTTTTCTGGACGAAGGACGTCACATCGACGAAGCGGCCAAGATGACGGAGCTGGAATTCACGGATTCCATGACAAGACGCCTGGAACAGGGATATCTTCTGCCCCGACAGCTTGAACTGGTGGAGAGCATCAAGGATCTTAAACTGACTCTTGGAAAGCATTCCGGTGTCATCCTGACGACGCTCGACCAGTGCGGTAAGCTCATCAAGTCCGCAGGGGATTACCATATCTCCATGCAGTCCGGAACCAGTTACAACAACAGTTTCCCTCTGCTTACAAAAGAACTAAGAGTGCTTCGCAAGAAGCATGCGAGAGTTCTGCTTCTGTCCCAGTCACGTACGCGCGGCCAGAGAATTGCAAAGGACCTTGCCAGCGAAGAAATCATGGCCTTCTATTCAGAAGATATCGAGCACATGATCCAGCCTGGTGAGATTATGGTAAGCACCGGACAGGTGCGCCAAGGTTTCGAGTTTCCGGATTCGAACTTCGTTATTATCTCGGAGAGTGATATCTTCGGCCAGAAGCCCCGGAAGAAAAAGAGGAAGAAGTTCGAGGGTGGAGAGAAGATCTCTGCATTCCGTGACCTTCATCCGGGCGACTATGTCGTTCACGAGAATCATGGGCTTGGCATCTATCGTGGTCTTGAGAAGATCGAAGTTGATAATGTCATGAAGGACTACATCAAGATCGAATATGCCAAGGGTGGTAATCTCTACGTACTTGCGACCCAGTTAGATACGATCCAGAAATACGGCGATGCGGATGGCAAGAAACCCAGACTGAATTCCCTGGGCGGCCAGGAGTGGGAGAAGACCAAGGCCAAGGTCCAGTCCGGTGTCGGCCTTGTGGCCAGGGAACTCGTAGATCTCTACGCAGCACGCCGTAAGGAAACAGGCTATGCCTTCTCAGAAGATACCGAGTGGCAGAAGGAATTCGAAGAGGCCTTCCCGTATGAAGAGACGGAAGGCCAGCTGTCAGCCATTGCTGATGTGAAGCGAGACATGATGTCATCGAAGATCATGGATCGTCTGATCTGTGGTGACGTCGGATTCGGTAAGACAGAGATTGCAATGCGTGCAGCCTTCAAGGCGGTGCAGGATGGAAAGCAGGTTGTCGTCCTGGTTCCGACGACCATCCTGGCGGAGCAGCATTACAATAACTTTACGCAGCGTATGAGCGCTTTCGGTCCCAATATAGAGCTTCTCTCCAGATTCCGGACGCCGAGCCAGGTGAAGAAGAGCCTGAAGAATATAGAGTCGGGCTTCGCAGATATTGTGATCGGAACCCACAGGGTCCTGTCAAAGGATGTGAAATTCAAGGATCTTGGCCTTCTGATCATAGATGAAGAGCAGAGATTCGGTGTCGGTCATAAGGAGAAGATCAAGCAGTTGCGCAAGAATGTGGATGTGCTCTCTCTGTCTGCAACACCGATCCCCAGAACACTGCATATGTCCCTGGTTGGAATTCGTGATATGAGCCTCTTAGAAGAAGCGCCCATGGATCGCCAGCCGATCCAGACCTTCGTCTTCGAGTACAATACGGAACTGATTCGAGAGGCAATCGCAAGAGAGTTGTCTCGCGGTGGTCAGGTCTACTATGTCATCAACCGTGTGAAGAATATTGCGGATGTTGCGGATCGTATCCAGGCAATGGTTCCGGATGCGAATGTATCCTATGCTCATGGTCAGATGAATGAGACCCAGTTGGAAGATATCATGATGTCCTTTGTGAATAAAGAGATCGATGTCCTGGTGGCAACGACGATCATCGAGATCGGACTCGATATCTCCAATGTAAATACCATCATTATTCATGATGCAGATAAGATGGGCTTGTCTCAGCTCTATCAGCTGAGAGGCCGTGTAGGAAGATCTTCCAGAACAGCCTATGCTTTCTTCTTATATAAGAAGGATAAGATTCTGAAGGAGGATGCGGAGAAGAGATTATCTGCCATCCGTGAGTTCACGGACCTGGGCTCAGGATTCAAGATCGCACTGCGTGATCTCGAGATTCGTGGTGCCGGAAATATGTTAGGCCGGGAGCAGCATGGTCATATGGAAGCAGTTGGATATGATCTCTACTGTAAGATGTTAAATGAAGCGGTTCGCCGTGAGAAGGGCGAGGAAGTCGAGGAAGACTTCGATACAGTGGTCGAGATCGATATCGATGCATATATCCCTAAGTCCTATATTTCCGACGAGATGCAGAAGCTTGATATCTATAAGAGAATTGCTGCGATCCGGACCAAGGAAGAGTATGAAGATATGTATGATGAGCTCTTAGATCGCTTCCGCGAGCCGCCCAAGGCAGTGATGAATCTGCTTAGGATCGCTCTCTTAAGGGGACATGCGAAGAAGGCTTATATCCAGGAGATCAGGCAGAAGCCGGACCTGATCAATATCCGACTCTTCCCCAAGGCGAAGATCGACATTACAGGGATACCCAAGCTGGTGGAGAAGTATGCGCCTTATCTTACCTTCCGGCCGGATAAGGAGAATCCGGGCTTTGTATTCGATAATACTAAGGATTCGAGGATAAGGAAGAGAGATGTCTGTGAGCTTTTGCAGGAGTTTTCGGACAGCCTCTATGAGTATGCAGTGCAGAAGACAAAAGCGGTTGAAGAGAATTTATAAAAAGAATATAATGAACGGGATTATGGGATACCAGGTATCATAGGAGTTACGTAAATGTACAAGAAGAATAAAATCGCAGCTCTGGCTCTTGTAACTGCCCTTGCCGCTACAAGTCTCAGCGCCTGCGGAGCAAGCAAAGATGCGGCACTTGTCAAGATAGATGGTAACAAGGATAAGATAAGCTACGGTTATGCAGCCTTCACTGCATATTACACACAGGCTATGTATGAACTTCTCTATGGACAGTCCACCAACCTCGACACTATGTGGTCAACCGACTACTCTGGTGAAGGCAAGGACATGGAAGTTCAGGTTAAGGACCAGCTGCTCGACAGCATGAAGGAAGAGTATTTCCTTGCAAAGCATGCTGCAGACTACAAGGTCAAGATCACGGATGAAGAAGAGAAGAAGATCAAGGAGACCGCGAAGGCTTTTCTTGATGCGAATTCCGATGAGGGAATCAAGAAGCTCGGTGCGAGCCAGGAGTATGTTGAAAAGATGCTCCGTGATGAGACCATCCGCAGACGGATGAAGAAGGCAATTGAGGCTGAGGCAGATTCTACTGTTACGGCAGAAGAAGCAAACCAGAAGTCTTATAGTTATGTTAAGTGGGATACCGGAATCAAGCAGACAGAGGACGGCTCTGGTTCTGCTCCGGTTTCAGATGATGAGAAGGCTGAGTTTAAGGCACAGGCTGAGAAGCTCTCTCAGGCGGCTGACTTCGAAGCTGCTGCCGGTGAGATGAACCTTACCATTACCAATGGACATTTCGGACAGAGCGAACTTAAGGATGCGAAGGCAGACTCCGAGAAGAAAGAGGGTGAGGCTTCCTCCTACACCGGTAATCCTTATGAACTTCTCTCTGCTGTGGATGCACTGGCGGAAGGACAGATCTCTCAGGTGATTGAGACAAAAGATGCAATCTATGTTGCAAAGCTGACTTCCCTCAAAGACGAGGAAGCGACTGCAACCGAGATGGAGACGCTTGAACAGAAGAAGAAGGACGACTACTACAAGGAAGTTCTGGATGCATATGAAGCAGAATCCACCTGGGTAGTTGACGAGAAGCTCTGGGACAAGGTAGAATTCATTGACCATTTCAAGGGCAAACTCTACGATACAGATACAGGTAACGAAGAAACGACCGAAGAATCTTCAGAAAACGCTGCAGAATAATTCAGTTTGAGGAATAATTCATGGAACAGTATGTGATAAAAGGCGGTACGCCTCTGAAGGGCGATGTCGAGATTGGTGGAGCGAAGAACGCGGCTCTGGCAATTCTTGCTGCCGCAGTAATGACTGACGACAGTGTCATTATCCGTAATGTACCGGACGTACGTGATGTTAACGTGCTTCTGGGTGCAATCGAGGATATCGGTGCGCATGTTGAACGCATCGAGCGCAATGTCGTTAAGATCAATGGATCCACGATCAGTGGTCTTTCTGTTGATTATGAATATATTAAGAAGATTCGTGCTTCTTATTATCTTCTCGGTGCTCTTCTTGGTAAGTATCGTCGCGCAGAAGTAGCACTTCCTGGCGGATGTGATATCGGAACCAGACCGATTGACCTTCACATCAAGGGCTTCAAGGCGCTGGGCGCAGATGTTGATATCAGCTATGGACTGATCTCTGCCCAGGCAGAGAAACTCGAAGGCGCTCATATCTATCTGGATAAGGTTTCTGTTGGTGCCACCATCAATATTCTGATGGCAGCATCGCTCTCTGAAGGCAAGACCATTATTGATAATGCTGCAAGAGAACCCCACGTCGTTGATGTCGCAAACTTCCTGAACAGCATGGGAGCAGACATTCGTGGCGCAGGTACGGAATCCATCCGTATTAACGGAGTGAAGAAACTTCATGGTACGGAATATTCTGTTATTCCGGATCAGATCGAAGCAGGTACTTTCATGTTTGCAGCAGCTGCAACACATGGTGATGTAACCGTTCGTAATGTCATCCCTAAGCATCTGGAAGCAACGACAGCGAAGCTTCTCGAGGCTGGCTGTCAGGTGGTTGAATTTGATGATGCTGTGCGTGTCATCGGAACAGCTCCCCTTCACAGCACTTCCGTTACAACCCTGCCTTATCCTGGATTCCCGACGGACATGCAGCCGCAGATGACGGCAGTTCTCGGACTCGCTTCCGGCGTCAGCACGGTTACGGAGAGCATCTGGGAAAACAGATTCAAATATGTCGATGAACTTGCCCGCATGGGCGCAAATATCCGTGTAGAGAGCAATGTTGCCATCGTTACAGGCGTTGACCACTATACCGGAGCCAGAGTTCAGGCGCCGGATCTCCGCGCAGGCGCAGCGCTCGTTATTGCCGGTCTCGCGGCAGACGGTATTACAGTGGTGGATGACATCTATTATATCCAGAGAGGATATGAAGCATTCTCCGAGAAGTTGCAGAGACTCGGCGCAACAATGGAGAAGGTCGATTCCGAACGAGAGATCCAGAAGTTTATACTCAAGGTATCCTGATCCCTCGGAAATATAGAGCATACTGAAGATGAAAAGTCCTCCGTTCGTAAGAACGGAGGACTTTTTGCTTTGCGTTAGACTTGATCCCTTTCGATTCTGTACCAGGACGGCTGCAATACTTACAGTGTTGATGTGATGTGCAGCTCTGGCTTGGAAGACAGGTCAATTATGTCTCCAGTCGATACATCCTCGACGATCGGACGAGAAATCGCAGAATGATTAATATATACGATTCTGGCGGTACGTCCATCATTTAAGATCACACGGCTGTTCTGATACATGGATGCAATGTGATTCAAGAAGGTCAGAATGAACTTGGTATTATACTTTGCAAGACCTTCTTTCTCGAATTCCTCGATGACCTGGAAAGCACAGAGAGGTGCGCGGTAGGGTCTGGCAGCGGTCATGGCATCGTAGACATCTGCGATACCAATGATAGAAGCGAAGTCATCAATCTCGTAATTCTCCAGACCTCTGGGATAACCGGAACCATCGAAACGCTCATGGTGCTGAACGGCTGCATAGCAGAGATAACTGGGTGCGCCAGCAGCTTTTAGCAGTTTCTGTCCGTAGATGGTATGCTTCTTGATCTCACCGAATTCCTCGTCTGTCAGCCTGCCGGTCTTGTTTAAGATGTCAGGAGCAACAGAGGTCTTGCCGATGTCGTGAACGAGAGCGGCGGAGACAAGTTGTTCGAGAGCCGGTTTCTCGAGACGGAGCCAGCGTCCGATGACGCGGGAGATCATGGCAACATTCAGGCAATGTGCGTAGATGGAATCGTTGAGGGTACGCTGTCCGTGTACCAGGTTGAAGAGCTCAAGCGGGGTACGGTTACGGAACAATTCACGACCATGTGGAAGAATAATACCCTGGGAGAAATCAAATACGCCACTTCGAATCTCTTCGAAGATATTGTTCAGTTCCTTCATGGACAGGGTGTAAGCCATCTGGAAATCGATATATTCCGGAGACTGTTCCATCTTGTGCGTAAAGGACATGTTGTCTTCGACGTAAGTTCGCTCGTGTTTCTCAGGCTTGGGTTCGGCAACAGGTGCAGGAGCAGGGGCTGGCGCAGGCTGAACGGGAGGCTGGGGAGCGGGAACGGAACTGGGGTCGGGAGCAGGGGCCTGAGCTGATGCAGGTGCATCACTGATCCGTTCGTTATCTAAGTCTATTTCAACAGCAACGCTCTCGATATGGTAGAAATTCAGCCGGGCAATCAATTGGTGGTTCAGTACAGTGCCTGCCTTGGCAATGGTCTGTCCTCGTTTGGTGCGGACAGACGCATTCAGGACCATACCGGACTTCAACTTGCTTACCGGCAGCTGTTTAATGCTGGTCATCTAACTCCCTCGATTTCTTACTAATCCTATAATTGTGTGAAAATATTCACACTTAAAAATATTGTATATGAATTTTGTCAAAATGAACAGAGGAATTCATCGAAATTATGCCTTAGATTCGAGGCTTTAAGACTCTATGTTGACAAATCGTTTCCGATGTATATTGTCGAAATGAAAAATGGGGTGTATATTACAACGCGAAACATTAAGATTTGAAAATTCCATATGTACAGAGTTCTCTTATTCAGAGTGGTGGAGATACACGGATCAGTGAAGCCACGGCAACCCTAAAACGAATGTTAGAAGGTGCCAGCCTGAGCGAGCAATCGAACAATAAGGGAAATTTCTTATCTTATTCTGTCTGATCCGCACTGTGTATGCGGATTTTTTAATGTTGATTTACATTATAGAAAGGGTAACTGAAAATGGAAAAGAGACTGTTTACGTCTGAATCCGTAACCGAAGGACATCCCGACAAAGTATGTGATGCCATTTCTGATGCAATCCTTGATGCATGCATGGCACAGGATCCGATGAGCCGTGTTGCCTGTGAGACCGCAGCCTGCACTGGTTTCATCCTTGTAACCGGAGAGATCACCACAAAGGCTCAGATCGATATCCCTACCATCGTTCGTAACACCGTAAATGAAATCGGCTATAACGATGCAAAGACCGGTTTCGATGGAAATACCTGTGCTGTTATGGTAGCTCTCGATCAGCAGTCTGCTGATATTGCAATGGGTGTTGATAAGGCTCTCGAAGCAAAAGAAGGTGAGCTGAAGGATGATCTTGATACCGGCGCTGGAGATCAGGGTATGATGTTTGGTTATGCAACCAACGAGACCGATGATTTCATGCCTTATCCCATCGACCTCGCTCATAAGCTCGCCAAGAGACTGGCTGATGTTCGTAAGGATGGTACTCTTTCCTACCTTCGTCCGGATGGTAAGACCCAGGTTTCTGTTGAATATGATGAAAACGGAGTACCTTGCCGTCTTGAGGCAGTTGTTCTTTCTACTCAGCATGATGAGGACGTTACTCAGGAGCAGATCCACGAAGACATCAGGAAGTATGTATTCGATCCCATTCTTCCTAAGGAACTGGTAGATGAGAAGACCAAGTTCTTCATCAATCCTACCGGACGTTTCGTAATCGGTGGACCTCACGGTGATGCAGGTCTGACCGGACGTAAGATCATCGTAGATACCTACGGCGGAATGGCTCGTCATGGTGGCGGAGCTTTCTCTGGTAAGGACTGCACCAAGGTTGACCGTTCTGCAGCTTATGCAGCACGTTATGTTGCAAAGAACCTTGTAGCAGCCGGTCTTGCTGATCGTTGTGAGATTCAGCTCTCCTATGCAATCGGTGTTGCAGTACCTACTTCCATCAATGTTGATACTTTTGGTACCGGTAAGCTCTCCGATGAGAAGCTTGTAGAGATCGTTCGTGACAACTTCGATCTTCGTCCTGCCGGAATCATCAAGATGCTTGATCTTCGTCGTCCCATCTATCGTCCTACCGCAGCATATGGTCACTTCGGAAGAAATGATCTCTCCCTGCCTTGGGAAGCACTCGATAAGGTAGATGCACTGAAGAAATATCTGTAAGTCTTGGGTGATTATCTGATATAATGAAGCCGTGGTATACGTTTTTTACGGAGAATCCGTAGAAGGCGCTTGCCACGGCTTTTGTCATATAGTGGATATGAGGGGTGATTTCATGAAGTTAAAAACGCGTCTCATTATATCTTTCTGTATTATTCTGTTCGTTCCACTTCTTTTGGGCAGCGTAGTTCTGATGGGACTTCGGCTCGTTCAGGAAGCAGAATCGGATAATTATACTTACATCGGTAGTTTTGGAAACGTTGAAAACTCTATCCAGTTACTGGCACATCACTCTGGAATAAATTATGCAGAGGTAGATGCCTGGGTCACGGAGAATAAGGAGCGCGCAACGGATCCGGAGGAACTTGCGGCCTTTAACGACAAGGTGAAGAAGGTCGGTTCTTCTTACCTGATCGTACGTCGGGACAACGAGATTATTTTCGATGGAAGTGGCCAATATCAGACAATCTTTTCCAGCCGTCTGCCAGCTTATGGTGAACATGAGGGGACAGAGAAGATCCTCATGTACCAGGAAGACAATCAGCCGGCTCTTCTTCGCCAGATTGATTTTGAAGATGGAGCAGGGAGGAAATGTACGGCCTTTCTGGTGACAACAGGTGAGGAAACAATACCTGAGACCAGGAAGCTGATGTTCGACATCATGTTTTCCGTCACCATCATTCTGGTCATCACAGCAGTGATCCTGATTGGCTGGACCTACCGTGGAATCGTGCCGAGACTTCGTAAGCTGGTAACGGCAACGGATGCAATTCGCGCCGGAAACCTCGACCAGTCCATAGAGGACGGTGGTACGGATGAGATCTCAGACCTCTTCCTCGCATTTGAAGATATGAGAAAGCATCTGCAGGCGACCGCTAAGGAGAAGATGCAGAATGAGGAAGAACAGCGACAGCTGATTCGTAATATAGCACACGATCTGAAGACGCCAATTACGGCGGTGAAGGGATATGCAGAGGGCATTCTCGATGGTGTTGCCAAGACACCGGAGAAGGAGGAACAGTACCTGAAGACGATCTGTGCCAAGGCCAATGAGATGAACAATCTGATCAACGAATTGTCTCTCTATGCTAAGATTGATACAAATCGAATTCCATATAACTTCCAGAGAATCAACGTGAAGAACTACTTCATGGATTGTTCGGAGGAAATCGGTGCTGATCTCAGCATTCAGGGTGTGGAATTCTCCTATTACAACTATGTAGATGACAGTGTTGAGATCGTTGCGGATCCGGAGCAGTTAGAGCGGGTGATTCACAACATCGTCGGTAATTCCGTAAAATACAGGGGCGATGTTCCTCCCGTGATCAACCTGAGAGTGAAGGACGTCGGTGATTTCATCCAGGTTGAGATCGAGGATAACAGTAAGGGTATCTCACAGCAGGATCTGCCCCACATTTTTGAGAGAATGTTCCGGGCGGATGCATCAAGGAATTCGAAGGTTGGCGGTTCGGGAATCGGACTCTCAATCGTTAAGAAGATAATAGAGGATCATGGGGGAAGTATCTGGGCGACCAGCAAGGAAAATGTGGGTACGGTCATGTACTTCGTATTGAGAAAGTACGAGGAGGCAAGAGATGTCTAGAATTCTAATCATTGAAGACGAAATCGCGATCGCAGATCTGGAGCGTGACTACCTGGAACTCTCCGATTTTGAGGTTGAGGTCGAGCATGACGGGACTGCCGGTCTGGAACTGGCACTGAATGAAGAATGGGATCTGATCGTACTCGATCTCATGCTTCCCGGAACGGATGGCTTCGAGATCTGCCAGCGTGTCCGTTCGGTGAAGAATGTTCCCATTATTATGGTATCTGCCCGTAAGGAAGATATCGATAAGGTAAGAGGCCTGGGGTTGGGCGCAGATGACTATATCACCAAACCCTTCTCCCCGAGCGAGCTTGTAGCACGTGTGAAGGCGCATCTTGCAAGATACGAGCGCCTGACCGGACCCGCAGCAACAGCAGTTCCCAACAAGGTTCTCACCATCCGTGGTCTTCGAATTGATAAGGATGCACATCGTGTCTGGGTACATGGAGAAGAGAAGAGCCTGACGACGAAGGAGTTCGAGCTTCTCACCTTCTTAGCGGAGAATCCCAACCATGTATTCACGAAGGAAGAACTCTTTCGTCAGATCTGGAACATGGATTCCATCGGTGATATCGCAACGGTAACTGTTCATATCAAGAAGATCCGTGAGAAGATTGAAGCAGATAAGAACAACCCCCAGTATATCGAGACTATCTGGGGCGTAGGTTACCGCTTCAAGATGTAATAAGAAGGAAGGCCGATCTCATGTAAGTGGGCCATTCGGGAAATTAAGGGCGTCCCTGAGGTGTGCGACGCCCTTTTCCATGGTTTTCCGTTGACAATTCAACTTCCCTTCCATAGAATAACGTAGGACTAGTATAGATTTTGATATTCTAGAAATATCATCAACTGCCTCCGGGAGAGTCCGGAAGACAGCTTTTAGATGTAAGAAAGCAGGAAATCATGGCAGACAACAAGAAGATGGTGGAGCAGATCACTGATATGGATCAGGACTTCACCCAGTGGTATACCGACGTATGCACGAAGGCAGATCTGATCGCATATTCCCACATCAAGGGATTCATGGTCATCAAGCCTTACGGCTATGCAATCTGGGAGAACATCCAGGCCCTTCTCGACAAGAGATTCAAGGCTACCGGTGTTGAGAATGTATATATGCCACTTCTGATCCCTGAGAGCCTGCTTGCAAAGGAAGGCGAACTGGTCAATGGTTTCGCACCTGAAGTTGCATGGGTAACCGCAGGTGGTACGGAGCCCCTGACCGAGCGTCTGGCAATCCGCCCGACCTCCGAGACCGTATTCTCTGATTTCTATAAGGATGATGTACATTCTTATCGTGATCTTCCCCGCCTCTATAATCAGTGGTGTTCTGTCGTGCGTTGGGAGAAGGAGACTCGTCCTTTCCTCCGTTCCAGAGAATTCCTCTGGCAGGAAGGCCACACCATCCATGCAACCAAGGAAGAAGCAGAAGAGCGCACCCAGCAGATGCTGAATATCTACGCTGATTTCCTGGCTGAGGATATGGCTATCCCCACCATCAAGGGCCAGAAGACCGAGAAGGAGAAGTTCGCAGGTGCAGAAGCAACCTATACCGTGGAAGCAATGATGCATGACGGCCGTGCTCTTCAGTCCGGTACATCCCACTTCTTCGGGCAGAAGTTCTCCGAAGCATATGACATCACCTTCACCGATAAGGATAACCAGCTCAAGTATGTATGGCAGACTTCCTGGGGTGTAACCACCCGTATGATCGGTGCAATGATCATGGTTCACGGAGACAACAGAGGTCTCTGCCTGCCTCCTCATATCGCACCTACCCAGGTAATGATCATCCCGATCCAGCAGAAGAAGGATGGCGTCTTAGACAAGGCTTACGAGCTTCGCGACAGACTCTCCAGCTTCAAGGTTAAGGTGGATGACTCTGATAAGACCCCTGGTTACAAGTATGCAGAGCAGGAGATGAGAGGAATTCCTCTTCGTCTGGAAGTTGGCCCCAGAGATATCGAAAACAAGGTATGCGTTCTGGTACGCCGTGATACTCTTGAGAAGATCGAAGTAAGCATGGATGAGATCGAGACCAAGGTAGCAGAACTCTTAGATACCATGCAGAAGGATATGCTCGAGAAGGCACGCGCCCATATGGCAGCTGAGACCACCGAAGCAAAGACTGCAGCAGAGTTCAAGGCGCATTTCGAGAAGGGCAACGGCTTCGTAGAAGCCATGTGGTGTGGAGACCGCGCCTGCGAAGATAAGATCAAGGAAGAACTCGGTGTTACTTCCCGTTGCATGCCTTTCGAGCAGAAAGAGATCAGCGGAACTTGTGTATGCTGCGGTAAGCCTGCGCATAAGATGGTTATCTGGGCCAAGGCATATTAATCCCCTCGGGAAATGTAGAACGTAACGAAGATTAGAGGTCACCTATGCAGATTGCACTGCCGGAAGCAGTTGACAATATCATAAGCACCCTGGAAGCAAACGGACACGAAGCCTACGCAGTAGGCGGCTGTGTCCGTGACTGCATTATGGGAATAAAGCCCAAGGACTGGGATATCACGACATCCGCGAAGCCGGAAGAAGTAAAAGCCTGCTTCCGCCGAACAATCGATACCGGCATCCAGCATGGAACCGTGACGGTCATGGTTGATAAGGAAGGTTATGAGGTTACGACCTATCGTGTGGACGGTGAATATAAGGATGGAAGACATCCGGAATCGGTTACCTTTACACCCAGTCTGATCGAAGACCTGAAGAGAAGAGACTTTACCATCAACGCTATGGCCTATCATCCTGTTCGCGGCCTGGTCGATGAGTTCGACGGAATCGGTGACCTGGAACGTGGTCTGATTCGCTGCGTCGGAAATCCTGAGAAGAGATTCGAAGAGGATGCCCTCCGTATGATGCGGGCAATTCGCTTTGCAGCCCGCTTCGGTTTTCGGATAGAAGAGGACACCTTACTTGCAGTAAGACATCTGGCACCGAGTCTTTCTAAGGTGAGTGGGGAGCGCATTCGAGATGAGTTCGTAAAGACTCTCGTGTCCGACCATCCGGAGATGGTGCAGCTCTTCCGTAAGACGGGACTTATGCATGTCTTCCTTCCGGAATGGGAAGAACTCTGTAAGACAGAGCAGAATACCAGGCATCACGACTATAATGTCGAAGATCATACCCTGCAGGTGCTTCGCCATATCAAGGCGGACCCCATTCTGCGTCTGGCGGCCTTTTTCCATGACATCGCAAAGCCGATCTGCAAGTGGACGGATGATGAGAAGGTGGATCATTTCACAGGACATCCCGGCAGCGGTGCAGAGATGACCAGGCGGATTATGCGAAGAATGCGATTTGACAATGATTCGATTCGCAAGGTATCGAGCCTTGTCCTCTGGCATGATGAACGCCCGGCAGATAATGAGCGTTCGGTAAGACGTGCTATGGCGAAGATTGGAGATGAGGCTTTCCCCAATCTCTTCGAACTGAAGCGCGCGGATACCATGGGACAGAGCAACTATATGCGGGAAGAGAAGCTTGCTGCAATCGATATGTTCGAGAGAAGATATGGCGAGATTCGCGAGAAGAAGCAGGCACTTACGGTAAAGGATCTGGCGGTAGATGGAGAGGATCTGATGAGACTCGGTATCGCGAAGGGACCGGAACTTGGCAAGACCCTGAAGGCACTGCTGGAAAAAGTCTTGGATCAGCCGGAACTAAATGAGAAGGACAAGCTCCTGGATCTGGTACAGAAGATGCGCCGCAATGCTGGCGGTTTGCTCCTTCTTATGGTGTGCTTTACATTTCTCATGATGAATGTGGCCTGCGGTTCATCCAAAGCGGGAAAGACAGTTCCGGGATACAATACGGGCGTGACGGTGAAGGCAAAGGATGAGGATAAATCAGAAGAGGAAGAATCCGATTCCCCAATCTTCCTGATTCAGCTCATGGACCAGGAGAATGAGAAGCTGACCCTCCGCAATGTGGAGTCAGACCGTGTCCTGCGCTATAGCTACACGCTTATGACCCAGTTCAAGAATCGCTATGGAACGAACGAGAGCTGGCAGTCCTTCACCCCCGGTCGTGCGGTGGAGATCGTGACTGACAAGAACACGGGTGTCCTTAAGTCGGTAAAACTGACGGACAAGGTCTGGGAGCAGGAGGATGTTACGAAATTTTCCCTGAATGTCGATGAGAACATGATGACCATCGGTTCGACCAGGTACCGTATCCTGCCCACAACGGAAGTCTATTCGGATTCTGTGCTCGCGACCATCTCGGACATTACAGATTCCGATACCCTGCGCGTGGTCGGCAAGGACAAGGACCTGATCTCCATTATCGTTACCAGCGGTCATGGCTATATCCAACTGGTAAATGTAGAGCTGTTCAAAGATTCGATCATGCAGCTTGGAGATAAGATCTTCCTTAAGGTTGGAGAAGAAGGTAGCCGCCTGGAGATTCCGGAGGGGACCTATGATCTGACCCTGGCCAATGGTGGTTATGGTGGAACGCAGGAGATTAACGTCGCCCGCAATGAGGTGACGGTCCTGGATCTCAATGACTGGAAGGGCGAAGGGCCTAAGTATTGTTCACTTACCTTCCGGAGCACGGTGGATACGGCGTCCATAAGTCTTGATGGAACACCGGTTGCTGCGAATACGGAGATGCAGGTGGAATATGGTGCCCACAAACTGTCGGTAACGGCGGATGGATATGATACCTGGGAACGTACCCTGGTCGTTAATTCGTCGAGAGCGGAGATCATGATTGATCCGACCGAGAGTGATAGTTCGACAGACAATTCGTCTTCGAATGGAAATGGAACGAAAACGGGCACAACGAACTCTGCTACGAATAATGCACAAGGCAGCAGTAGCTCGAATACAACGAATTCTTCGACGACGAATAATAAGGCGAATTCATCGAATACAAACAATACGACGAATTCCGGAACCAGTACAAATAATAACGCCACGAATAACACAGCCGGTGTAAATAACAGCAGTTCGACAAGGAATTCTTCGAACGTGCAGGCGGATTATCTGACGACCTTGTCGAATATGGTAAGTACCCTTATGGGCACGAATTAGAAAAATTTTAGAATTATTCGCACGGAATATCTGCGGAACTGCGTTGTGGCAGTGGAATCTTTATGCTAAAATAATTGAACGAATTTTGGAAAATGAATCAGGATTACCTCAGGAGGACCATATGGGTTACAAAGAAGTCTACCAGGAATGGTTAAATGACGCATACTTTGATGAAGATACAAAGGCAGAACTTAGAAGCATCGCAGGTGACGAGAAAGAGATCGAGGATCGCTTCTATCGTGACCTTGAGTTCGGTACTGCCGGACTGCGTGGTGTTATTGGTGCCGGAACGAACCGTATGAATGTCTATACAGTTCGTAAGGCAACCCAGGGTCTTGCTAACTATATCAATAAAGTAAATGGCGCCAAGCGTGGAGTTGCCATCTCTTATGATAGCCGCCACATGTCTCCTGAATTTGCGGATGAGGCTGCACTCTGCCTGAATGCAAACGGAATCAAGGCTTATGTCTTCGATTCTCTTCGTCCGACTCCTGTACTGTCCTTCGCCGTTCGTTATCTGAATGCAATCGCAGGTATTAATATCACTGCATCCCATAACCCCAAGGAATACAACGGATACAAGGTATATTGGGAAGATGGCGCACAGATAACTCCTCCTCATGATAGTGGAATCATGGACGAGGTACGTGCAGTAGCATCCTTCGACGAAGTGAAGACCATGGATAAGGACGAGGCAATCAGGTCTGGTCTCTATGTTGTGATCAATAAGGAAGTTGACGATGCTTATGATGAAGAAGTGCTGAAGGTCGTTATCCGTAAGGATTGTATCGATCAGGTTGGATCGGATATCAAGGTTGTATATAACCCTCTGCACGGTACCGGTAATATTCCTGTTCGCCGTGTCCTGAAGAAGCTGGGCTTTCCCAACGTATATGTCGTTCCTGAACAGGAACTTCCGGATGGTGACTTCCCCTCCGTATCTTATCCGAACCCTGAGAATCCGGAAGCTTTCGTTCTCGGTGAGAAGATGGCAAAGGAGATCGGTGCAGACCTGATCCTGGCTACGGATCCGGATGCTGACAGACTCGGTGTCCATGTACTCGATTCCAAGACTGGAGAATACCATGCACTCGATGGTAATATGTCCGGATGTCTGATTGGATATTATCTCTTAAGCCAGCAGAAGGAAAAGAAGGGTTCTCTGCCTGCAGATGGTGCTTTCATTCGTTCCATTGTTACAACGAACATGACCGATGCCATTGCAAAGCATTTTGGTGTTCGACTGATCGAGGTTCTGACTGGATTCAAGTGGATTGGTCTCCAGATACTGAACTTCGAGCACACTGGAAAAGGAACCTATCTCTTCGGTATGGAAGAGTCCTATGGATGCCTTCCCGGTACTTATGCAAGAGATAAGGATGCGGTTGCTGCATCCATGGTTCTCTGCGAAGCAGCTGCATATTACAAGACCCGTAATATGACCCTCTGGGATGCAATGCTCGAGATGTACGACACTTTCGGATACTACAAGGATGAAGTTAGCTCTGTTACCCTTGCCGGTAAGGAAGGTATTGAGAAGATCACTACGATCATGTCCGAACTTCGTGCCAACGCGCCCAAGCAGATTGGTGCTTACAAGGTAGAGAAGCTTCGTGATTATCAGAACGATACCATCACGGAGATGGAGAGTGGCAAGGTAGAACCTACCGGACTTCCCAAGTCTAACGTTCTCTACTATGAACTGTCTGATAATGCATGGCTCTGCGTACGTCCTTCCGGAACAGAACCCAAGATTAAGTTCTATTTCGGTGTCTGTGGCAGCTCTCTCGAGGATGCAGATCAGAAGGCAGAAGAGATGAAAAAGGCTCTGGATGCGCTCGTAAAGCCTTTGATGTAAGGTGTTTACAGGGATTTCAATGTGAATTTCTAACAAAGATTCCGCCTCCCTTTTTGTCAGATTGTTCAAAAAGCGTCGAAAAGCCCTAAAAATCGCACTTTTTCTTGACAAGGGTGCCTAAAACCCTTATAAGTAGATATGTAGCGGGCGCGCAGCAGGCGGCCCCATAAATGACTGAATTTACAGGAGGAAGTAACAAATGAACAAGTCTGAATTAGTAGCAGCAATCGCAGAGAAGGCTAACCTTTCCAAGAAGGATTCTGAAGCAGCTCTTAAGGCATTCACCGATGTAGTTGCAGAAGAGCTTAAGAAGGGTGAGAAGATCCAGCTCGTTGGCTTCGGTACTTTCGAAGTTTCCACCAGAGCAGCTCGTACCGGACGTAATCCTCAGACCGGTGCTGAGATGAAGATCAAGGCATCCAAGGCTCCTAAGTTCAAGGCTGGTAAGGCTCTTAAGGACATCGTTAACAAGTAATTTTAACGACAAAGGCTTATCCTTAGGATCCCGGACAGATGTCCGGGATCCTTTTTCTTAATGTGGAGAACGCTATGGCAGATATGGAAACAATGCGCCTTGATAAGTTTCTCAAGGTGTCTAGAATTATTAAGAGAAGAACGGTAGCCAATGAGGCCTGCGATGCGGGACGTGTGAAGATTAATGATCGTCCTGCGAAGGCATCTGTACAGGTCAAGGCTGGCGATGTGATCGAGATTGCATTCGGCAACAAGACAGTGAAGGCTCGTGTGAAGACGGTGAAAGCAAGCGTGCATAAAGAAGACGCAACTGAAATGTTTGAGTATTTATAAGAAACAGGCTAAGGATTTTGTATAAGTTCTCCGATATAAAGCGAAAGAGTATTTTATTATTCAGGTATTGATAATCGGCAAGACCGGAGATGATAATATGAGAGATGAAGAGACCCGGAGACGGGAGAGAATGGAGAAGAGGACGATCAGTGCAAGCATAATAATCGGTGTGCTCATTATTGCATGCCTCTTCACAGTCCTGTCGGTCCAGATCGTGAAAGCTCATAAAAAGTACCGTTCCGTTGTGGCGGAGGAGAAGGAGCTCGAGCAGCAGAAAGCTGACGAGGAAGAGAAGGCTAAGGACCTCGAGAAAGAGAAAGCATATCGTGCTTCACCGGAATATATCGAGGATACAGCCCAGACCCGTCTTGGAATGGTTCATGATAACCAGATTATCTTCCGAGAGAACAAAGACTGAGATTTGCTTTTATGAGCATAGAATAAATGATACATTACAGAGGGTGGAGCGTATGTCTCTTCCCTCTGTTTTTGATTAGATTGAGAGAAACCCCTTATGGCAGGAAAGGTGTCAGAAAAGTTCATAGAGAATCTTCGTCAGGAACTCAATGGAATCCTCTCCAATCGAGATGGCATATCGGAAGAGAAAGAGCTTGCCAGGGACGAGAAGAGGATCCTGGTGGCTGTGTCTGGTGGAGCAGATTCCCTGGCGCTTCTCTTATCCCTGCAGGAAGTGGCAGAGGAGATGGGACTGATCATCTCTGCGCTTCATGTGGAACATGGGATTCGTGGAGAAGAGAGCATATCCGATGCGGCCTTTGTAGAAGACCTCTGCGACAAGGAGAAGATTCCTCTTCGCGTAGTCCACGTGGATGCAAAAGGCCTGGCGGATGAGGAGAAACTGTCCATCGAAGAAGCTGCCAGAATCCTTCGTTATCAGGCCCTGAAAGAAGCGGCAAGAGAAGAAGGCGCTGTGATTGCGGTCGCTCACCATATGGAAGATCAGGTGGAGACCATCTTGCTCCATCTTCTGCGTGGAAGTGGAGGAGAAGGGCTTGCAGGAATGCGAACCTTTGACAGACAGGATGGAATTGCTATCATTCGTCCGCTCTTACATATGTCACGCAAAGAGATCGAGTCTTATCTGGCCCTACGCGGGCAGGAGTATTGTACAGATTCTACCAATCAGGATGATAGGAATCCAAGAAACAGGATTCGACATGATATCCTCCCGGTTTTCGAACAGATGAAGCCGGATTACATGCAACGCTTTGGGGATGCTGCAGATCTGTTGCAAGAGGAGAGAGATTATATCAAGGGAGAAGCCGGTATTCTATTAAGAAAATGCATGGAGATCGAGAAGTCTTCTGATGTCCTGCATCGTAAAAAGCTCCTGGAACTTACCGATTCTTCTTATATGAGGCGAGAAGTGTTACGGCTGTGGCTGCAAGAGGAACTTCCGGATGGCTGTCATGACATTATGGGTAGCCACCTGCGGGCAGCGGAGGATCTCCTGCTGCAGGAGTCCGGTAAGGAAACGCATCTACCGGGTGCATACCGTCTGATGACCAATGGGGACTTCCTCTATCTCTTAGCGGAGGGAGAGAAGATACCAGGAAAGGGACCGGAGATTTCGATGGGCAGGCTCTATATTTCCGAAGAGGAATGGGAAGAGGGCAGGCAGATCCCGGAGTCAGCCTATACGAAATATGTGGATTGTGATAAGATAGAAAATACACTTGTTTTACGTGCTCGTCAGCCGGGAGACCGGATCTGGGTGAGAAAGGACAAAAGCAAGGCATTCAAAGACTGGTGCATCGATGAGAAGATACCGCGGGAACTAAGAGATCTGATACCTCTGGTGTGTGATGGAAACCGTGTGATCTGGGCCGTCGGCTATCGTCTGGGTGAAAACGCGAAAGTGACCGATGAAACGCGTCGGATATTTACAATGAACTGGAGGAGTAACCATGAGTGAAAAAATCAAAGTGATGCTGAGCGAGGAAGAACTGGCCGGGCGTATCAAGGAACTCGG
>Ga0256404_1006254_pt1 | contig 19957 bp, 18 predicted proteins | sample RumenRJG_01DNA_FD_185990 | JGI IMG/M metagenome (GOLD analysis project Ga0256404, IMG submission 185990) | Bovine rumen microbial communities from Lethbridge, Alberta, Canada - RJG_01 | ecosystem: Host-associated > Mammals > Digestive system > Stomach > Rumen | place: Canada: Alberta | collected...
GTTCTAATTTTTGTGCACTGAATTTACCGCCTGAAGAACCGCCTTTTACTGCATTATCCAGTGTATTTAACCCAACTGCTGCATCAGGTGTTATAGTTGGAGTTGGGGTATGAGTTGATACATGCGCATCAGCATGTGTTGATCCCATTTTTATATGCGAAATTCTTGCCATTATTAAGCCTGATGCGAAGTCAACAAATGCGTCGGTTGAACCGTATTCCCCGCCTTCAAGTTTTGTAACTCCATAAGAGCCTGCTGCATTGATTATTTCTTCGGCAATTTCAGTAGCTAATGCTTTATCTGCAATACCAAACGCCTGCATTAATTTCGGAGCAAGTATGCTTGACGATGCACCAACGCCGGCAAATGACATATTCATTAATGCTTTTTTAGTTGTTTCTTTTACAGATTTGCCGTCACTTAAATCAACACCTGCGGTTGCGACTCCGGCATTTAGCATTTGTGAACCAATTTGAACTCCGCGATTTACTGCTTTGGCTGTTCTTGTTGCGGCGCTCGCAATGGCTTCGCCTTTTTGAAATCTACTTACTGTTGCAAAAACTTTTTCTGCTCTTGTTGCGAAATTAACCACTTTTACAGCTTTTGTTCCCCATCTTGCTGCACTTACTGCCAAACGCGCAGCGGCTACTTGTCCAAGGCCGGGAACAAATTGTAATGCGACAGTACCTGCAATTTCAAAAGCAGCTTCTGTAACCATTTCTGTAGTTTGCTGATTTTCGTTGAATTGGATAACATCTTTTACAATATCATTTGTTCCAAATGCACTTTTTGTAATCAAATCAACATCTTTTGCCATTTGCTCAAGAGTTTTACCGCCGGATGCTTTTATAAAATTTTGGCTCGCATTCGATTTTGTGTCCTGCAAAAATTGTACAAGCAATTGTTTTTTATCTTCATCAGAAAGTGTTGTTTTTCCTGATTGATTTGCGTAGTTCTGTATAATTTGATCTATTAAAGCATCATCGTATTTGAAATTGCTTTTTAATGATGCTCTTAAGCCGGAATAGGAACCTGAAGCCTTTAATGCTTTATTTGTCATTTGTATTGTTGAATTGCAGTTTTGAGCTAAATTGTATTTATCAATAGCTGTTTGCCGTGCAGCTATTTTATTCTTGTCAAAGTCAATGCCAAAAATCTCTTTATAATTTTTCTTAAATTCTGCTTCTGTTTTTGAACCTGCTAATTTTTTTACTGCGGCAGCATTTGCACCAAGTTTTTTATCCATGTCTGCAATAGTATTACAACCAAACCAACCGCAAACGGTATCTCCTACTTTTGCCGTCCAGCCTTCATTTTCTCTCGCTTGGCTGTAATCTTTTTGAGCTGTTTCATTTTCAGTTCCAAATGCTGAATTAAATTGTTCTATTGCGTCTTGTTCTGAAATCTGTCCACCGCCATTTGCTCTTGATGCGATTGCCCCGCGTAAAAAGTCAATGGCTTTTTCCATATCTTTTGGATTGGTTCTTCTTAATACCGCATTAAATTCTTTGTTTAAACTTGATTCAAAATCTTTTTTAGCCTTTTTAATATCTCCGTCTGATACTCCGGCTTCTTTAGCTGCAGCACAAAGATTATTCATAATACTCATTAATACTTGTCTTTGCTGTTTTGTGCCACCTGCGCCAATTTCGCTTGTAACAGTATCTATTATTGAAGAATCACCCTGTCTTGTTTTTTCTCTGTCATAAGCGTCTAAAAATGCAACAATGTTTTTGGAATTTATATTTTTATCTAACAATTCTTGCATTTTCTTCATACTGCTCGTGCCTGAATTGTCATCAGCAATTTTATAGAATTGTTGTGCTAAATTTTCTGCATTTCTTCTTGTTTTAACATTTTCATTATATTTTTGAGCCTGTTCATATTTTTCAGGATTTTTTACATAGTCTGATTTTAAGATAACTCCATCTTGAGCAACAACTATATAATTTCCGTTTTTGTCAACACAAATAGAACGCCCCTTTTCTGCTTCGGCAACTTTTTTTAATGTAATTGTTTCATTATGTGTATTTCTGTAATGAGCTTTAACTTCGCCGGTGGCGCGTTTTGTCATTCCTAATTCTTTTAAAATTGCCTCTTCACGTTCTCTGCGTGCTTTTGCTTCGGCTCTTATTTGCTCATCTTTTTCAAATTCTGCACGTGCTTCTTGTCCTGTTTTAAGCGATTGTAATTTTTTGTTATCAGCTGCAATTTCTCCCGGAATTACTACTGTTTCACCGGGTGTAAATTTTGTTTTGCCGCCGTTTGCGGCTTTAAAATCAGCAACTGAGCAACCAAATTGATTGCAAAATTGTTGTACGCTCATTCTGTTTTGGAATGCTATTTGTATCTGTTGCCCGTTTCTTTCAAAAGCGACAGTATTACCATTCCCGTCATATATAGCTGCTGTTTGTTTACCTTTGTTATCAATTTTTGTTTGTGATAATTTGTGCCCTTCAAGATTTGAAACATTACATGTCTTTGCTCCATCCGGTTCGGTTATTGTTTCTTCTGAACCGTTATCATCATATTTGTAATCATATTTCCTGACAGCATCGTTATTGAGCTTTTCTTCTTTATGCATTAAATATTCTTTACCATTAATGGTTTCATAATTGCTTGTAGCTGTACCTTGAGAATAAGTTCTGCTTATTTGATTGCCTTCTGCATCATAATTGATTGTCTGCTCATAATTTTGAGAAGTATTATGAGTAACTTGTTGTTTTTGTACTCCGTTTTCAAAGGTTGTTGTTTGTTCAAAAGTATTTTCAGGATTTGATGAAACAATAACTTTTTTCTCCGGAATTTCGCTACCTGCTCCGTTAAGAACATAATCTGTAGTTGTAACGGTTTGGTTTGTCTTGTCATCCGTTACGTTTTTAGATATTTTGCCATCGTTATATGTTGTTGTGGAAACTGATGAGGTTTCTCCTTCATCATTTATTGTAGTTTCTACTTTTTGAGATGGTGTTGTGCCATCTTGTTCATAATTAGTCAATGTTGTTAGCTTTTTATCTGCAGATACAACTGTTTCTTGAGTTTTGACACCTTCTTTTGTATATGATGTCTTAACTTCTTGATTGTCTGCATCTGTTTTATCTGTCTCATAGGACCCATCTGCATTAATAGTCTTTGTTCCGTTATTATCCCCGTAATTTATTGTAACTTTCTTATCAGCCCCTTCGCCTGAAGTAATTGCACTTTCGATTTCATCAGCTTTTATACCGTATCAGTTTAAGAATTCAATAACGTCCTTATTCTTTAAATTTAAATTATGTTCTTTTAAAAACTTTTTAACTTCCGAACGGGATAATTTGTCATTACCGTTTTTATCCGCACCGGTTAATGCATTTAATTCTTCAGCATCAATAACCCCATTATGATCCAAATCCAATTTATCAAAAATTGACTTGTCAGCATCGCTCATACCCTTTGATTTTTCAATGACCTGGGCATTTTGCAAGTTTTGTAACTGTACCTTTCTTCTGCTTACTTTACCGACGTCCATATATTTCCCTTATTAATGCATTAATACATGGTATTTATCGGAATTTTTCGAAGCAAACTTTAAAATAATTCAAATATTATAAAATTTTTGTAACATTATTTAACCAAAAAGCAAGTCTTAAATATTAAGACTTGCCCAAATTTATAAATTTATAGTTCCTATGCCATATACTTATCTAAATTTACTATCCCATATAAAGCAGAACTTGAAGCATCATAAGTCCTCGATTTGACAGCATTACCGGAATTGCCGCTTATTGTTTCTATTTTGCCGTCATGAACACTTGTAACAATTGCAACGTGGTGTTTGCTTACGCCCTTACCTGCCATTATTAATATATCCCCAGGTTTGATATTTTCTTGTGCCCAAGCACTACGAGAAGAAGAAGGGAAGGTATGATAACAACCTAATTCTCTTGCTTTATCTTTCAGAACTATGGGTGAAGATGTATTCAATACAGAAGGGAATTTTGACCCCATTGTTTGTTTATAGATGCTTACCGCAAAATCGCAGCACCAGCCCCAATTTGTTTTTACGCTTCCGTCAGGATTTTTTGGTGAGAATAGTCGATTGCCTTCATAATCACTTTTTACCCAAGTATAGCCCTGTGCTTTGCTTACAATTGAGCTTTTCAATGATGTAGCTCCTGAGCCGGTTCTTACGAAACTGTCACCTGTCGATGTTTGTGCTTGCGGTTGTGCTTTTGTTGTACTGAACAATGGCGGAAAATTAAATGTAGGCATCTGTAATGCCGGCATAGAAAATACAGGTAACCCCACCGTAGTAAAATTAAAGTTCAAAAAAGGGTTGAAAGCACACATATTATAACTAAACATATTCGAAGAAGTGTCACAATCAAATGGATTGAATGCAACCAAAGAGCCATTATTTAATCCCCAATTTAAACTCATAATTTTCTCCTATGTATATATAAAGTATATTTTTAATACATAATTGACTAATGGTTTATAATTTATTAAGGAATATTACGAAATTATATTTAGAATTAAATTTAATAACTTGGTCTGCGCATTAGTTCTGACAAACGCAATTCTTGGGGTTTATGTTTTTTTGTTCTTCCGGTGTTTGAATGTCTTAATTCTGTATCGCGTTGCTTATATTCAGTCAAACCGACTTTAAAACTTTCATTTTCTTTGCCCATAAATATTTCTTGTAATATTGATATTATATCGCCCATAATTTTTCTCCTAAAATTATAATAAATTAACTACAAATATCAGATAACATATATTTAAATGATTTTTTAAATCAAATTTATATTCTTTATGCTATATTTTTATTATGAAATTGGCAGGTGCAAAATTTGAATAACACTTATTATGAAACTTTAGATGAAAATTTTGAACAAGCTTTGAAATTTTACGAAACAAATTATACCCACGAACAACTTATTGAAATGTTAAATGCGGGTAATATTGTGCAAAAACAAATCGCAGCATTAAGACTTGATACGGTGACATCAAAAACTGATGCTCGAATTTTAACCGAAAATTTGACGGGACAAGACGGGAAAATCCGAGAAGCGGTATCTTTAAGGTTAAAAGAATTTATGGCTGATTCCGCCCTTATAAATTATTTTAAAAACTCTGATTGCTATAAAAAATTTTTGGATGCAATTATTGATATTAACGGGAATATATGCAGAAACATTATTTCTGCCGTATCAAATTTAAAAAATGACGAAAATTTTTGTTCAATTTTTTGTCCAAAATTATTAAATTTAACTTCTGAACTCACAGATAAGGTTTCTCAATTTGATTTTTCTGACAGGAAATACAAAGTCAACAAAGAAGCGTTTAAATTATACTGGTGTTTAGAAACAATTTATGTATTTTTTGACAGTTTTAACATTGAAGAATTAAAACCAATTTTAATGAAGACAAAAAATATCGGCGAATATACAATAAGAGAAAAAACTGCAAAAATTTTAACAAATTACTTTGAAGATAAAGACCTATCCCAAATAAAAGAAGAATTGAAAAATGATTCAAATTATTATGTGCGAAGATTTTAGCATTTATTATTCCTGCATGTAAACTTCACCGATAGTATCTATTGCTTCAACTTTAATATCAGTTATTAATTCGGAATATGAGATTACAACAATTGTCGGGATATGGCGTTCAAGTAATTGATACAATGGCAACCTAATTCGTGGAGAACACAAAACAACAGGCTGTCTTCCGCATGTTTGATGCGCACGCATCAATGTTGTTGCAGTTGTCTCGATTAATTCTTGAACCTGAACAGGATTTAGTAAAAACATTGTTCCCAATTCTGTTCTTTGGCAGCTATCATCTAACACTTTTTCCCATTCAGGAGATAGGGTCAATGCATATAAAACCTTATCCTCCTGAACATTTGACAAACAAATTTGACGCCCTAAAGCCGCTCTTAATCTTTCCGATAAGATATCCGGCTCTTTTGAAAATCTCGCATAGTCACACAATCTTTCAAACACAAAAATAATGTCTTTTATTGAAACTTTTTCTCGAATTAAGTTAACAAATATTTTTCTCAAATCACTTGTTGAAATGATAGTCGGAACAAGGTCATTAACCAAAGTAGGGTCTTGGGAACGAACGAGTTCCATAAGTTTAAGTACATCTGTTTTCGTCATTACTTCATCAACATGTTTTCTTACACATTCCTGAAGATGTGTTACAATAACATCCGTTGCATCAACAGCCGTAACAAGGCGGGCTGATTTTGCATCATCCTGATTTATCCAATAAGCTTGAGTTTGATATGTCGGGTCAATACCAATAATCGCATCATCAGGAACTTCTTTTTTCATAGAATCCCATTGGTCGGCAATGACCATATATTTACCAGGATAAACATAACCCGTAGCAACAGTATTACCGCGAATAAGTATCATATATTCATTTGCATCCAATGCTGACGAATCCATAATACGAATATTCGGAAGAATATAACCTAATTCATCAGTTACCCTTTGACGAAGGGCTGCAATTTTAGCAAGCAGTTGACCTTCCTGATCAGGGTCTGCAATGACCAACAAATTAGAACCGACTTGTAAACTCAAAATATCAACACCCAAACGTTCATACATCCTATTCGGGTTAACAAGGTCTTGCATATTCTGTTTAACATTTTCCAATTGTCCTAGTTGTGATTGAACATCGGCATTTATTAATACTTGGAATCCTGCTACAAAAATTATAACTGCAAAAACCAAGAACGGAACACTCGGTAGTCCTGTGCCGTCCCAAAACCATGTTTTTCCTGTTAGACCAAGGAAAAATAAGAAAATTGAAGCAAAAAATAACGCGTAAGGTTTACTTGTAATTTGAGCCGTAACATCAGCACCCAATGACGAACTTTTTGCAGATGCACGAGTCATAAATACACCTGCGGCAATTGACATCAATAAAGACGGAACTTGAGAACATAGACCGTCACCGATAGTTAATTGAGTATATTTGCCAACAGCATCAGCAATTGGCATTTGTTCCATCAAACATCCGATTGCCAAACCGCCGATAATGTTAACAAGAGTAATAATGATACCTGCTATAGTGTCCCCTTTTACGAACTTCATAGCACCATCCATTGAACCCATTAAGTTTGACTCTCTTGATAAATCTTCACGTTTTCTGGTTGCTTCTTCAGGAGAAATTAAACCTGCATTGAAATCGGCATCAATTGTCATTTGTTTACCGGGCATAGCGTCTAACGCAAAACGTGCGGAAACTTCAGCGATACGTTCCGCACCCTTTGTGATAACCATAAACTGAACGATAGTGATAATTAAGAAAATTACACCACCTACAATCATATTTCCGCCCGTAACGAATTCGCCAAAAGCCTGAATAACTTCTCCGGCTTGCCCTTTTGCCAAAATTAATCTTGTTGAACCGATTGAAAGACACAACCTAAACATTGTACCGACAAGTATAATTGATGGAAATGATGATAATTCAAGTGTCTTTTGTACGTACAGTGCGAACATCAAAAGTACAATACCAAGTGTTATATTTAAACAAATACAAATATTAATTATCCATGTAGGCAGTTCAACAAGCAATATGACAATAAGAAACAGTACAAATACTGCCATAAAAATTTCACTTATCGGATTTTGATTACTTGCTTCCGGTGCTGCCATTACAATTCCTTCAATACTTTTGTTATTATATCAAGTTGAGTTTCTATAGTTGCATCTATTACGCCGTTTGTTGTTGTCACAAGACAACCGCCCTCCATAGTATTTTCATCAGGCATAATAATTACTTTTGCATCCAAGCCTACATTCGACACTTCTTCAGGTACTCTCTGCTTTAACATTGCTGCTTGTGAAGGGTTAACCTTTAGCATTATCTTGGCTTCCTCTTTTGATAATCCTTTTAATATTTCTCTTATATTATCAAGGATTATTTCAGGGTTTTCAGATACTTCTTTCTTAATGATTTTTTTTGCAATATCAAAACTTATTTCTAATACATCAGGAGCTATTGAATCATAAACATCCTGCTTTGCCGTAAAAAATACATTCAATGCATCTTTTATTTCCTGCAAATCTTCTTTTGCAGTTTCAAGCCCCTCCTGATAACCTTCTTTCGCCGCAGACTCACGAATTGCATCAGCTTCTTCACGTGCTCTTGATATTAAATTTCTATCATCAATTCTGCGAAAGCCGCGTCTTCTGTCCCCTCTGCGCCGCTCCTGACGTTGCTTAAAATCAATATTATCCAAGTCAAATAAGTCGATTTCCTCCTCTTTAGGTTCGACTTGTCCTTGCGATTCGCCCTGCTCTTGTTCGGGCAAAGAAGGCTCTTTCTCTGTTTGAACCTCCGCCCCGTCTGTTTTTATTTTTTTCTTTTTTATTATCATGATACAACATTATTATACAATACTTTGCAAGTGTGAGGCAACAATACTTGCAACCTTTGGTGGAATTTTATCATAAAATTTATCTTCCAATGCATTAAAGACCAATCGTTTCACATTTATGCGCTCTTTTATCAGTAATCGCTCCAAATCTTGCTCTGTATATTGAGATGCAAAATCTTTAATCTTTTTAACAACCATTTCCGGAACAACATCCGTACTGCGCGGAAGATTCATTTTTATTTCATACAAACAGCGCATCGTATTTTGCGCACCGACTTTTTTTTCTAAATCAGGAACTTGCATGTACTTAACAACGGCTTCAGCATCATCATCATCTAATTTGTTTAGAATTGTTTGAACTCTGTCACGATTCATTCGATTGAACAACATTGCAACCGTAGCTAGTTTTAAAGATTTTGAGCCTACTTTATTTGGATCTGTTTGTGAAACAGGGGCAGCACCATCTGCAACTTGAGGAAGATTTGGCTCTTGGTTATTGGCTTGTCCGATGTTTTGAGCTTGGGCCTGTTCAACTTGAGCTTGTTCTTGCATTTCCTGCGCCATTTTATTCATATTGGATTGAGAGGCTGCAAACTCCATCAAACCTTCATCAATAATACCTTTGTTTTTTAATTCCGTAATAGCATCAACATAAGTTTTGTTTACATGATGTTCTATAAGTTCAATAATTTTATCTGTCGGAAGTCCTTGCGAAAAAGTTTGTTTTGCGATTTCAAATATTGTATATGCAATTTTTTGCATAATGGAATCCCAATATTGACGAGGTATCCCGGAACGAATTATATCTATCGATTTATGAAAAGACCACTCCGCAATAATTTGAGTAATATAAGTTGATTGTTCTGCATTAAAATTCAACGATTTATCTTCGGCAAGAGTTTTTCCTGCCATCATCGAAAAATTACCTAAAGTATTTATTACATATTGCTTCTGCTCATCATTAAAATCCTGCGGAACAAGTTCTTGAGCTTGCATCGCAAGATTTTGCGCAAAACCTTCATAATCGAAATCTTTAGTAGCCATTAAGGTTCTCTCCCTTGACCTGCTGCTGTATTATTTTTAGAGCCGTCTTCAATCCAGCTCTTTATACTATCTGCATTTTCTTCACCCAACTGATTTGAAATAGAATCTAACGATTCAAGCAATAAGTTTTCATCAAACATAGGAATTTGTTGCTGTACGCCTGTCTGTCGCTGATTTAATAAATCCTGTGCGAGTTCTGATTGTCTTTGAGTCAATTGACTTGCGCGTGAATTTATATCATTTAATTGACGTTCCTGTTCCATTGCTCTGCGGCGAAGTTCTTCAACTTCCATTTCGTTTTGTTCTCTCAATTGTTTTACTTTATTTGAAACAGCTTTAAATGTAATTATGATACCAATTGCAGTGATAACAAGCGCCAACCACCAAGGATTCCCTGTTTCATCGACTCTCGGTAAGTTTTGCTGCTTATCAGGAGATAAGTACGGGTCATTAGAATTTGAATATGCTATTGAAACATTTGCTGCAGTGACTTTTGGACTTGCGGCACGTGCAATTAAGTCTTTTAATGTTTCGACAGTCATATCAGCAGGAATACTGTTTCTGTCCAATGTAACCGCGATTGAAATATCTTCGACAACTCCCGGTTTTATATATTCATTTGTTTGAGTTTTCGTAACACCATATTGAGTTTCTGTTGCTTGTCTTGAATAATTTCTGTCTTGAGCTGCGCTATTGCCTGTATTTGGCAAACCGTTCGGCAAATACACACTAACAGCACTCATACCCTGACTTTGATCTCGAGTTTTATCACCTAAACCTTCTGAAAAAGATTGTTCAGACACTGCTGTTTTTCTTTGAGGATCATAGTCTATTGTAAATCTTTCTACAGGAGTTTGACGCAAAAATGTACTGACAGTAGCTACATAATTCCCCGGTCCAACCAGTCTGTCTAACTGTTTTGCGATTTTTTGCTGCATATATTTATCGTTTTCTTCCAGTTTTTGCAGCATTTCGTCTTCTGCATCCATAACACTGTGGTATGTATTACCGTTTGTATCCGTTATTGCAATATTTTCAGCCTTCAAATCAGATACGCTGCCTAACAACAGATTGCTTATTGCTTTAACCTTGCCTTGGTCTAATCTTTCTCCCGTCGGCATTACCAATTGTACTGTGGCTGTTTGAGGTTTTTGTTCGTCAAACATTGAACCGTTTGAAGGTATTGAAATAAAGACCGTAGCATTTTGAATAGGCGGTATTTGTTTTATTAATCGTGCTAACTCACCATTCATTGCCCTTGCAAGACGAATTCTTTTATCTTCTTTTGTTGATGTAAAATCACCTTTATCAAAAATTTCCAACCCTACATTTTGATCTACCAAACCTGATTGAACAATTGCAATTAAGGCTTTATCTCTATCTGTTATAGTACATTTTTTTGTCAATGTGGAACAGTTCGCTTTATTAAGAACGAGTTTTGATTTTGTACCATCCAATGCACGTTCAACCGTTATCCCTTGCTTTGCAAGCATTGCTTGAATTTCTAAAGCCTTGCCTATATTATCCGTAGTTAATAATTCAACATTCGTTTTTAACGGTTCGGAGCCGACAACAGTAGCATTGTTATCACCTTTTCCGCCGCCTGCTAAAACAGCAATTAATATGATTACAACAACTAAAGCGACAACACCGCCTATTATACCGTATAGTAATGTTTTATTTGCTAATATTTTACTAAAATCCATTTCCGTCCCACTGTCTGTTTGTTAAATTTATTATTATTATATATTAATTTGCATTACTCTGTCGTAAGCATTGATTGCTTTACCAACCATTTGAGTTGCAAGGTTTACGCTGATTTCTGATTTTGATATTGCTATCATAACATCGTGAATATCAACGTTCTGATTGCCTTGCATGACATCTTTCAACAAGTTATCAGGAGCATTGAGTTCTTGATTGAAATTTTCCATCAAACCGGAAAATACCTGTTTAAAATCCTGTGTTTCAGGTTTTTCAACTCTATCTAAACGAATACTTGGCATATTATACCCAGAAGCAAATTTTGTATGCTGTATCCTGCCTGCCAAGTCATATTGCGGAAAATAACTGTTGCTCATAATAACTTTTCTACCTCTCTACTTTATAATAATGCATTTTTCGTATTTTTATCAAGATTTATATTAAAAATCAACCGTTTGGAGTACAAAAGCGTTGATTTTGTTTCATGCTCTTAATGATAAATTTACAAAAATCAATATTTCCCACAAAAAACTTTAATTTTTATTAAATTTATCATAATATTTAAGTCAAAAGACTTGGAGGCAAAATGAATATACAACCTGTTAATAATATCTCTTTCGGAGCAAGGATTAAAATTGATAAAGTAAGCTTGGGTAAAGCTGTTATGGATATGTATAACAATGCTCCGGTCGGAGCCAAGGCTTCTTCAGGCTTTTCAACTCTTATAGGCTCATCCTCAACGGTTGTCGGAGTTCCTGTTACAAATACTGTCGCAAGCGGCTCTGATGTAATTGGAACAGCTTTTATCTTAAAACCATTGGGAGTTGATTCTTATGGTATAGTACCATCTGTATTAGCAAAAATAACACCGTATGCAACCCCTAAAACTATTGAATCTTCTGCGTTACATCTGGAAACCGCGGGATCGATTTTTTCAACAATAGGTTCGGAATTGCATAGTCACGCAAAAATTAAAATAAACAGTACAAAAAATATACCTTCTTAAGTATAGGCTTCAAGTTCGCGGCGTAAATCTTCAACGGATACGCGCAAAATCTCGGAGGTTTCATCTTTTTTTAATACACAATTTGTTATTCCCGATTGAACAATAAATCTTTTGCATAATATACAAATCATATTATGCCCCCAGATATATATTGTCCCGTCTTTGCATCTGTCTTGTCCTGCTTGTATGATAGCATTTTGCTCCGCATGAATGGAGCGACAAGTTTCATACTGTGTACCTGAAGGAATATTATGTTCTATTCTGTAACATTTTCCTCGTTCTGCGCAAGATTCTACTTTTGAAGGCGTTCCGTTATAACCTGTTGCTTTTATTTTTTTATCAGGTCCTACAATGACAGCACCCACTTGTGCTCTCAAACAATTTGAACGACTGGCACAAGTTTTTGCCATATCAAGAAAATATTCATCCCATGGTTTTATATTTGCCATATCTAATCCTTAATATTTGTTGTTTCTAAATTTAGTAAAAATCATTGAAATTCCGTATTTATCCGCATATTTTAAAACTTCTTGAGAATTTTTACTGTCGCCTGCTTCAATAATTAAACCGATTCGCCCTTGTATTGCGGCATTTATACTTTTTGTATGAGATATTGCACCATCATAAGCCAATACTGCATCTTTAGAGCTTTCGCAAGCTAAATCAGTTGCTGCTTCTATAGCGGAAATTTCATCAGTAGCTCCCTGTATGACAGCTTTTGTTACCAGATCTTTTACTATCAATGCAGATATGCTCTTTAAATGTTTCGAAATTTTCCATGCAAATATTGCATCTTCAGCCTGTTCTTGCGACGGCTTATTTGTTGTAACAGTTGCAAACGAATCCTTTGTTAGTTTTGAAGAATTTTGCTCTTGAACTAAAGCTCCGAATGGTGTCATTTTTATGTCAGGAGCGCTAAACCCCTGAATTTCGTGAAGCGGTGTTTTTATACATACCATTTTTATATTTGTATCAAGCAAATATGAAAAAGCGTCTTTAGAAAAAGATGGAGCTATAATATTTTTTACATTCATTGCGCACATTTGTTTTGCGGTTTCGAATGTTATTTCTTTTGAAGACGCAATAGTCGAATCTGAAATTGCCGCCGGATTACAATCTATAGCTTTTACATAAGCATCATCTATTGTTGCACCTAAAGCTACAGCGCATATTATATTTTCTTTTACCGCAACTATGCAATTTACATCGAAAAATTCCGCACAAACTCTCAATGAAGCTGTTAAATTGATATAATCCATATATGAAAGTTCTTTATCCCTGCTTAATACATCATAATCCACAACTTCATAAGTTTTTCCAAGAGAAGCGGATTGGTAAACATTAGCTCCGCACTCCAATTCCTTAAAATCATTTATTTCAATTGTATTCATAAATTCCTCACTATTTACGCAGAATAATAACACAAACGAACACCCTCGACAACAAATAAAAAAGAAAAAGATATTACAAAAATAAACATTCTTGAAATATTATTATTTATAGAATATAATTTTTATGAGTTTAATTAGTAGAGGTAGACATGACTGAAAAGATTAGTGACAGTGTAGGGAAAAAAATTGTAGAAGCTTTGAAAAGACAAAACGGAGGAGCTGTTGCTGTTGAAGATACAACAGAAGACATACAGAACTTTGGACAAGAAGTTTCAGTAAATAATGAATTTAGCAGCGACATTTCAAGCATAAGTCATAATCAAACCATATCAACAAGTGCAATTGCCGACGAGATTCCGCAGTATAACAATTCATTCTCAAGCCAATCCGCTATTGATAATGCTTTTAATCAAAGTTTAAACCAAAATTTAGGCACATCGGCATCTTTTTCTTCTGCACAGGTGACGGTTGATTTACCTGCTAATATTGCTATTTTAAATAATTTAATCGCTAAATTACCTACAGGCGTTTCAAAGCAGACAGGCGCGCTCATTATCCGCCAAACAATGGAAGCTCTAGGTATTTCTATGCAATCTGTTATTCAAGAAGCAAAACAAGTTCAAGATGATTTGACATCGCGCGCAAGAGAATGTCAAAAAAATATTATTGATTATCGAAATCAAATAAGCATACTGGAACAACAATCACAACAATACCAGAGGCAAGCTGTTGCAATGAATGATATTATAGGATTGTTTGTTCATTCTAAATAATTGTCAGCTAACCGGGAATGTTATAAGAAAACATTGTCTTAATTTCTGCGTTTATCATTGAATCAACGGATTTGAGTTCTTCTTCTATTTCGTTTAATCGTGTTTGTATTGAACCCTTTTGTAATTGTAATTTTTCTTCAAGAAGTTTTAATTTATATTGGCGCTCCTGAAGTTTCTTGGCGATGAGCGTATCTGCTTCATAATCAGTGCCAACCTGTAATAATTCATTAGCAGAGTTTGAAGCAACAGACATTGCTTTCGTAATCAGAAGCAACTGGAATGCAAGGTTTGACTTTTCCATTACCAATTGTCTTTTTTGAATGATACCTACTAATAAACCCATTTGTCCTTACCTTTTTTGATCGAGATTGGAACCTTTTAAGAAATTGTGGTCTGCATTTTGTGCTATCAATTGTTCCATTTTCTGGAGTTGATGATTGTGATAGTTCAATCTGTATTGAGCCATTTTTAATTTCTTTTTTATTGTCAGAAAATCTTTAATGCCTTCTAATATTGAATTGCCGATTTCTTTTATAGGGTTACGTCTTATTATATAGTTCTTTGCGTACATTAAGAAATCTAAGATTCTTCTGATATATAGGTTTAAAGTTTCTTGAAACATGTTAATCCTTACACTTTAGACCTACATGTATCTAAAAACAAAACATAGATAATAATTGCTTTTTTAATCTTAAACTATGTAACATTTCTTTACATAAGGTCTGTTCTATTACCACAAATTTATTAACGGAAAATTTTATAGAAATCTTTAATTAATAATAAAAATTTATATAAAAAATTTACAAATAAACAATATTAATTTTTGTTAAAATCGTATATACTATTTTTAAAGTTTTTCTCAAAACTTGCCGATATTAAATTTGTAATCAGGCAAATGGAGATACAACTTATGAAGAAGATAACAACACCGTCTCATAATAGATGCGAAAGTGTTGAGTTAATATTAAGAGGAGCAAAAAAACGCAGGGTAATGGCTTATGCTACTGCAGCAAGCGTCAATTCAGATGCAGGAATGAAGGCAAATTTACGAGCAATAAAGTAAATTTAAAGAGAGTGTTTATTCATAATCTAAAACTTCGTGAAAAATAAGAAGAGAGTTTTATATGTCGGTCAAGAAAATTGATCGACTTTTTATTTACTTGTTTAGAAAGTCGAGAATTGCTTATTCTGCGGAAATATTTCGGTACTTGTAATACGTAATCAGTAATAATAATTTTTTATGAAATTTTAATTTTTTTTTTACAATTACACATTTTTTTTTGCAAAAATTTTTAATTTATATATCAGGGGATAAAAATAGGAGAAAAGTAAATATGGTAGACTCAATCAACACTAAAAGTTCTTATGCTCGAATTAGAATGGCACAACTTCCGGACGTCGAACGCGGTGAAAAACGAAAAATCAAGCGTGGTGATTGCCTTTGGAATATTGCAAAAGAGGAAGTCAAGAAACAGGGAAAAACAACTAATGCCGCAATTAGTGACTACATGTTGCAAATTGCAAAAGTAAACGGTTTTGATACTCCGGAAAAAAGAAAAAATATTAAAATTGGCAGTGAAATATATCTTCCGGGACAAGTAAAAAGAAGTGACAAGGCCAAAGGTTCAGCCCAAGTACAAACACAACCCAAAGCACAAAATCAGGCAACAAAAAGTTACACTCAACTTGCGCAAAAGATACTTAATGACAAAACTTTGTATGTGGAAAGTGCGAGATTAAACTTGTCATCGGCAAAGGTTTATCATGTTTATGCCAAAGAAGAAATTAAGCTGGCGCCTTTAGGTAAAAAATTAATTTGTTCATTCGATACAACACCTGACGGCAAAATAAGAACAATTTCATTTGAAAATACTGACGGCAATTTAAATCCGTACGGTTATGATTATGATATTGACAATCGTGGTGCTATAACAGCGCGTAGTGTTCCGTATAAACCGCAGGGCAAGGTAGATGCTTCGCAAATGCAAGCTGTATTTAATAAATTACAATCATTAATGAAATAAACTGTAATATCGCTTTTGGTCAGAAATACTTTTACTTTTAAGTTAAAGTATTTCTGTGTTGTTATTTTATATTGTGTCTTTTTGTTTTGATTAAAATTGCCTGTCTTTGTATATGCAAAAGTGCAGTCGGTTTGAGAAGAAAAAAACAAAGAGATTAATAATTTTTTGTACAAATAATTGCACCCTGCTGACTAATAAAACATGCAAGATATTAAGTCATTATACAAAATTATAAATTTAAAATGGTGCGAGATCATCAAAATATTCTATGGTTTCTTCTTTTTGTCTGATATTTGTTGTTATATTTATTTTAGTCAAAAACAATTTGTTTAAGTATTTTAATAACTTTTCTTCATCTTCTGTTAAATCATTTAATATCAAAACTCGTAAAGAAATTTTTTGTTAGTTAAAAAAACTTTAGGGTAGACTTCAGTTTACCGATAATTATAGTTGACTAAAACCCTACTATTGAGTGCAAATACGTGCAAAAAGGGTGCAAAAATAGAACATTTTTGTTACCAAAACCGGACATTTCGGACTTTTATACTCAACATATTTCAGACCATAATGTCACCCTGAATTTATTTCAGGGTCTTGCCAGAATATAGTAAACACGCCACTTTTGCAAGATGCTGAAACAAGTTCAGCATGACAGTACGCTTATTTTCTTCCGACCAAATGTCCTGTTAAAAGGTAAAAATTGTAAAAGAACAGTCAGATTGAGAAGAAAGAACAGTAGTATTGGTAGACTAAAGTCTACCCTACGGGCTAAGCAAACAAATTATAACAAATTTTTCGAATAATTATAAGGAGAAATCATTTGTAAAATTTGTATTACAAAAAAGCAATTTCTGAATAAAAAAATACTTTATATATATGTAATATTTTAATAGGGGATTTTACATGGGATACGAAAAAATAGTTACATTAGCGGAACGATGTGCAAAGTATGCAGCGACTTGCGGTAAAAGAAGTATTCTTGAAACAAAACCACTCGGAAAAGTAAATTTTTCTGAACTAGGCGTTTGTTTATCTGATGGAACTATTCATTTTCAAAATGAAGAAAGTGCTGTTAAATACATTTTTAAAAGATTACATAAAGCCTTAGACCTACCTCAAGAACAACAGTTTGAAAGAGTCATTGCGAAACGAGGAACGACTATTATTGGAGAAGGTGATGGAACACATACATCAGCAACAAAAGAATTTGCTAACATTAAAGGCATGATGGAAAGAATGAATTCAGATGTTCCAAGAGACTTAGAAGTCTATCATTCCCATCCTGATATGTTTGGCACAGGTAGAACAACACCATTAAGTGGTATTCCTGGTGATATTGGCACATTTTTTAATTTTAAATTAAAGAAAATTGTAGCGGTAAATAGTAAAGGTGAATTTAATAGTTTGGAGATAGGCAATGATTTTAGTTTAGAAAAATTTAAAATGTTTGAAGAAAAATATGAAGATGTCGCTTTGTGTAAATTACTTGGAACTGAACAATTTAAAGAATTTAAAAAAATACAAAAAATAATAAAATCTCTGCCCCCTGGAGAAAGGTTAAAAGGTGATATAAAAGGACAATATGTTCGTCTTATAGAACAGCTAAGCAAAAGAGAAAAAGCTACGTCAAAAACAGGAGAAATTGCTATAATAAATCATGAAGCAAACAAATGTGCTAATGATTTTGGAATGAAATATGATACAAATTTTTCAAATTTGTTAGAATATGAGGCATAAAATTTTATAATATTTATATTTAGCAAGTAGGGTAGACTTAAGTCTACCGACATATTTTGGTTGACTAAAGTCAACCCTACTTTTGAGTGCAAATATGTGCAAAAAGGGTGCAAGAATAGTGCAAAAAATGCGTAAATAAGTGCAAGAAAAGTCACTTTTGGAGTAGTTTGTAGTAAATATTTTAAACTTACTTCCGACCGCTAAAATGTAATAGACTTGGGGTAATTGGGGATTTTTTGCAAACTGTCCGTACAACGCAAACTACTCAAAAAAATATAAAAATACTTGCGTGCTGGATTGTTTTGTTCTTATTTTGTCATAAAAAAAGACCGATACCGGTCTTTAAAAAACTGGGGTGGCTGGATTCGAACCAACGAGATGGCGGTACCAAAAACCGCTGCCTTACCACTTGGCGACACCCCAATAAGTGTCCTTCCACATCCCCTATTTTACTATATCAAACTCCGTTGTCAATATTTATTTATATAAAATATCATGTTTTAAAAATTGCATTTCATATAGATGTTTGTATTGACTATTTTCTAATTTTATCAATTCATCGTGTGTTCCGAGCTCAACAAGTTCGCCTTCATTTATAACTGCAATTCTATTCGCATTTTTAATAGTGGATAATCTGTGAGCAATTATAAATACAGTTCTATTTTTCATTAGATTATCCATCGCTTTTTGAACTATTGCCTCTGATTCGTTATCAAGTGCTGATGTCGCTTCATCAAGAATAACAATAGGTGCATTTCTAAGCATTGCACGTGCTATAGCAATTCTTTGTCTTTGTCCGCCTGATAAAGTTAAACCCCTCTCGCCAAGCATAGTTTCTAATCCTTGTGGAAGTTCTTTTATCATATTTTGCAGGTGCGCAGAGTATATTGCTTGTTGCAAATCTTCTTCTGTAGCATTAAAATTACCCATCATAATATTTTCTCTTATTGTTCCTGAATATAAGAAATTATCCTGAAAAACCATTGAAATATTTTGCCTCAAAGATTCTATTGTGAATTCTCTTATATCGACATCATCAATTTTTATAGCACCTGATTTAATATCGTAGAAACGAGGAATTAGATTTACTAATGTAGATTTACCTCCACCTGAATTACCTACAATAGCAAGTGTCTCATTTTTAGCTACAGTCAAATTCAAGTTTTTTATTACCGGTTGATTTGGAATGTATTCAAAATTTACGTTCTCAAATTTAATTGAATTATTTAAGCCCTGTAGTTCTTTTGCATTTGGGGAGTTAACAATTTCAGGTTTTAAATCGAATAATTCAAATACTCTGCCCATTGCAACAAATATGTTTTGAATGCCTGTCAATGTATTACCTAGTGTTTTCACAGGTTTATATAACAGCAATAATGATGTTACGAATGAAGCAAAACTGCCGGCGGTCATTTGACCTGAATTTATTAAATATGTACCAAAACCAAGGACTATAGCTATACCAAATGATGCAATTAAATACATCATTGGTGACATCCAGCCTGAACGTTTGTATAAAGACATTCCGACATTGTATCCATCCCACGTCTGCTTTTCAAAATAATCATACATTTTATCTTGTAATCCGTATGCCGCCATTACTTTATTGCCGTTATATGTTTCATTTATATTTGTTGTAATATTACCTCCAATAACCATACTTCTGTTTGAAGCTTCTTTAATCCTTTTTCTAATTAAAGCAACAGGTAAAAATGCAATGCATAAAACAAGAACACCTATTATTGCAAGTTTCCATGAACTGTATAGCATAACAGCTATTAAACCTAGAGCTCCGCAAAAACTTGTTGTTATAGTTTTTATATTATCTACAATTCCTGCTGATGCGGTTCCGGGATCTCCCATATAACGGGAGATAATTATACCTGAGGAAT
>Ga0256404_1006255_pt1 | contig 19955 bp, 22 predicted proteins | sample RumenRJG_01DNA_FD_185990 | JGI IMG/M metagenome (GOLD analysis project Ga0256404, IMG submission 185990) | Bovine rumen microbial communities from Lethbridge, Alberta, Canada - RJG_01 | ecosystem: Host-associated > Mammals > Digestive system > Stomach > Rumen | place: Canada: Alberta | collected...
GAAGTAAACGCAGAGCCTGTAGTATTCCACTGGAAGTACAAGCTTGATGATATTGATGTATCGGAAGAGATCATCACCGATACGCTACCACTTAAACAGTCCAGTTAATTGGAGGACGCTATACTAGATACAATCGGTTACATCTCTGGAACATATGGTACAGGTGTACGTTTCCACATTACCAATAAGACTGGTCAGACGATGACAATGAAATCGGGCGATTACGGATATATTTATCTGGTTGATAAGAAGACAAAAAAAGTCGTTCGTTCATCCAGCGCATGGCTTAACATGGAGAGCGGTGGAGTAGCCAAGGCAATCTACAAAAATCAGACCAAGAATGTTTACTACTTCTGCTCCGACTCCCAAATTATGACACTTTATAATAAGAACAAGACAAAATACACCGTGCTCGCATCATTGCCATTCTATCCGGGCAGCAGCAGCTACTCGTATGGTCTTGCTTGTACAGGACTTTATTCAGATTGTGCGATTGTAGGTCGTGTGTTCTAACAGATTGGAGTGGATGAAAGAAGGCTTCAGTTATGTAAATAACAGGAGGCGGTTCAATGTCGAACCGCCTCCTCTGCTTATGTCTGGAAGCCCTCAAAAGCTGTAATCATTTTTGGATGATACAGAATAAAATGGATCGCAGGTATATTACTTTTTGAAACAAGCACATATCTGTCTTCACAGATTGTGATACGAATATTTCGGAATACATAACCAGGATCTAAATGCAGAGTGAACTGGTTATGGGCATTCACAAACTCTTTTGTCTGTTCCAGGTGCTGCTTATATTCATCAAGTGTGTAGCAAAGATCCTGACTGATGAAAAGTTCAGAGAGCGGAAGCCGTACAGGGTGTTCAGAATATTCATTGTCAGAAAGCAGTGGAAGTTCAATAGACCACTTACACCTGATATCCTTTTCAGATAAACGCCTGATCAGCTCTTTTCGGTATGATAGTATCTGTTCAGTCTCTAATCCTGAAGTTTGATTTCTGCGTAATATCGATTTCAGGAGGGCCTCAGACATTGTGAAGATAGGCGGAGCAGAACCCAGCAGTCTATAATTATCATCATTGCGTCTGAGCTTGCGCAGACGATCGTGGAAAGATGCTGATCGATCCTCGCGATAAATATGCATAAGCGGTTTTGCAACGGAGAGCATTTTTTCAGCACGCAGTCGCATATACTGGATATCATCTTTATTTTTTGAGCTAATATAACGCCCGCATTCCTGACAGCCTGCGATTGCCTCACCGGTTATTGAAGCAGATCCGGAAGAACGAATGAAATGCAAAAAGGCACTATTGGTAGGCTCTTTAAAATAATACGGAGAGATCTGCCCTGTCATATACATCGGAATCCAGTTTCCTAATCCGAGAAGCATCTCAGGGAACGGCCTGTGAACATCGTGGACAATGTGGAGATGCAGACCTTTACGCAGCATCATTGCCATCCCGAACATCCACTTTTTCTTGAAATCTTCGTCTTCGGCCATCTCCGCAATAGGCATATCACTGTAAAAGATCACATCGTCCATTGCTTTGGAAGTCACCGTTGTTTTCAAAAAATCAAGCTCCGCCTGTTTCATCTCCTCAATACCGGAATAGTATTTGGAACCGGGCATATGGAAAGGAAGCGTAGGCACCTTCATTTCCTGAAAATGGATCGACCGCATAAACGCATTCAAATCAAACTCATCCAGTTTTTCCAGGAAAGATTGGATCGGATCATTTGCAGGATTTTCCGGGTTAGTACCGAGCCACTGGATAATATGTTCCTGCAGGCTCTGGCGGGATATTTCAGATGCTTCATGTTCTGCATCTATTTCAAGAATGCTAAGAAGCGTCGGGAGAACCTGACTATCATGAAAGCGTCCGGCTATATAATCAGCAACGCTATTTGTGAATTTCAGCAGATCAGAAGGCTGCCTCTGACCGGAGAGTATTCGTGAAACCCATGAGGGATCTGAATGCAGGAAATGAGCCAAATCTACACTCTTGATGTCCAGACCCTTCAAAAGCTGGTTCAGTTTCTGGATGTATGCACTGTACTCAATTTGCAGTGTCTGGGCATTGCTGGATTTACTGAAAATATCGCTGAGTTCTTCAACAGAAAATGGATGATCAGTAGCAGCAGACAAAACAGAGAGAGCTTGTACCAGCTTAACGTAAGGTTCAGACTCAGGTTGAGGAACCCTCTCTGCGTTACGGTAGCGGGTGATCGCACCTGGACTAAGCTGGGCAGCGTCAGAGAGCTGTTTATTGGTACATCCGATCTGTTCAATCAAATCGTTTAGTTGATCCGCGAAAGTCATGATAATTCCCCCTTGTAACTTAAAGGCCAGGTACCAAGAAGCTTCAGCACGATGTCGGTTGGTAAAATATTGAAATGAATAATAGTGAAAATATTTTGATGGAGAAAAGAACGCTTTGTAAATATTGTAGCATAGCTATCTATAATATAATTATCGAAAACAGTATATTCAAGCGATGTTCCACTATGACAATATATTGACATTTTTGAATGCTCGCTGATATCCTTTGAGAGAAATATTAAGATCCTTATTCTGGCACTGGGTTGTGCGATCCTTGCGTCCGGCATGACCATCGTTATCGAGTCAGAGGCAGGAACCGGACCGAATGACCTGGTGGCGGTTGCAATCAGCGAAAAAGCACATCTTCGATTTGGACTTGTTCGCGTAGTGACAGACTTTGCGTTTGTGCTGGTTGGAGCGATACTCGGTGGTATCTGGGGAATAGGTACGATCATCTGCGCATTTCTTGTTGGATGGGTGGCAGATTTCTTTTTGCCTGGATCCGAGAAAATCGTTAAACACTTTGTGATGTGAAATGTGATATGATGAAGAAAAGAAGTAATTTGTGCCCCGGGGAGCAATCGTATATTGTGGATCTGTATTTGGAAGAAATTGGAAAATGATGGCAAATATCCGGGAAGGATATAGCCTGAAGGAAGATAAAGAATTGGTGTAAAAGAAGGCAAATCTTGTCTGATTTGCTTTCTTTTTTATTCATCAGTTACATTTGTTACAGCGCATCACAGCTGTGATTTTTGATGCATATTTTGATGCAAAAGGATGCATCAAAGTGGAAAATGGCAGATAAAGATAGAAAAAGTAAAAGTCTGCAAACCCGCATAAAACCTGCATTTGAAGGGTTCTGAGGCTTTTTCTGTACCTCATGCATGACATGATGCATGAAACATGCCCGGATTTCGGCATTGTCCAGGATACTTTCGCCTACTTGCTTTGGTGCATGACAAGGCGCGGCGCGGCCTTTCGCCATTGTCCAAAGCTCCCGCCGCGCGCTTTCTGGAATTTCGATTCCGCTGATGGATGAAATCGGATATAATAAGCAGAGATTAATCTGAATTATGGATTATTATGATCGTCAAATCAGGAGGAAATCATGGCACGCTATACAGACCTTACCCTGAGAAATCAGGTCATCTATCAGATATTCACGAGAAACTATAAAGGCGGAAAGCTGAAGGACGTTGAGCAGGATCTCGACCGGATCAGATCACTTGGCGTCGATATCATTTATCTGCTTCCGGTTCAGCCTTCGGGCATCCTGCATCGAAAAGGGTCGATGGGTTCACCGTATGCCATATCGGATTATCGTGCCGTTGATCCCCACATCGGGACGATGCAGGATTTTGCGGAGCTGGCAGAGGCGGCGCACCGAAAGGGCCTGAAGATGATGCTGGACGTGGTTTATAATCACACATCCCCGGACTCGGTCCTGGCGAAAACGCACCCGGAGTGGTTTTTTCACAAGGCAGACGGTTCTCTCGGAAACCGGATCGGAGACTGGTGGGATGTTGTTGATCTGGATTATGAAAGCTCGGAAGCGCTCTGGGACTATCAGATTGATACACTGAAAATGTGGGCAGCGTATGTGGATGGTTTCCGCTGTGATGTGGCACCGATGGTGCCGCTGGATTTCTGGAAACGTGCCCGAAGGGAAGTGGAACAGGTTCGGCCGGGCTGCATCTGGCTTGCGGAAGCCGTCGAACAGGAAATGGTGATCGAAAACCGTAAAGCAGGGGTTCCGACATCATCGGACAGTGAATTGTATCAGGCATTTGATATTTGCTACGATTATGATACCTACAACTGGCAGAAAGCAGCACAGACCGGTTCCATGATCCTTCCGGGAGATTCCATCCATGTGTCCGGAGACAGGGAAAGCTTTCTGAAAACGTATCTGCTCCGGGTTAATCTTCAGGAAGGTATTTTTCCGGAAAACTATGTAAAACTCAGATGCCTGGAGAACCATGACCGTCCGCGCGCGGCTGAGCTGCTTCCGGACGAGCGGGCACTTCGAAACTGGACAGCATGGCAGTATTTTGAAAAAGGAACCGTCATGATCTATGCGGGGCAGGAGTTTGAGGTGACGCATCATCCGACCTTGTTCGACAGTGATCCTGTTGATTTTGAGACGGGCAGAGACATAACGCCGCTGATGCAGAAACTGCGTGCGATCAGACAGAATGTGCTGTTCACGGATTCCTCATTCCAGGCGGAGGCAGTATCGGGCGATGTCATCTTCGCAGTAAGGCAGAGAAGAGGGAACGGAGCACCGGCAGGCGCAAAAACCGGATCCAAAACAGTGGGAGATAAGCCGGCAGCAGCCGGAAACAGCCGGATGGCCGGTCTTTTCAGCACCCTTGGCAGGGCGATGGCAATGCAGGTTGATCTGCCGGACGGAACGTACACGGACCTGATCAGCGGAAGAAGGGTAGACGTTTTTGAACATACCGTCCGGCTTGACGGGGAACCACTGATCTTCTTTTACTGAGCAAATGAAGAGAACCTGAGTAAATGAAAAAAGGGAAGTTTGATTATAGCCATGAAATGCCGTATAATCGTGCTGTAAACGTAATATGGTTCGCATACCATTATTTTACGATAAAGCCCGAACTTTTCGAAGCCCGGGCTATTCGTTTTATAAGAGAAATCCGGCCGCCCGGCCGGATTTCACCCGATTGAAAAGGCTGACGCAACTAATTGTCTTAGTGCGACAGCCCTTTTCATTTACTTGAACCACTCTTTCGGAAGCTCACTTTTTTCTGCGTAGCGGTCTTCCCGTGAAACCATGCCGCCACTTTCTGCAACGGTCACGTAAATCTTTTTCTTTCCATCGATGAGTGTAATATAGCACAGCCCATCTTTGTCAAATCTGTCTGTCAGATCAATTTTCTGATCCTTGTAAAACAGATAGAGGTGATGGCCAATCGTATCCGTTGTCGGCATGTTCAGGTAATCCTGCATTTCCGCAGTGGTCAGCGGCCGCTCACTTCCGTCTTCATTGAAGGCTACACCGCCTCCGCCCTGCACTTCACTGCCGGAAGAATCCTGAATGCTGTAATGCGTAATCTGATCATCTCCGTCTCCCACCGTTATGGTAGCCGTTGTCTGGTCGCCATGCAGCCATACCTGAACGGTTCGCTGGATCCCGCCAACATCGGCCGTATAACATATGGCTCCGCTGCCGCAGATGGCAGCAGCGGTAATAGCCGCAACCGCCGGTTTGGGTAATCGGATTTTACATTTCACAGGTTTACTCTCCAGATTGAGCGCAAAATTTTCAGATGTATGTAATGCAGAGAATGCTCTTTTAAACTTTTCTTTATTCGTCATCTGTCCATTCCTCCCCGAGTTTTGTCTTCAGTAACTGTCTGCCTCTGTAAAGCCGGCTTTTCACCGCATTCGCTGACAGATGCAGAATTTCCGAGATTTCACTGACGGAATAATCCTCGTAATAATACAGATACAGGATGATCCGGTATTTTTCAGGAAGCGAGAGAACCGTTTCCACCAGTTCGCGGTCTGCCGGCTCCTGGAAAGGAATTTCCTGCATGTAATCTCCGAAAGCTTCCCTTTTCCGGTGCCAGAAAGACTGAACGACATTTTTAGATCTGTTTACAGCGGTTCTGATCAGCCATGCCTTGATGTGCTGTTCATTCTCATATTCACAATTGCCCTCGATATACCGAAGGAATGTTTCCTGGACGATGTCCTCCGCGTCTTCCTGATTGCGGCATATACTGAAAGCAGCTCTGAATACACATTCCTGATACTTGTCCGCCACCTCTCTAGCAGGCAATCGCATACTTGCCTCACACTCCTTTTGCTCATTTGAAGGTCCCTTCACCTATAATACAAATGAAACAGGAATTTGGTTGCAGAAAGTTTAAAAAGAACAGTACGCGATCACAGATTCCCGGATTCGTACTGCAGGAATACCGGAAGGAATACTGAAAAATCAGGAGGGCATCAGGAGGGCACAGAAGAGCATTAAAAAGAAGCGTCCTCAGACCTATCGTCAATACGTATGATCTTACGGACACTTCTTTCTTATTATTTCTATTTCATATTTCATTCATGAACCTGCATCACAAAACCAGGGGATGTGATGACACGGAGATGTAATATTCCAGGGATAGAACTTTACATATGCCAGCCGGATTTTTATGGCCGGTTCATGCATCGGCTCTGGTTACTTTTCTTCGAACAATCAATGCCATAGCCAAAGCAATAACGGAAAGCAGCGCGGCAATCAGGTATGCGGTGGCGTAATTGCCATTGTGGGAAAGCCGAACGGCCATCTGCGGACCGATCAGACCGGCGAACCCGAAGGCCAGATACATGACTCCGTAGTTTTCTGTAACATGCCTGGAACCAAACAAATCGGCCGTTATGGGAGTGATCGTACTTCCGAATCCTCCATAGCAAAGGGCAGTCACTGCAAGACAGACAATTGTCAGTACCCGCGCATGGGAAAAAACAAGCAGTCCCATCGAAATAACAGGCAGACCGCAAATGATGGAAAGAGTTACATATTTATTGAAATGGTCCGTTACCGTACCCCACAGGAATCGGCCGATCATACTCATAAAAGAAATCAGGGATACATAGAAAGAAGCCTGGACCGCTGTCATTGCAAAGCTGTTCTGCATGATGGCGGAAACCTGGGATATTACCATCATTCCCGAGGTACAGCCGAAAGTAAAAGCAATAAAAGCTACATAAAACAAACTGGTTTTCACCATCTGACCGCGGGTCAGGTCTGAAAGAGCAGTTCTGGTATGGCTGCCGTGACTGGAAGCTGCAGCCCCCGCCCGTTTATAGGTGATATAATCCTCCGGGACCGGTTCAATCAGAAACGATGCGACGCCAATTACAACCAGGGCGATAACACCGGCAATAGCTGTGGCAGATGCGAGACTTCCTGAGTCAATCCATCTGGCAAGTAATGGAGACCAGACGATAGATGCACCGCCGTAAACTCCTGCAATGGCACCGGAGACAACCCCCTGTTTATCCGGAAATAACTGAGCATTATATCCCATAATCTGAGGGTAGATCATTCCGCTGCCAATTCCGGTACCCAGACCGCCGGCTTTTTCCCGACATATTCCAAAAGGCTCCGAACTGCCGAAGTGGTTTTTGCACTTGTTTTTTCCCCGCACACGACTTCCACCAGAGTCATAAGATGAGGCGGATTAAACCAATGAGCGATAATCTGTCGTTCCGGATGGTGAACAATCCCTGCTGTCACACTGAAAATATCCATTCCGGAGGTATTGCTCGCAAAAATACAGTCAGGTCTGCAGTACCGGTCCAGCAAAGAATAAATTTCACGTTTTGCGTCTTTATTTTCTACAACGGTTTCAAAAACAATATCCATCTTATCGGCAACTTCAGGAATATGATCATTTGTGATCAGCTGCAGATTGTCCCAGACTCTGCTAAGATAATTTTCATCTGCCAGATTGTTCTCCAGCATTCCACGTACGGCGATGCTGATGGCATCTTTAGCACGGTCCAATGTATCCTGATGCCGGCTGGTCATCCAGACTTTCAGCCCGGATGCGGCCAGAACCTGAGCCATGCTGTTGTAATCTAATAATGATATACTGATAAAAATATAGAAGGCGGGTGTTTTTCGGCCGGTAATAATGCAGGAGGAGGACTACATTGACTACGCAGGAATTAGAATGCTTTGTTTCCGTTGCCAATCATCTTAGCTTTGCCCGGGCAGCTCGTGAACTGTATTTTTCGGTTGCTACCGTCAGCCATCATATTCAGCATTTGGAAGATGAACTTCATGTCACGTTGTTTGTAAGGAACCGACATGGGGTGAATCTTACGATGGCGGGAAGGATCTTTCTTACTGACGCTGCAGCAATCCTGCAGCAGGAACACACAGCACTGGACCGGCTGCGGGACAACGGTAAAAACAGAGAATTACGATTTGGATGTGCAAGTCAGGCTGAAATTATGTTGCTGCAGCCGGCTCTTATTTCCTTAAGACGGCGATTTCCGGAGACAGAACCGGTAATTATGATTGATGCATATGACAGGCTGATCGACAGGACCGTTTTCGGATTTCAGGATTTTATGTTTGCCAGCAGTCATATGGCAAAAAAATCCGGGCTTCAGTTTAAGAAGTTTACGCTGATGAGAACCTGTGCCGTGCTCCCCGGGGATCATCCTCTCGCGGGAAAGGCAGTTCTGTCTTTTGATGATCTTGAAGGTGCGGAACTGATTTCTCCACGTCAGAATCTAATTCCATCGGAATCGAACAATCCGATCCGGGATCTCCTGAATATTCATAGTCTGCATCATCATGATCTGTTCCCTGAGAATGACGAAGTGATCGTAGCTATGGTGCAGGCAGGTTATGGAATAGGGGTGCTGCCGGAGTACAGGATCCGGAGCAACCTTGAAAGCCAGAACCTTAAAGTCATCCCTATCAGGGAAAATGTAGATTTTCCGTATGGAGTATTGTACCGGGACCTGCCAAAGCGGGAGGATGTGGTTTTCTTTCTGAAGGCGGCAGAAAAAATACTGCTGATGCACGGAGCGGAAAACTGTGGTATTATAACTAAATAACGGCAAAAATTTATATGTCAGTTTGTATTATAAGAATGTTCACAGATAATCAGGGAGGTTTTTATGGTTAAATTACACGAAGGCGGCGTTTACCTGGCTGGCGGTAATGAAATTATCCCCGAGAAGGAGGCGGAAAAAGCCGGCTGCAAGTTTGACAAGAAGGAAGCTTACAAGGGTACGATTGCTTACAGCATTCTGAAAGCTCATAATACAACAGAGGATATGGAGAATCTGAAGGAGCGCTTTGATGCCATGACCAGTCATGACATTACCTACGTCGGAATTATTCAGACAGCACGCGCTTCCGGCATGACGAAATTCCCGATCCCGTACGTACTGACCTGCTGTCATAATTCTCTTTGTGCTGTCGGAGGTACGATCAACGAAGATGATCATGTTTTCGGACTTTCCGCAGCCAGAAAATACGGGGGCATTTTCGTTCCCCCTCACATGGCGGTCATTCATCAGTATATGCGCGAAAACTTTGCCGGATGCGGAAAAATGATCCTCGGTTCCGACAGCCATACCCGGTATGGAGCGCTGGGGACGCTGGCCATCGGCGAAGGCGGCGGAGAGCTGGCAAAGCAGCTGCTGCGGGATACCTATGACATCCGGTATCCGGGAGTGGTCTGCGTTTATCTGACTGGAAAACCGCAGCCGGGCATCGGTCCGCACGATATTGCCCTTGCGATCGAACGGGAGGTCTATAAGAATTCTTATGTAAAAAATAAGATCATGGAATTTGTAGGCCCGGGGGTGGCTTCCATGACGACGGATTTCCGTAACAGCGTGGATGTTATGACAACTGAGACGGCCTGCCTTTCTTCCATCTGGCGCACGGATGAGGACACGAAGCGGTTTCTTGAAAAACATCACCGGGGCGGTGATTATAAGGAACTGAACCCGGCCGGTGTAGCTTACTATGATGGATGCATTGAGGTGGATCTTTCTGCGGTTGAACCCATGATCGCGCTGCCGTTTCATCCGAGCAATGTATACACGATCCGTGAGCTGAATGAAAATGCAGGCGACATTTTCCGCGGTATTGAAAAGCATGCGGCTGAAATCACAAGCAATCCGGATATCCATTTTACGCTTACCGATAAGATCACGAACGGCAGGATTCATGTGCAGCAGGGCGTTATCGCAGGCTGTGCCGGAGGCAACTATGTCAATATTATGGATGCGGCTCATATCCTGGGCAAGGCTGCCTGCGGCAATGGTGAATTCACCCTGGATGTATATCCGTCCTCTCAGCCGGTATATCTGGATTTGATAAAGAAGGGTGCAATCGCATCTTTGATGCGCAGCGGAGCGGCTGTCAAGACAGCCTACTGCGGGCCGTGCTTCGGCGCCGGCGATACACCGGCAAACAATGCACTCAGCATCCGGCACACCACACGGAACTTCCCGAGCCGTGAAGGCTCCAAGCCGGGAAGCGGACAGCTTTCCGCCGTTGCACTGATGGATGCCCGCTCGATTGCAGCAACGGCTGTTCACCAGGGGGTTCTTACTCCGGCTACGGACCTGGCGGACGACTATGTGGTACCGGAATACGATTATGATGACAGTCCGTATAAATCCAGAGTTTACCAGGGCTTTGGCAATGCGAAGATGCAGGAGGAACTGATCAGCGGTCCGAACATTAAACCGTGGCCGCAGATGGAGGCGCTGGCGCAGAATATTCTTCTCCGTGTGGATTCAAAGATTATGGACGAGGTTACCACGACCGATGAGCTGATTCCGTCCGGAGAAACTTCATCCTACCGTTCCAACCCGATCGGTCTGGCACAGTTTACACTGTCCCGCCGCGATCCGGAGTACGTCGGCCGCGCAAAGCGGACCGGAGCTATGGAACAGGAGAGAATCAGTGCGAAGGCACCGGTTGAAAGTCTGAAGAGTGTATACGAAACGATTGCCGGGATCACGCCGGAGGCAGATCGGGCGGAAATCGAGATCGGCAGTATGATTTACTGTGTACGTCCGGGCGATGGTTCCGCACGTGAACAGGCAGCCAGCTGCCAGAGAGTGCTGGGGGGCCTTGCGAACATTTGCAGTGAGTACGCAACGAAGCGTTATCGTTCCAATGTGATGAACTGGGGGATGCTTCCGTTCCAGATGAAAGAAGAGCCCGCCTTCAAGGTCGGCGACTATATTTACGTACCGGGTATCCGCCGCGTGCTCGAAGGAAGTCCGGAAAATATGAAAGATATTCCGGCGTATCAGATCAGCGCAGATGGAGAGGTTAAGAAAATTTCCCTTTACATCTCGGATATGACAGACCTTGAAAAGCAGATCGTACTGGCAGGATGTCTGATTAATTTTAACCGAAATAAACAGAAAGGCTGAAAATGGACGGGGCAGAAAAACCGGACCGGCTCCCGGGGAAAAAATCCGCACATAAGCCCCTGGTTCAAAGTTTTGGCTTTGCTTTTCAGGGAATCGGCGCCGTCATCCGGAAGGAGAGAAACTTCAAGATTCATATGACCATGGCGGTCATGGTCGTCCTTGCAGGTATCGTCTGCAGGATATCCGTTACAGAATGGTGCATCTGCCTGATCCTCTTTGCGCTGGTCATGAGCCTGGAGATGGTAAATACTTCCATTGAGGCTGTGGTTGATCTTGTGACAGAGGAGCGAAAACCCCTTGCCAAACTGGCAAAAGACACAGCTGCAGGGGCGGTACTGATATCTGCTATCCTTGCGGCGATAATCGGACTGATCATTTTTATACCAAAGGTGTGCTGATATTTCAGACGCCAGAAAGGTCCGGAAAGGATCTGCTCCGGGCAGAAAAATTACTCTTGATTCGTTTCAGCCAATGCTATATACTTGTTCTGTAAAAAAAACAGGAGATCTTCGGGGCGAGGTGCAATTCCTCACTGGCGGTAAATCAGAAAAAACTGATGAGTCCGCGACCTGCCGACGGCAGCTGAACCGGTGCAAACCCGGTACCAACAGTAAAGTCTGGATGAAAGAAGATGCTGATTTTAGTTTGATGCGAGCCCTGAAATTATCAATTTCAGGGCTTTTTTGCGGCCGAAAGGCTGGAAGCAGAAACCTTTCAAGATCTCCGGAAAGAAAAGGAGACTGAAAATGACAGATTCAACAAACACAATGGCGTCCATGAAAGCCAGAGAAAACACAATGAAACAGCAGCGAAGAACGGAAGACAAAGTCAGAATTTCATCGGCCCGCTACATCACCATGACAGGACTGCTGTCAGCGCTGGCATTTGTTCTGCAGCTGATCGAGCTGCCGGTACCGATGATCATGCCGGGTTTTATCAAATTTGATTTTTCTGACCTTCCGGCATTGCTGGGAGCCTTTGCGCTGGGACCTGTATGCGGAGTCATCGTAGAGCTGATTAAAAACGTACTTCACGCCGCTGTCGCCACCGGATCCTTCGGGGTCGGAGAGCTTTCCAACTTCATCCTCGGAGCCGTATTTACCGGAGCTGCCGGCATTATCTACAAGAGGAATAAAACAAAGAAAGGGGCTGTCCTTGCATCCTTCGCCGGCGCCATCATTATGGCTCTCGTATCTGTTCCGGCTAACTATTATGTAGTGTATCCGGTATATTATAATTTCATGCCTGAAGAAGTGATTCTGGGAATGTATCAGACAATCATGCCGGGTGTAAAGAGCATTTTCCAGAGTCTGCTGATATTCAACATGCCATTCACGTTTGTAAAGGGCATGATCGATGTGGTCATCACATTCCTGATCTACAAACACGTATCGCCGCTGCTTAAAGGCACCAGATAACAGCCTGAAACAGGAATAAGCGGGTTGGCAGTACGGCACGAATTCAAAGTTTAAAAAACAGAAAAACGCGCTGCAGCAACAGCCTATACGGCTGAATGCTGCAGCGCATTCGTTTAAGTCACCTTTCAAACCGGAAGAACGCAATCAGATTTTTGTGATCCCTGTGTACCCATATGGAGGCATCCTCGCCATCTCCGGCTTCAATGCTGCTTTCGTAACGCCCGTATTCGTGACCTTGTTCCTTGCCGGTGTTGTCGGCAGAGCCGAAGTCGTGGTTGTGGAAACGGGTGGCGGCATTCAGAACCTCCTGAATATTTCCGCCTCCGTCCAGGTAGGCCTTTCGGATTCCCCTGGAAAGATACACAGGCTCTGTATTCACGTAATTGTAGAAGGCTGTTCCTGTGCCCGCATCGATCACGTACTGCTTTATGTCACTAAGTTTGCTCATTTTTACATGCCTTTCCTGTTGAATTTTATCGTATAACTACAGTGTATGATGATATGAGTGTCAAAAGTACCTTTTGCCACTGTAATCATATTATTTTTTAGGAATGACGATCTTACCGTCACGCACGTCAAACAATTTCAGAATGACGCAGGTACCCTTCAATTCCTGCTTGCGATAGCGGGTGTAGTCTGACTCCGTCAGATAATCTATAAAGATATCCCCTTCTTCCTGATCATCCGTTTGACGGAGGCTGAGAATGAACGCAGCGTAGCGGATCCTCGGGGAGGTATCCTCATCGTCGGACAGCGGAATAATATTAGACAGCGGAGCGAGATAATTCTCATCATCCTGTGTTACCGGCTGTGGTTCAGGTATTGAAAAGTTGAAATCTTCATCGGGATCAAAATCATCGTCCTCATCGTACAGGTCCATATCATCATCGTCCGCTTCAATCTGATGAGCAAGATCATACAGATCATCCATATTGGCAATTGCCTGGGCAATACGGATTATTTCTAACTGAGCTTCCGCGTTGGAAGCAAATGTCTCAAATTTTTCTCCATTGACGTAAAGTTCACGTCCGTCAGCACGTACATTTTTGATTTCCGCAATTTGGGTTGAAGCTTTGTTTTTAATGTACATAACTTTCTCCTTCCTTACCGAATGTTGTGAAGTCAGGGTCAAAGGGTCTTTTGCCTCAAATGGTGCCACGAATTGTTCATGTTCGGGCGGATTCCAAAGTCATCCTGTTACTGTGTTGTCTTGATTTTATCATAGTTCGGGAGAAAGAAACAGGCTGCTTTTCCGGAAAGCTTTTCATCCGGCTGTGCAGCCTGCCTGCTGCCTGCAGCATTCTGGATTTATCATTCTAAATATTTAAAATAGTATAGGAACGGGATAATAACTTTGATATTATAAGTTAAGACCGGATTAAACGAGAATCCGGAGGTTGGGAGATAGCAAAGAACGGAATAAACAATATGGGAGGAACTATGACTTCGATTGAGAATGATTTTCTGAAGATCAGCACATCGGAAATGGGAGCTGAACTGATCAGCATTTATGATAAGGAGAAAATGCAGGATGTTCTCTGGAATGGGGATCCCAGGTTCTGGAAGTATCATTCCCCGGTTTTATTTCCTTTTGTCGGCAGGGTAAACGGAGGCAAATACCGTCATCACGGAATTGAATATTTCATGCCGGCGCAGCATGGTTTTGCACGGACGTCCCGGTTCACCCTCTGCTCCCGGACAGAAGATTCGGTAACCTACGCGCTGGAATCGGATGCGGAGACTGAAAAAATATATCCATTTCAATTCCGTCTGGAGATTACCTATAAGCTGGAGGTACGAAATGTCCGTGTTCTCTGGAATGTGATTAATCTGTCCGAATGTCACCATATGTATTTCTCCATAGGAGCCCATCCGGCTTTTCGCCTTCCAATCGGACCGGGCAGGAAAAAGTCAGACTTTTTCATTCACTTTGAAGGAACAGAAGAGCCGCGGTATATTTTGATGGATTTGAAAGCGTCTGCCGCGGATCCGGGCCGGCGGTACACAATGGAGACTGATCACGGGTATGTCCGGATCCGGGATCACATGTTTGATATCGACACATACATTTTCGAAAAGGGACAGATTGAGGACATCAGTTTGTGCTATCCGGACCGCACACCCTTTGTAACGGTACACTGTCCCCATTTCCCTTACTTCGGAATCTGGAGCCCGTCCGATGAAGCACCGTTTGTATGTCTGGAACCCTGGTTCGGCCGTGCGGATGACAGGGGATTTGACGGAGGAATGTCCGAGAAGACAGGGATACAGGTTCTTCCTCCGCTTTCATCTTTCCGGGAGAATTACATTATTGAAGTAAACGAATAAAGCAAATGAATAAAGCAAATGAATAAAGCAAATGAATAATGCAAATGAGAATAAAAGGGCGGCTGTACGGAACAAAATCCGTACAGCCGCCTGTGCTGCACATATACATAATGGCGTGCAGCCCTGTTCCGGTTTCAGCCTTTCAGAAAGCAGACCAGATTGGTGACAATGATTGCAACGATAAACCCGACAAAGAAGCCGACAATAACTTCCGGAAGCGTGTGTCCCATGCTTTCCTTGAAAGGGTGTTTCCGAACTTCCCTGAGACAGGGATCGCTGTCATTTCTGGTTTCCGATTCGTGATTTAACAGTTTTCCAATCTGACCGCATTGGTAACGGACGTTCAGTGCATCGAAGATAACGATAATCTGAAAAAACAGAGCCATGGTAAATTCAAAACCGCCGGTACCGCATACAATCATCGTGGAAACGGCCAGACCGGTGACAGTAGCTGTATGTGAACTTGGCATACCGCCGCCCTGAAGCATGGCCGTCATATCACTGCTTTTTTTGCGAAGCAGGAGATATTTAACCAGCTGTGCCATAGCCCAGCTTAAGACAGTCGAAAGAAAAATCGGGCTGGTGAAAAGGTCAATCAGATACGTCAGAATAATCATGCCGGCATTCCTTTCAGTGTTCGCTTGATGAAGGAAGCCATCCATGCCGTGTGCTCATATGGATCAATTGCCTTTTCATCCCTCGATGCGGAAAATTCACGAACTGCGCAGTATTTGTCCGCCACGGTAACAAGAAAAGCTTCCTTTGAATGCGGAAAGCTGAAAGGTGTCAGCGGCCACATGTGGCTCAGAATAATGTTCTTTTCCTTGGTGTTAAGCTCCCAGACTTTGGAAGCGTTGGTGTACGCTGTCTTCGGGTGCCCTACCCCATGCCGGAAAGCGCTGATCGTCATGTCCTTCGTACAGTAGAGGTAGTAATCGTGAAGCATGGCTCCGGTTGCCAGCGATACCTCATCGATTTTCCAGTTCCAGGTCTGAGCCAGGTAAAAACTGTACCTGGCAACATTGATGCAGTGCTGTAATGTATTGTTGCCGTGATGCTGACCAAATTGCTGCATCTTTAATACGTTCCCGTCATTAAGAAGACGGGTCATTGTCTCATTAAAGAGCGCTGTAGAATTTGTCTCCAACGGTATCATCTCCTCAGATATTTCTAAAATATTGGTTTCTGACGCCTCTATTATAATAAAATGTTTACATGGCATAAACTATTAAATTTTCATTAAAGTCGTTCTAAAAAACCGGTTTACAACCCTTTTGAAATCTGCTTTACTGATAGAGGCTTGAAACTGATTTTTTGTGAGTGTCAGAAAGGCAGGTATTGGGTATGAGTTCTGAAGTATTAAAACCGATCAAAGAGGGGAAGGTCCGCGAAATTTACGATAACGGAGACAGCCTCGTTATGGTAGCTACGGACCGCATCAGCTGCTTTGATGTTATCCTTCACAACAAGGTAACGAACAAGGGAAGGGTGCTGACGCAAATGTCCAGATTCTGGTTTGATATGACCAAAGATCTGGTTCCGAACCATATGATTTCCGTGGACGTCAGCGATATGCCGGAATTTTTCCATAAACCGGAATTTGACGGGAACAGCATGCTTTGCCGCAAACTCCACATGATCCCGCTGGAGTGCATTGTGCGCGGGTATATCACAGGCAGCGGCTGGGCCAGCTATCAGAAAAACGGAACGGTCTGCGGAATTAAGCTGCCGGAAGGGCTGAAAGAATCCGAAAAACTGCCGGAACCGATTTTCACACCATCCACCAAGGCGGAAATCGGAGAACACGACGAAAACATTTCCTATGAACAGTCCATAGACTATCTGGAGAAGCATTTCCCGGGGAGAGGGCAGGAATATGCACAAAAGTGCCGCGATCTGACCCTTGCCCTGTATAAGAAATGCGCGGATTATGCAGCCTCCAGAGGGATAATAATTGCGGATACCAAGTTTGAATTCGGCCTGGATGACGAAGGAAATATCGTGCTGGGTGATGAGATGCTCACACCGGATTCAAGCCGCTTCTGGCCGGCCGATCAATATGAGCCGGGCCATGGCCAGCCTTCCTTTGATAAACAGTTCGCCCGCGACTGGCTAAAAGCAAACCCGGACAACAACTGGACGCTGCCGCAGGATATTGTGGACAGAACGATTGCCAAATATCTGCAGGCATACAAGATGCTGACGGGCAAGGAGCTGTGATGTAACCGCCCGTGCATTTAGAGAATGAAAAAAGCGTGTGATATGTGTCCGCCGGACATGTGTCACGCGCTTTTTTCGTCTTTTCCGGGCTGCAGGGTACGGCTGTTCAGGAGTTCTTACCTGCTATAATAATTTCCTTGCCGGCATCCCTTACCTTTTGAATATATTCATCGGGCGTTTTGCTGTCGGTGATGATGACATCGAGCTGCCGGAGGGGAATGCAGTTAAAGATAGAGCGGACATTCCATTTGGTGTGATCCATTAAAAGGATCTTTTTATCGGCAATGGAAGCGAGTGCCCGCTTGGTATTTGTCAGCGTCTGGGAGTGCTCAAACGAACCGCCTGGAATTTGAAAAGAACGGCAGGAGATGAAAGCAATATCCGCATGGTATTTCCCGATTGCTTCCGGATCGTCAATCAGAAGTGAAAGGTTGCTGTGATGAAGAAAACCGCCGGGCATCATGACAGACACCATTTCCAGCCCGGAAAGCTTCATGGCGGCTGTCAGCGACGGAGTGATGACGGACAAAGGCATGTGATCCGGGAGCAGATTAACCAGCTGCTGGATGGTCGTGCCGGAGTCAAGGCAAATGCTCATGTTCGGCCTTAAAAATTTCAGAGCTTCTCCGGCGATTTCCTTTTTCTCTGCGGCGTTTTCATTAATTTCCTCATAATAGTCAGTCCGGCGCGCATTTTTAAGCAGATAAGCATATCCCCGTTCCCGTCGAACAAGGTTCTGCTCCTCCAGCTGATCCAGGTTGCGGCGAACCGTCATTTCTGTACAGCTGAGCTTTTCAGCCAGCTCCCGGATGCTGATGGTATTCTGCCTTTCCATAATTTCAATAATTTTGGCATGTCTGGTCAGGTTCATAGGCTGTCAATCTCCGTGGATGTTTTAATAGAAACATGTATCAGGTACAGTATACGGCGCTAATTGGCAAAATGCAAATATATCATTAACAAATGTTCTAATTAGAACATAATAGAACATTTATCGATAATTTTGTGTTGACATAAGAAAATTCCAGCCCTATAATGAAAACAGAAAGCGAGAAGGAAACAGGAGGGGCTGCAGATGAACCGTTTTTATATACTGGGCATTGACCAGAGTACACAGGGAACAAAGGGCGTCCTGGTTGATGACGCAGGAAGGATTGCCGGGAGGTACGATCTCCCTCACAGGCAGATTGTCAATGATCAGGGCTGGGTTTCCCATGACCTCGAGGAAATTTATAAAAATGTGATCGGCGTTTGCCGCGGTGTAATTGAAAAAACCGGAGTTGATAAGCGGCTGATCCGCTGCATAGGCATTGACAACCAGCGTGAAACGACAGCCGCCTGGAGTTTAACAGATGGGCACGCCCTGGCACCGGCCATTGTATGGCAGTGCGCAAGGGCCGCCGGGCTGGCGGAGAAACTGGAGGAAACATACCATTGCAGTGATGATATTTACAGCCGGACAGGCTTGAAACTGTCTCCGTATTTTCCGGCGGCAAAGATGAGCTGGCTGCTTCAGAATGATCCGGCAGTCCGGAAAGCGGTGCAGGAACACACACTGGCGCTGGGAACCATGGACAGCTTTGTGGTTTACCGGCTGACAGGCGGAAAGAGCTTTCGAACGGATTATTCGAATGCCAGCCGGACACAGCTTTTCAACCTGCATACGCTGACCTGGGATCAGGAGCTTCTTAAGCTGTTTCGCATACCGGAGGGCTGTCTGCCGGAAGTTACAGACTCGGATGCAGCCTTTGGGGTTACGGATCTGGAAGGTTATCTGGAAGAACCCATCCCGATCATGGGGGTTCTCGGTGATTCTCATGGAGCCCTTTTTGGACATAACTGCCGCAGGAGCGGCAGGATCAAAACCACCTATGGCACGGGATCGTCGATCATGCTGAATATCGGAGAGAAATTTAAGCCAAGTACCCACGGCCTTTCGACATCGCTTGCCTGGAAAATCGGAGGGAAGGTTTCCTATGTTCTGGAGGGGAACATCAATTATACCGGCGCGGTGATCAGCTGGCTGAAGAACGATGTAAAGCTCATTCAGTCAGCCGGCGAGACCGCAGATGAGGCAGCCGGCGCCAACCCGGCGGACAAAACCTATCTGGTGCCTGCGTTTTCCGGACTCGGGGCTCCATGGTGGAACAACGATGCGCGTGCCATGCTTTATGGCATGAGCAGAACCACCGGAAAGAATGAAATTGTCCGGGCGGCGGTGGAAAGTATTGCATACCAGATTACAGATGTTATTGATGCAATGCGCAAAGATACCGGATTGAGAATAGATGAGATCTGCGTGGACGGCGGTCCGACAAGGAATGACTATCTGATGCAGTTCCAGAGCGACATCGCAGAATCTTCAATCCGTATCCCGGATGCCGAGGAGCTTTCGGTGCTCGGTGCCGTGTTCACGGCAGGAATTGCAGCCGGTCTGTACGATTCGGACCGGGTATTTGACTCCATCCGATATAAAGTTTACAGCCCGAAAATGGCGGAGGATAAGAGAAACGAAAAGAAAAAAGGCTGGCAGGAGGCCATCCGGAAGCTGATTGGCTGAAATTGATTGGATGATTACAGTGTCAAAAGTCCGCCGCCACGCATGCTTGCATGCGAGTGGCGGCAGGACTTATTGACACGCCCTACATGAGGCATGAAGTGGCGCGAAAACGTCACGAGAATGCCGAATGTGGCAGCGTGGTGGGAGTTG
>Ga0256404_1006256_pt1 | contig 19953 bp, 18 predicted proteins | sample RumenRJG_01DNA_FD_185990 | JGI IMG/M metagenome (GOLD analysis project Ga0256404, IMG submission 185990) | Bovine rumen microbial communities from Lethbridge, Alberta, Canada - RJG_01 | ecosystem: Host-associated > Mammals > Digestive system > Stomach > Rumen | place: Canada: Alberta | collected...
TGAACATTGATGTTCTTTTTCGTCACTTTAAATTTACAGACTTTCTTCTTTCTACCTATACGGACACACTTTTTGGGACATTATCGGATCATATCTTTAATCGAATCATGTTGATAGATGAGCCCATTATTCGGGCCGCTCTTTTAGATGAGTATCAGAAGGTTTTCGGTGATTTAAGTACGGAAAAGGAGATTGTGGCTTTGAGTAAAAGGATAGAAGAACTGAAGAAAGAGCAATAGCTGTATGTGGCACATAGATAAACCAACACAACAGACTCTGGACGATTATGCGAAGACGTTATTGCCAGGACTGATAAAAAGGATAGACAAGAGTATCGATTTACCTCAGAACGTAAAAGATGTCCTTATAAAGACAAATGCGGATGGAACTAGAGATGAAAGTGTGCTACGTGGGCTTCTGCTCAAAGAGCCGCATGATCTATTTGCTCTATCTGAGAGTTTGATGCCAATGATTATTGCAGGCTATGATGTTGCTGAGTTAAGTGCTGTAAGTATAGCCATGAAGACGCCCCAGCGGGATGCCGCTCAGAAAGCGCTTAAAGCTAAGTATGCCTTACTAAAGAAGTTGGAAGATGTTTTTGGCTACAATGTTGCATTATCCCAGAACAAAAGCCGTTCTTATAAATTGGCGGCGGAGGCCAATCACAACACTTGTGTTTATTGCAACAGACAGTATGCATTTAATATAGTTCGTGGCAAAGGGAAAAACGATGGTGACAGAATAGCACGCCCAGCTTTGGATCATTGGTTCCCGAAAAGCCTATTCCCCCTAATGTCGCTCAGTTACTATAACCTGATACCAAGTTGCACAGTATGTAATAGTTCTGCTAAGCTGGATAGTATTTGGATGCTTTCAACACACATTCACCCATACCTAACAAAGAAGGCTGAGCCGGATTTTAAGTTTAGGTATAAAGCAGGGCTTAATTCAACATGGGATATAGATTTTGAGAATCTGACGGGGCGGGAAAAGAATACTGTTAATGACCTGTGCCTTAGAGAAGCCTACCAGGCCCATAGTTCACTAGAGGTGGCTGATCTGATTGAGATGGCTACTAAGAATAACGGGACATACCTTAAACAGGTTTATGATACAATCCTGGGTTTATATGCCTCGGGTACAGATAAGGTAAAGGCTTACAGATTGCTTTTTGGCTCGGAAATGATGCCGTTGGCATATAAAAACAGGCCTATGAGCAAATTGAAGCGGGACATTATTGAGCAGATTGAGAAGGCGAAAGGTGTTAAGTTCTTTGAGTAACTAGGCTGGGGAAATTGGTCGTTACACAAATCCATGATGGCAGATGGACGAGCATATACGTAAAATAATGGGCGTGCCCTATAAGAATCTGTTTTCTTACTGGCAGCACTATTGGAACCACTGTCTTGATACTCTGATAGATAAAGATAATGCCAGTTTCAGGATTATTGGCCCAAGGATGCTCGTGCAGGATCTTATCGATGAGTTGGAAGGACATGGATTAGCGAATAGAGACAACATCGATTATTTTAAGAAGCAATTGTCTTGCCTGGATAAAACTGATGAGGTGTTTAATTCTCTTTGCCATTCTATCGTTGCTTGTCTGCTTCAAAGGCTCGGGGACAAAGGAAATCGAGAGTCAAGCATCTTGCTTTGTAAAAAGATACTAACCAATCTTGATGAGAAAAAGTATTTTACATTACTCGTGGATTGGTTAGCCAAAACTATTGATGAAACGACTGTCAATGACTACGAAAGCAGGAAGAAGATAAATGACATAACCCATTTGATTATTGCAGCGTTTGCGGCAGAAGGATTTGAGTTTGATGAAATAAAGAGGTACTCAACGGTTGTTCCAGGTGTTGCCATGCAGGAAGGGGGGTGTGTCCTGGCTGCTCCAAGTGAATATGAGACGTTGAAACAGTCTGATTATTCTACGGAAGAAGAATACTACAAGGCTATTGCTGAATATATCAAGAATAGAACCGTCTATCAGTGTCTCGATGTTCTTAAGTATTTCTATTATTTGCATCCAAGGGATGCCTATTTCATAGTGAGGCTCAATGGCCTGAAAGGGCTGGTGGATGATTTTATCGGTGATATCAACATCTATTCTCCGAAAATGAAGAAATATATAGTTGGCGACATCTCTGTTTCCAACGTGGAGGAAGTACCCGAAGGACGAGATAGGGTAAACGCTGCAATACCGGTACACTTTAAAAGCCTAGGTCAAGCAAAAGCTCTCGCTAAATCGAAACTTGAGGAGGCTCTTGATTTAATAACATTATCATACAGAACAACAGTTCCTGTGACAATGGCAACGAATATTTATGCCGTTGTCGCTGATGGAAATGAAGTTAGTTCGAGTTTTTCCATGAGGGGCAATGACCCACAGATGGCATCACGGGACGAGATGATGAATTATCTGGATGCCCTTGATTTGTCTTATTTGGATAATGAGGTTGGATTTAAGTTCTTAACAGAAAAGCATCAAGTTTTGGAGGTTGTTCAAGAGTCGATGAAAAGGCGTATGAAGAATGCGGCCCGCTGGTATGCCAAGGCATCTGCAGCAGAAAAGAACGAGGATGTGCTGTTATACAGTTGGTATGCCATAGAGGGGCTATTGAAGGTGGGGAGTCAGACACAGGCAGAGATTATTGAGAATTCCAAGGAAGTTTCGTCTTTGAAAGTTATACAAGAGGTGCTGGCGTCGATAATCAGCAGGCATTATTTCCATAGATATCTGCGAGGAACATATGACTACTACTTGAGTTTGACTGACCGGAACAATAACTATTATGATTTCACTGATGCTGTCATTAAAAAAGCGGCATTGAATCTGAAGGCTGGTGACCATTACCGTGATGCTGATTTCCTGAATGCCATCCCTGATATGATGGGCTGCATTAATAATGACATCGCCAAAGATGAGCTGGCAGATTTGCAAGAGTTCTATCGGAATGGAGAGGGTATGAAGAAGAAGGCTCAACAGGTAAAGGATGATATTCTGATGATATACCGGCTTCGGAATATGATTGTGCATAATGCTGCTATCTCTTGCGAGAACATTTCCTTCTATGCAAAAGAAGCAAAATATATGGCGCAAAGCGTTATCCGATATGTTATGAGCCATGCTGCAGCAGAAACGACAATTGACGATATCGTGATTGGCGCAAAGCTGGACTTTCAGGTGTTTATGCAGAATATTGATGAGGAGTTGAGGAAGTTGAAGCAAGGAGAATGATATAGGTACGTATGGGAAAAACGAGAGATGTAAACGCACTCATTAAGGAATGTGAGGGATGCATAACTGAGTTAAAGACTCATTGTAAGGACAGTATGTTTAGCCGTCAGTATTCATGGCGGGCAAAACATCCGTTCAAAGTGATGTCTTTTGTGAATGCTATGACATGGCGAATGTACGATATATCAAGTGCGTCACTGATGCTTATGAAGAATAATGCAATTATTCCCTCGCTTTGCTTGGTAAGGGCTTGCTGGGAGAATATGTTGGCTACATACGAGTTGAAAGAATTGGTTAAGGGTTGTTGTGAACAAAAAATGATCCCAATTGATATAGATGAAACGTTGATGCGGATTCTATACTCTAATCGTTATGATAAAGATAACAGGTATGTGGGTGGAGAGCACTATGAGAACTTCAAGGATTATAAGGCCAAGAACATATTAACTTTAGTTCAGAAACTGGAGAAAGAGTATCCCCAGACCAAGGATTTTTATAGTACCATCTGTGAGTTTGTTCATCCCAATGGCGACGGAGTTGGTGGCAGTTATTCTCAACTGGATGAATCTACACATACCGTGTCATTCGGCCTACAGCTTAACCGTGATTCTCAACTATTTCCTGCGTTTATTACGACGTTGAGTTGCTCCATTGACCTTTATTTGAGGTTTGTGGAGTCAATTGATGGGAATATAGATGAGTTTTCGCGGTTATGTGAGGATGCATTAAATGTTCAGTGAGGCTATGACACAGGACGAGAGATGGATGCAGAATTACAATGAAGTAATGACCTTCATTGAGTCAAACCATAGGAATCCATCTAAGCACCGGATTGAGGAGCATTTGATGCTGAACTGGGTGAAACATAACCGGAAACTGTTAAAGGCAGGTAAAATGGCTCCGGAACGGGTGGAGATGATGGGGAAATTGGTAGATTTGTGGGAGGAGAGGAAAAGGAAGAATCAATATGTTTAATTATTGTAGTCTATCGCAATATGATTGATGGAAATACTTTATACAGAAACGTTTACGGCTTTTAACAAATTGAATTACAACGAATGCGTGATTACTTGCTCGGAGCTGTACAAGCATGGTGTAGAGACCGGCATGGCGAATGGTTTGCCGCTAGGGATCTTCTTGGGGGAGCTAACTATTATTGGCAAGGTACTCCATTGATGAGACTTTATGAGTATTACATGGAACAAAGCGAAGGTGATAGTGACTACTCTGTTAGACAAGCAGGTCGTGCTGCCGGTCATTTGCTTAAGCGTGTTTTGATAGAAGACAGCAAAAGGACTTATGAGACACGCCAAGGGTACACAAGAGAATATCGCTGGGTTGGGGAAGAAAACCTTCATTAATAACAAAAAGTTAGGCAACTATGCACCTCAGTAAGATATACATAAAGAATTATCGTGGCATCAAAGAAATGCTGGTAGAATTCGATAAGAAATTGAATGTGATTATCGGAGCTAACGGTCAACTAAAAACATCTTTGATTGATGCTATCAGGCTTTTCTATGCATGGGGAGAGCCAAATCGCGATATAGAGGTTACGAAAGAAGACTTTTACGTAGATGTTATACAAAATGAAGACGGAACAACGACAGTAACGCCATCTACAAGAATTGATATATGCTATCTGTTCGAAGGGCTATCTGCCCAACAAGAAGGAGCTTTCTACCAGTATCTAGACAGGAAAGAGGATGGCACTATGGCAGCAAGAGTTCATTTGACCTTTGAAATGAAGGAGAAAGGAAGAATTTACTCTTCCTATATCACAGGAAAAGAAGAAAATGAACTTAGGGCAGACTGGGATACGTTCCATTACTTCCATCCATACTATTTGGGCGCTTTACGTGATAGTACACGTGACTTAATGAGCACTCGTAATAATTTGTTGGGAAGAGTAATCAAACGAAAGATTGACAGGTCTGGAACGGAAGATGATGTGAAAGGCATCGTCGATACTGCTAATGAACAGCTCCTGCAAAGACCAGAAGTTAGAGAAACACAAGCTGGCATAAACAACAATTTGAATCAGATAAACAGGATAGATCTGCGAGACGTAGAACTACATATTGAACAGAATAGAATTGAGTATATTGTTAATATTATCAAACCTTTCTTACCTTATTCTTCGGACAAAAAACATGGCTTTATTTTGCCCCAGAATAGTTTAGGATATAATAACTTAATTTATATTGCATCGGTTCTGAGCGACATTAAGGACTGTCATACGGATGAAAGTGTGAGTATATATGCTTTGTTGATAGAAGAGCCGGAAGCCCATCTTCATCCACAATTGCAGGTGAACTTGTACAATTTCCTAAAGAATGCTGATGAAAGTGAGAATAGTCAGACATTTATTACGACTCATTCTCCAACACTCACATCTAAGATTCCCTTGGAAAATCTTATCTTGCTAAAGAATAATGCATCTTATCATGTCGGTAATTGTTTTTTTAGCAGGCATACAGAAGGCATAGTTCGTGATGTCGCTAATAACAATCGTCCGCTTAGAGAGAATGAAGTGAAGGATTACAGGAAGATGATATCTCGCTATTTTGACGTGACCCGCTCTCAATTGTTGTTCTCTAATGGATGTCTATTCATTGAGGGAATTTCAGAATGTCAATTGGTAGAGACATTCTCTAAGTTAATGGGAAAATCACTTATAGAACATCAGATAGAGATTGTCGATACAGATGGGACTGCATTTTATCAATTCTTAATGTTGTTCAATTCTTCCGATGATAATAAGAGGTTGCCAATAAGAGCTGCTTTCGTGACTGACGAAGACCAGTTTACGGAATCCAAGGATAGTACGTATAACCTAAATGAATTGGAAAAAAACAACTATTCAAAAATGAATACCCTTAGAGATGGAATCAATAATGGCAATGTGAGTGGTCGCGTGAACAATATGAATGCCATGGCTAATGGTCAAACTGGTATAAAGATATGTTCGGGCAAAAAAACACTGGAATACCAAATATGCAAAGCAAATGTTTCGGGAAACAAAGATGCCACAAAAGGAACATGGCTTTACGAACTGATAAGACAAGGGAATCCCGATGGAATTGATAAGGTGGAATCCTATATGGATAGTCTCGGTGATAGAGATATGAACGATATAGAGCAGCAGAATGTTGCTCTACTGATGTGGAAGTGCCTGCCAGGGAAGGCAGGATTTGCTCAATCATTAAATGCATTCTTATTAGATAAAAGAGATGCAGGTGATGACATAAGGTTTTGTGTTCCAACGTATATTCAAGAAGCAATCAATCATCTCATTCCCTAGATATGGAATATGAAGTGACGCCTCAACGACAAGCATTTCTTGACGCACGGGGATACACGATTTTGACAGCATGTCCTGGTAGTGGCAAGACAACAAGCATCGTAAAGAAGCTATTGGCGGTGTCGCGTTATTGTGAAGAGCATTATGGTAAACATACGGGCTTTGCTTGCTTGTCTTTTACGAATAAGGCATGTGCTGAGTTAAAACAGAAATACAGAGAAATGCATGACGAAAGGTTGACTTTTCCAAATGAGGTGTTGACCATAGATAGTTTTATCATGCAATATGTTGTTCTTCCATTCTGGTATCTTTGTGATTTCTGTAAGAAGAAGCCTATTGTTGTGAATGAAGAAGAGATTCTTGAACGGGTTTATTACAACAATGTACAGATAAGTGGTAAATGGCAGCAATATCCTGTGATGGCGCTTCGCCCATATGCAAGGATAATGTATAGCAAGAGGCCATCTTTGATTTCAATAGACAAAACTGTCTTTAAATGGAATCACAAACCTGTGACTAATGCAAATGAGATTGCATACTGTAATGCTGCGTTTTCTTATAGGTTGAATAAAGGATATATAACGAGCACTGACGCTTTGTGGATGGCATGTAATATATTGGAACATCATTCAGATGTGGCCAATGCGCTTGTGATGCGTTTCCCATATATAATTGTAGATGAGGCGCAGGATAATTCCGAATTGCATTTCGAATTTTTCAAATTGTTGAAAAGAGCGGGGCTGCAGAATCTGGAGTTTGTAGGAGATATTTGTCAATCAATATATGGCTTCAATAATGCAAGACCCGAACTTCTGCAAGAAATGATGTCTGAAGAAGGGTGGAATGTGCTACCCATGTCTGAGTGTAGAAGGTCAAATCAAAGGATAATTGATTTGTATAGTAAGCTGAAATCAAGTGATGTCCCTGCTATTACATCACGTGGTGTTGAGGATAAAGGTATTCCCATTATTGTGTATAAATACGACGAAGGTAATGTCAGGGAGATTATAAGGGACTTCTATAAGGTCTGTTCAGATAATGAACTATCAAGTAAAATAGTATTGGCACGAGGTGTAAATAAGTGCAAGAAATTAGCGGGAGTGAAAGATGTGGATTTTCATTATTGGAAAACTGACCAGCCTATGCCATATCTGATAATTGATGCGGTTTTTGCATATGTAGCCGGTGATATGGAATTTGCCTTTCGGAAAATCCGACTTGTTCTGTCAGAACTGCTTGCAGAGAATAATCCAGAAAAGAAACGCGATTTTATTCATAAGATAGAGCACGATATCGACTGGAATGCCAAGATCTTTGGCTTTCTGAAGGTTGTGCCCCCCTTTTCTTTAAGTTTTAAGGAATGGGGCGAACAAACTTGCACATTGTTGCAGTCATATTGGGGGCTTGAAGAGAAACCCGTTTTTGTCCCGTATCAAAGACAGACAGGCTATAAGATGAAGGATATGGCAGAAGTGCCAGTAGAACGGTTTCATCAGTCAAACGATAATGGTAGCGAGTATCACAAAAGCATAGATACAATACATGCTGTTAAAGGGGCAACCTTGGATGCTGTCTTACTATTTCTTTCTTCGGATAGTAGGGGGCAGAGTATTTCACTGAATGATTTCCCTCGTGCGGCAGTAAGATCAATGACTGAGAGTCAGCGTATGATTTATGTGGCTTGTTCACGTGCAACACAATTCTTAGCTTTTGCAGTGCCTGGAGCTACCACAAATGCTGAAATAAACAGAGCTTTGAATGGAATAAATGTAGAAATACGACAGATGAACTTACAAGGTGTGTTGGCGTTTGATTGAATAGAGGCTTATGCTAAGAACGGCATACGTAGAACGATATAATGACGAGTTGGTAGGGGCTTTTAAAGAGCTCTTTGATACTTGTCGGAAGAATATGTTTCATGCTGGCGATCTTTTGTTATGCCAGCAAAATGGAACTTTGTTTGGGAGGAATAACGTTATTGGTTTTGGAGAGGAGGGCTTAAACAGTCTTCAACAGATTAATGCGTTATTCTTTAACGGCATCGGAAAGATGACGAACGATGACGATTATTTTAGGAAACATGAAAACGATTTCTTTCAAGGCACGTCTGAATTAGAAGCGACCATCCAGGCAGAGATGAAAGCCTATCAAGAAATATGGGAGAATGTATATTTCCTTCGAATCTTAACGCAGGTTGTGAGGGTGACCAATGGGGAGAGATATGACTGGGAACTGGATATGTATCATCTCGGTAATCAAAAGAGCAATCATGTAAGGGACAAGATTATTAAGAAACTGGATGTGTGCCCTAAATTTAAAGCAGCCTTGGAAACGGGATATCGTCGACAGATACGTAATGCCGTTGCTCACTCTCAGTATCACGTTATTCAAGGTGGCATTTGGTTTGAAAACTATAAACCTGTAAACGTAGATGAAGTGCAGGCAATAGGGTTTGAAGAATGGGAGAAGGTGTATTGTTATTCTTATTTCATTTTCCGCGGACTATTTGAGCACCTGAAGAGTATTGTTCAACAGTTGTATATGCCTGCGACAAAGATAACAATTACAGGTGGTATCCCCATTTTGTGCTATCAACCTGACGGCTCTTGGCGAGAGTTGTATGTTTATCCGTATGAAAAAGGAAAAACGTGGCGTTTTACCACGCCAAAACGTTAAAAATATAGAATTATTGATAAGAAATGCAATTTGATTGCAAGGAAATCGTTAATTTTGCAATTTAGAACAAAACGTATCTATTAGATAAACAGATAATAAGCTATATTTATGGCACTAACAAAAATAGAGTTAAGCGGTTTTAGGTGCTTTAACTACTACAAGATCACACTGAAGCGGGGCGTTAACCTGCTTATTGGTGATAATGCAAGTGGCAAGACCTCTGTCATCAAGGGTGTGACTTTAGCCCTGAATGCTTTTTTTAAGGGTTTTAGCGATGAGAATACGTCGTGTACTGGTATTGGCGCAGAAGATTTCAATCATACTGTATCTAATGAGTCAAAGAGCCTAACACGGCCAGCTGGAATTGTGTTTGCCACTGATAACTACAACCAAAATCTGGAGATTTTACGTAAGTCAAAGAAGACGGGGACAACATATCCCGGCGCAAAGGAGTTTAATCAGCAAAATAGAATGCTCTATAATCGCGTGGCGGAAGAAGATGGGATGAATCGCCAAACACCACTACCGTTGTTGGCTTTTTTTGCCACTGATGATATTCACTTGAGGATGCCTGGCATCAATGCAAAGGCATTTAAGGATTATTACCTTTCTCCTTCGTTTGGCTATTACTTTAGCCTAAAGGGAGGTTTCCTGGCCAAGCACTGGATTAATAGAATGCTAGTTTTGAAGGAAGGCGGTAAGGGAGAAGAAGAGTTGATGGTGGTTGAAAATGCAATCAAAAAGGCGTTGGGAGAGGATGGATGTGGCATTATCCGCGATGTTGATATCAGGCCCAAGCAGGGATATGTGTATTTCATTTTCACAGACGGAAGGGAAGTAAGGTTTGAAGATTTGTCGGACGGATATATGCGTCTGGTGAATATGGTGATGGATATTGCGTTCAGGTGTAGCATCTTGAATCGTCCGCTTTACAAGCTGGAGGCTTGCGATCGGACAGAAGGCGTGGTGTGCATTGATGAAATAGACGACCATTTGCATCCGTCGTTGCAAGCTAAGGTTATAAAAGGGTTGAAACTCGCATTTCCCAAGGTGCAATTCGTTATTTCTACCCATGCACCGATGGTTATGTCGAGTGTAAAGACAGATGAGGAGAATGAGGTGCTGCATTTGAAATACCAGGACGGTATGTATATGGCAACTCCCATTAACACATACGGACTGGATGCCTCAACTATATTGGAGATGTATATGGGAAAGAGCACACGGGTTGCAGAAGTAGAAGAGCGACTGAAGGAGCTGTTTGACCTGATAGATAACGACCATTACCCCGAGGCAAAAGCGAAGTTGAAGGAGTTGACCCGTGATTTTGGCGATACGCTTCCTGAAATAATTCAAGCCCGTACGATGTTGGACTTCAGAATGGAGAGCGATGATTAAAATCGATAAGGGGCGAGAACCCGCGGAGTGGACGGAGCAGAGGAATACTCCTGGAATCACATACGAGACGGCACGCAAGGATGCCTTGAGGCTGGCGCTGCTGGAAGAACAGGGAGGATTGTGTGGTTATTGTATGCGCCGTGTGAATTTTGTGCCAGGAGAGGTGACAGATACCCGCATTGAGCACATAAAGCCACGCACGCTGAGCCTGGCGCAAGGTAAGCCTGAAGAAACGTTGGCATATAGTAACATGATTTTGTGTTGCAATGGAGATATCGATGGGAGCAAGAATTTCCATTGTGATGTAAGCAAAGATGAGACAGAAATACACTTTAAACCATTTGATGCTGCTGCGATAGCCACGATTTCTTATTCATCGGGCGACGGCAGTATCAAATCGTCAAATGCTGTGTATGACAAGGATATTAATGAAGTGCTGAACCTGAATCATCCACGGTTGAAAACAAACAGACATGCCGTGATAAAAGGTTTGGTGACAGAAATGGGAAAGAAAACGTGGAGTAAGTCTGACATTCAGCATAAATTAACGTACTATGGAAACAGAATGTCGAACGGACAACTTCATGAATTCTGTGGCGTGGTGATATGGTATCTTAAAAAGAAATTAAGACAGTTCGCCTGAAGCAGGAGAATAATAGATAAAGGAACGAACAAGTAATTTCATTCACAGCAGCTGCATCAATTTGCGGCTGTTGTGGTTTAAAGAAAGGAGCAATCTATGTTTGAGAACTTCAAGAAGATAAAGGTCAAAGGTGGCTACTTTGAGAATGAAACGGAACTAACTTTGTTCTATAAGGCAGCTGTTAGTGTGATATATGGAAGAAATGGTAGTGGAAAATCAACTATCGCGCGGTTCATTAAAGAACTGGCTCTTCCTGATGAGGAAAAGAATCCAGACTATACCGTGAGTAGTGATGCCACTATAGATGAAGATCTCAAACAGAATGTGTTTGTGTTTGATGAAGATTTCGTGACGGACCAAGTTCGTTTTAAGGAAGCCGGTATTCAGACAATCGTAATGCTGGGTGAACAGGGCGAAATAGACGAGCAAATAGCGAAAAAAGAAACAGAACTTGCGGAAGTGAAACGTCAGATAGGAGATCTCAATGTGCTACGTGAACGCTACGACAATGAAGGAGATGGAATTTCACCACAGTTCTTTTATAATCAACTCTGGAATGCATTAAGGGAAGATGACGGCTGGGCAGAGATTGACCGACAGGTGAAAGGGAATAAGGTGAAGAGTCGTCTATCAGAAGATATTGTGAAGTTTTTGGCCGGCCAAGAGGAACCTGCGGGAACGTATGAAGAACTCCGTGATAATCTGATGGCAGACCTTAATCTGTATTTGCAGAGTTCGAATGCTCAAGAAATATTTTGGGAGTATATAGTAAGAGATTTACCAGATACTTTATCTGCGTTGAAAGAGTTGTTGGAAAAGAAGATTGAGGCCCCAACACTAACGGATAGGGAACAGCGGTTAATAACACTGCTTGCCACACATCCACAGCATTCGACTCATGAAACTAAGCAATTAATAACTGAAGGATGGGAGTTCTGTCCCTTATGTCTGCGAGAGATAAAAGATGGCGATTCTGATGCTATTATGCAGACCCTCAAACACATCTTGAACGATGAAGCAGACCGATATTCACAGCAACTAAGCGAAGAGATTTCACGATTCGCCAGAATAGAACAGATTATGCCTGAGTTCCCGGGTGAACTACATAAGGAGGAAATAAATGCCGCCAGGGCTTATCAGCAAGATTTAAACAGGATATTGGACAGGATACGCTCGCTGATTGAGGAGAGAAGGCGTCGTATATATGAAGCGCCAGCACAGACCATTACCGGCGAAATAATCGAGATGTATAATCAGGCTCTCAAGATGTGGAAGAAGGGTATGGTTGAGCTTACGAAGCGTGTGGCAAAATTCAACGATACTGTGAAAGCTCGCGAAAAATTGTATGACAGAATACGCTATGAAAACAATCAGCTGGCCAGAAAACAGCATGCAGCAACAATGGTTGCCTATATGCAAGCACTTAAAGATTCTGATCAAAACAATAAAGCGATTGGAAAGAAGGAAGAGGAGAAAGGAATTATAGAAACAGCGATTAAAGATCTGAAAGCTAAAAAGGAGAATACAAAGATAGCTTTGGACTACATCAACGACGAATTGGGTTATGTGTTTTACAGCGACCGAAGATTGAAGTTGGTAGCAGGGGATGACAATACATATAAACTCAAGGTCAACGGCCGTAATGTGAAGCCGAACAAAATAAGTGTAGGTGAAAGAAATGTGCTGGCGTTGTGTTACTTCTTCGCAAAGATGTTCAAAGACAAGACTAAGGAGGAGAAATATAAAAAAGAATACCTGATAGTGATTGACGACCCCGTGTCGAGTTTTGATCATGGGAATCGTTTGGGTGTGATGACGTTGTTAAGGTATCAATTCGGCAGTCTATTAAAAGGGAACGGAAATAGTCGCATACTAGTGATGTCCCATGACTTACATTCGGTATTCGATCTGTTGAAAATAAGGAACGAACTGTGTGCTAAAGAAGTAAAGAGTAACAAAAAGGCATTTCTGGAACTGGAGAACAAGCACTTGTGTGGAAAGGTAAAGGACGGCGAATACTGGAAGTTACTACACCACGTATATGAATATGCGCTTACCAACGCTGAAGATGAATCTCCAGATCCTGATGACGCGATGGAGATAGGTATTGGTAATATCATGCGAAGAATGATGGAGGCCTTTTCTAGTTTCTGCTATGCGAGAACATTTGAAGATATGCTGCGAATGGATGAGCTGATAGCCGAAATCCCAGAAGAGAAACAAGTGTATTATGGTAACTTCATGTGCCGCCTTGCTCTGAATGGCGAAAGTCACGAGGAGGAGAACATCTACTCATTGGAAACCATCAGCGGTTTCTTTACGAAAAAGGAAAAGGTCCAGACAGCTAAGAGCGTATTGTTGTTTTTGCTGTATGTTAATAGAGCTCATTTAGCATCATATCTGGAGGATGAAATACCAACAATAGAAAGTTGGAAGAGCGAGGAGGAGAGTTGGATAAAGTCGGAAGCTACAAAAGAAGAGGCCGCCAAGGCGCTGGCTGGCGTCTAAAAAGTGTTAAAATCTTACGATTCAATATACATTTTTTAAGATTTGTTCGTCCGTATCATCTGAGTTTTGCACGGTTTTGTACTAAGAAGTCTCAACCTGCGGCTTAGCCGGGCGATAATGTCCCAAAAAGTGTGTCCGTATAGGTAGAAAGAAGAAAGTCTGTAAATTTAAAGTGACGAAAAAGAACATCAATGTTCAACTTTAAAAATACAGACTTATGGTTACTTTTACAAAGGAACAACTTTCTGAGGTAATGCGCAAGCATTCCGAGAAAGAAAATGGTCTTCACGACCTTTTGGAGATTATGTTGGAGAGCCTGATGGTGGCGGAGCGGAGCGAGTTCTTGCACGAACAGGAAGACCACAACAAGGGCAACGGCTTTCGCTTTGGGCATACCTATGGCCACGGCCGTAAACTGGAGTTCAGGATCCCCAGAGACCGCTTCGGGAACTTCCACCCGAAGATCCTTGCCATCCTTCGAGACCAGGAAGAGGAGTGCGAGAAGCTGGCCGGAAGCCTCTACACGAAGGGTTTGACGCAGAGTCAGGTAGGCCAGGTGTTCGATGAGATCTACGGAGAGCACTATAGCAAGTCGAGCATATCCAGGATGATTGATTACGTCCGCAAGGAAGTGGATGCGTGGCTTGACAGGGGCCTTGACGAGTACTATCCCATCGTGTTCGTGGACTGCGTCCATATCAAAGTGTTCCGCAAGAAGAAAGCTGCCACAGAGGCGTTCTATGTGGTTCTGGCCGTGACAGAAGAAGGCACTCGCGAAGTGCTTGGCATCTACAACAATCCGCTGGAAAGCGCCACAGGATGGAGGACCATGTTCGACGACATCCGCAGCCGTGGTGTTGAACGCATCGGCCTGATGGTTGCCGACGGCCTCACCGGTCTGGATGTGATTGTCGGCGAGAAGTTCCCGGGAGCCGGGTTCCAGCGCTGTACGACGCATCTCAAGCGGGACATGATGGCCCGTGTACGGCATGGCGACAAGAAAGCCCTTGCCGATGACATGCGGGAAGTCTTCCGCACCGGAGACAAGGACTATACCGTCGAGCAGGGAATCCAGGCTTGGAAGGACATGTGCCTGAGATGGGGCAAGGACTACCGCAGCATCAAGGCACAGGCTGACAACGAGGATATCGCTTTCTACTTCACCTACCTGAGCTATGTGCCCCAGATACAGTCCATGATATACACGACGAACTGGATTGAGCGGTTGCAGAAGGACTTCCGCAGAGTGACCCGCATGCGGGGCGCAATGCCCGATGAGGACTCCGTGATTGTCCTGATGGGAAAGACAGCCATGGACAAGGAGTCCTACAGCCGGGTAATCCCGAGAATCCGGGAGGACAAGACGCTCTTCCCGAATGAATAAGGTCGCATACAAACCGCTCAATCAGAACATCTTATGGAAACGACGCAAACATTATATGCAGCTGTTCAAAAGTGCTACGAACACCTCTATGACGCCATTACGGAGCTGGCCAAACACCCTGATGATGACAACCGTGCTATGTGGGAAGCCATCGCTCACGATGACTACGACAGGGCCTTGGAAGCCTATGTCATAGCCAGAGAAAAAGAAGCGAAGGCCGCCTGGGACAGGGGCGAACTACCCTTCTAGAAGGGGGCACCGCCGCCGGAATATACGACCTCCGGCGGCTACAGATCGAGCGCTGCGGGGGGCTCCGGGAAAGGGCCCTCCTCGCGCCCGACTGTTGCCCGGTGCACGCTGAAAGGCTTGCCGATTAACGAAAAAGTCGTAACTTTGAACGTTCTTTAAATTGCAGACCAGGCCCCAGACACACAAATTGGGACGCTACCAGCCGGGCGACCGCGTTTGCCCTTGGTTGACTTCCTGGAGGTGTAGGTGGGACGTAAGCCTCCGATAAACGACGTCTGTGCACTGCCACCCAAAACTGAACACCTGATTGCCATCGAAAATTGAACATATGATATCAATCGACACTGGTTTTACTCCCGATGAAATGTACCGGATGCTTTATACGCCTTTTGGAATAGGGTGTCCGGTTCAACTTCGCACGTTAACCGACGAGCAAGTTGAACAGATACCGTTTATGCATCAGGTTCTGCATCTGATGAATATGTTGTCTGCCGGAGAGTTGAAGCTGACAGCCAAAGGGTATATCCCTCCCAAGATTGTAGAGGACCTGTATTTGATGGGGACGCGAAGCTGGAATACGGATTGGTTCAAGCAGAAAAGTGAGCCTAAAACGGAAGAAATTCAGGTGCTTCGAGTTGTGCTCAAAGAGTGCGGGCTTGTCAAGACGCGCATCGGCAAAATGTCACTCACGTCCAAGGGGAAGAAGCTCCTATCTAGTCGGAATGACCTGCTACGTACGTTGATGCTTTTCCTGATGCAGGATTACAACACCGGCTGGCTGGATCTTCACGAGGATTTGGAGGTGGGTAATGTAGGGAGGTTGTACTCACTATGGCTCCTGCATCATTATGGTGATGTGTGGCGGCATACAGATTTCTATACAGCAGAGTATGCCAAGGCGTTCCCGATGATGGATGATTACAGTGCCTATGGATATCGGGTATTCAATCGGCTATTCCATCTGATAGGCCTGTGCGAGGTGAATGAACGGCCAGAGGACCGTGGGCCGGGTTTTGGTGGAAAGGTGCTCAAAACCAGTGTTTTGGATATGATGTTTGAGTTTACGGAGCCGGAGGACAACCTAACGCGATGAATTTATCGGCCTTAATAAAAGTAATATGACCCAATCCGAACTCTGGCTCGCCAAATGGCAGGAAGCCATCGACTTCCTGGAAACCAACCACCGCAAACCCTCCAAGTTCATCCCGGAGGAACGCAACCTGCGCTCTTGGTGGAAGCACAACAAGAAGCTGATGAATGCCGGGGAGTTGAAGCCGGAGCGTGTGGAGTTGTTCAAGCAGTTGTTGGAGTTAGGAGAGAAATACAAACACGTGAATCAGTATCAGTAATTTTATGAATTATTCGAAGGGGGCATGATAATAGGTGAGTATGGGTACAGCTATAGACGTAAACGGCTTCATAGAGCAATGTGAAAAATACGTTAGTAAGTTAAAGACACATTTTTGAAAAAGTCGATCAGTCAAAGATTTCAAGAGATGTCAAAAATATATCACTTCACCAATCTGGATGCAGCGTGTAGTATCATTGAAAGCCGTCAACTTAGATTTGGAAAAATGTACAAGATGAATGATTTGATTGAGAGTAACAGAATAGTTTACGGACGAATTCTCAAAGATGAGCTGTCTGAGGTGGAACTGTACGCAGAAGAAGAAATGAATCGATATCAGCAGGTGAGTTTTACCCAAGATCAAGAGAGAGATGGTGTGGATTACCTCGGCTTTGATTTGCACACTATGTGGGGATTGTATGCGGAAAAAGGTTATGGTGTGTGTTTGGTGTTTGATAAAGATCGACTGCGTCTTCGGGAAGGGGATTATGGCGGTGATGTGAAATATGGAAATTTTATTCCTGAAGATTACGAGTTCGTAAACAAAACCACGGCCGGCATCAGGTCAGAGATATGGGACCGTAGAGAGGAGTTGTTTTTCTATAAGCGGAAAGAATGGGAGTATGAACAGGAATTCAGGATAATACGTCGTGCAGAGAATGAAAATGCAGACGAGTATATGGATGTCTTCGATGCATTATCATTCGTCATAATTTGCAAGGATGAAACAGTTGAGAAAGGGGAATCCATATGGGATGGAATAACTTGTTATATCCTACAGCATCTCAAGAGGGGTGTACCAGTTTTGTCTTATGAGTATGATTTGGATTGGTATACCCTATACCGTGATAGGTATGGTGATCCGATTTGGGCTGAACAACTTGGTTATTATTAGGGTTGAGCATAACGTTTTGGGCAAGGCTGATGTCGTATGGCATCGTCTTTTTTGTTATCCTAAAACGTGTTTCCGTAAAAAAATTACGGATATATGAAAATTGTTTGTATCTTTGCACCAAGAAACAAACATTTGCGCTATGCTCGCTAAGTTTTCTGTAAAAAATTTCCGGGGGTTCAAGGAGAAGATAGAACTGGACCTCACTAAGCACAGTAATTTCAGTTTTAACCTCTATGCAATCAAAGATGATATCATTAAGAATGGTATAATCTATGGCCCCAATGGCTCTGGAAAAACAAATTTTGGCCTTGCCATCTTTGATATCGTCAATCATTTGTCCCAGAAATGGAAGAAGGCGGATTATTATGTCAACTTTACTTATGCTGGAGACCCCAATCTGAAGGTGGAGTTTGACTATCTGTTCCGATTTGACGGGCAAAATGTAGAGTATAGTTATTCCAAGAATTATCCGGGAATCCTTACGGCGGAATCTATGACTGTGGATGGTAAGCCGGTTTTCAAGCGGGCCGATGGAAAATTCACCATCGACACGGATTCCTTCCCCATCGACAAGTCTATGCAGCGGAATTTGGCTGATAATGCCAATAATATTCCTATCGTTAATTTCCTGTTAATGTCTTTTCCGCTGGCTCGCGACCATTATTTGATAAAGCTGCAGCAATTTGTGAATGGAATGCTCTGGTTCCGTAATTTGGATGTTCGGGAGTTCATCGGCCTGGAGACGGGCGTCTCTATGATAGAGGAGTATATCATCCGGAATAAGTTGATTGACGGTTTTCGCCGATTCTTGCGAAATGTAAGCGACCAGCAGTTTGAGTTTGCACAGCCTAGGACAGGGGAGAAGGTTCTATTCTGTCAGATTGACAAGAAACGTATTCCGTTCATGGTCATTATCTCTACAGGAACGAAGGCCCTCGAACTACTCTATTTCTGGATGCAGCGGATGGGGCAGGCTACTTTTGTATTCATTGACGAGTTTGATGCTTTCTACCACTTCAAATTGGCCTTTGAGGTATGCAAGATTCTGTTCAACAAGGACTGTCAGGTATTTACGTCTTCTCATAATACCTACCTTATGACCAACGATTTGCTGAGGCCGGATTGCAATTTCATTCTCAACGAGAATAAGATTAAGCCCCTTGTGGATTGCACGGATAAGGAACTCCGTTTTGGCCATAACATTGAAAAAATGTTTAGGGGGGACGCGTTTAAGGTATGATACTGTTCGTTTTTGAAGGAGCGATGTCTCCCATCCCTCTTGCCAATCCACGGAATAATTCCTAACTTAGCCGAAAAAGGACGGAATATGTTACAAATTGGAGATACTATGCCGGCGTTTGAGGTGCTGGACCAGGATGGGAATACGGTTACATCGCAGGACCTGATCAAAACGGGTAGGAAAACCATCGTTTACTTTTACCCCAAGGACAATACGTCTGGATGCACGGCGGAGGCCTGCAGCTTCCGGGACAATTATGCCGCCCTCACGGCGCAAGGCTACAACGTAGTGGGCGTGAGCAAGGACAGCGTAAAGTCCCACACGGGCTTCCAGGCCAGGCATGGCCTGCCGTTCCGCCTCCTGTCGGACACCTCCACCGAAATGCTCCAGGCCTTTGGCGCCTGGGGAGAGAAGAAAATGTACGGAAAAACGGTCCTGGGAACCCTCCGGCGCACGTTCATCTTCAACGAAGGCGGCATGCTGGAACGCATCATCGAGAAGGTGGATACCAAAAACGCCGCCGCACAAATCCTGGAACCGTGATGCTCTTGCTGCTTCCTGATTTGTTAATCCCCTAAATAATGCGTATCTTTGACAAGCACTATAGCCAGCTTGTCAAATGTTACAGCGATTATTCGGGTTCGACCCTGTACGGCACAAGGTGCGTACGGAGATCTATGCGGGGATTACCACTTTCCTGACCATGGCCTATATCCTGGCCGTGAATCCGGGTATCTTCAGTGCGTTGGAGCCGCTGGGGATGCCGACCGGCGCGGTCTTTACCGCCACCGTCCTGGCCTCCGTCATCGGAACCCTGGCCATGGCCCTCTATGCCAAGAAACCGTTCGGACTGGCACCCGGCATGGGCATCAACGCCTTTTTTGTCTTTACCGTCTGCCTGGGCATGGGCCACACCTGGCGATTCGCGTTGACGGCCGTCTTCATCGAGGGTATCCTCTTTATCATCCTCAGTCTCTTCAAGGTCCGGGAACTGATTGCCAACGCCATTCCGGCGGGGTTAAAGGCCGCCATCGGAGGCGGCATCGGCCTCTTTATCGCCTTTA
>Ga0256404_1006258_pt1 | contig 19951 bp, 17 predicted proteins | sample RumenRJG_01DNA_FD_185990 | JGI IMG/M metagenome (GOLD analysis project Ga0256404, IMG submission 185990) | Bovine rumen microbial communities from Lethbridge, Alberta, Canada - RJG_01 | ecosystem: Host-associated > Mammals > Digestive system > Stomach > Rumen | place: Canada: Alberta | collected...
CCTTCCGAACCGGAGCAAAAGATACCGCCGCAAACATCCGCCGATTGAAGAATGAAATCTGTGTTTTCTTCACTTCAATTCTGGCATTCGGCACCTTCTCTAGTACGGCCTCGCGGAAGGCCTCGTATAGAGCCAGTGCATCTGGCTTTGAGTCAAAAAACAGCAGTTCATTCACAGTTTTTTCATTCCGTTTCCTTTTCCGTTTTGCTTCTTCTGCATCGGCAGCCGCCTGTGCAGCTTCCGGACAGGCTTCTTTAAGCCGACTGCTGTTTACTGTCTGACGCCGCCTTGCGCTCTCAAAAAGACTGCACAGCCTGTCAATATCCCCTGCCTCGTATGCGTGGCGGACAAGGAATATGTATACTTCCGTCAGGTCCGTTCTATATGTACGCCTGCACTTTTCCCTGGCCAGTTCTGCAATCTGCTCCGATTTGCCCGGGTCGCTTTTCTCATAAAAACGAACCACTTCCATGTACTGCTCCGGCTCATCGCCCAGATGAGTCTCCAGGTATTGTATGTACCTTCCCTCTTCGCCAAGCTCACGAAACAGTTTAGCGCTGTCTTTTTTCATGAAACCGGAACCATTCCACATGATCTCTGCCGTTTTCAACTTCTCTTCCCTGTCCTGTGGGAGTTCACGAATCAGGTCCATCATCGGGTCGCATACTCCGAACTGATCATAGTACTCGTTGTCTGTGATCTTCTGTATGATCTGTTCCCTTATTTCCCATGTTTCTGTCTGAAGGTGACCGCCATTGATGAGTTCTTCAGAAATATTCCATATCATTTCGATCTCAATTTGGTCATCAATGTATGGCTCCCTGCTGAGGTCGTTCAGAAGGTCTTCGATCTCCATCCATTTCTGCTCCAGATACGAACTCTCCGGTCTATTCTCCTCAGCATCCACCATTTCCTGAGGATCTTTCATGACGCATGTCTTCTGCTCTATAAAGTGATCATCCCCCTCCTGCAAAAGAGCCTCAATCGTCTCTTCATAATCATCATCGATTATCACTACCCGTTCTCCAGCTTTCTGAAAACCATCGACATATCTCTTGTTGTCCGCCGTCAAACCGGCAATCGTACAATCCGCCTCAACCAACCTGGTTTCAACTTCCGATTCATGACTTATGATTTCATCGAAATGGTTCTCTATATACTCTTCAGTCATGGCAAGGCAAATGAATCTGATCTGTGCCAAATAGAGCTCATCAAAATCCTGCCGCCAGTCAAAAGGAATATAACAGCCCTCCACAATCAGATTCTGCTCGTTTTCAACAGCTGTCTTTACCATTTCCCGGACGATCGGCCATAAGTACTCCGTAAGAGCATCGTCGTCTTCCGGTGTAAGATCCGTATTGCAGCTGCGGATCAGCCCCATCTTAAGATGATCAATCGAAAGATACGGGTATCCATATTTTTCGAGCATTTTTTGTGCCAGCACCGTCTTACCGGTATGCGATGCACCTGTTATCAGTATGATCATAACTATGAACGCCTCACGATTTTCAGCAAGAAATCTAACGCAATCGATACCGCGCCAGCCACCAACAGCCCTATTGAGATCCGGAGGTAAAGATCGTACATCCCAAGCATTCTTGCGTAGAAGTCGGCAGGTCCATCCATCAATGAGCCTCCCCGCCAGTAGTACCACCGGCTGATGCCGAAAGCGACTGCTGCGCCAAAAAAGAGAATGACGCCGATGATCAATAGGATTCTTTTTTTGTTGCGCATACATTTACCCCATTTGATTATCCCAGGAGTCAGAGTACCCCCTGGGTAGGTTTTGCTAGCACGTACACTGTGGTCGAAAAATCAAGTCATCTTCCTAAAAACATAGAGACTTAACCCTGCTATAATGGCATTCACTATCACCAACAATAGAATTAGCAAACCGATATCATCATTGATTTGAACCGTCGCATCAACGAGTCTGACCACAAATCTTGATACAACAAGCATTATCAAAATAGTAATAGTTAGATGAAGTATCTTTCTCACGTTCTTTCCTTTATGACAACATGGATCGTATCACCATTAGCTTTTCTCAGCTGCTTCCGAATGGACTTCAGCACACCGATGATATAGCAGATGGAACCGTCCTTATTCCGGACTCCCATGTTCACAACACTTCCATCATAAGGAACGCCGTCAAAAGTCGCATGTACTTTCACGCGGCCTTTTCCAAATTCCTCGCGGATGTCCCAGGGAAAAGCCACATAAGCTCCTCCGCTGTCAGGGTCTTCAACTATTACGGCATCAAATTCATATTGTTTCATTGTTTTTTCAATCACTGTTTTGCTTTCCAACTGCCTGATGTTTCATACAGTATTCCTGTATCCTTGCGTTCCTCTTATCCAAAAAGATATGCTCTCTGACAAGGAATTTGAAATAGTCTTCCACCGTTTCCGGCAGCCCGTTTTTCTCAAAGGATGCATCCCCCATCCATATATCTACAGATGAATAATCCTCTGAAACGCAATCCTGCATAAGGAAAAAGTCAACATATCCCTTGAAATCCACAAACAGATCGTAGAACGCCTTGTCTCCTTCGATTACTTTTGAAAGAGGGCTCTCCTCTCCTGCATAATGTCTGCGAATACACTCTAAGGTTAAGTCCCAGCGGTCTGCAATACGTAAATTGGTTCCTCTTCTCTGATTCATACTGTTCTTATGCACCGGGAAGATGACCATACTGCCCATACTATATGACCTACGCAGCAAATGCTCACACCATGCATCAAAATCATTGTACTGTTCGCGTACCTGGTCGATTATCTTCTTGTTTTTCAGGTGCGTCATTTCAACAATAATCGTGTCACTCGAAAACCAAAAATCCTTCCATTTAAAGGCATAAGGAGCCCTACCTGACTGAAGTTCCATGACCTCGCCATCAGGAAGTTCCTTGCTCCACAAGGCTCTGTGATATGCATTAAGTGTCGGGCTATAGGCGTCAGGATCTTTACCTCTCGAGTCTGTTCTGAAGTCAAAGGTGATATCAATCATTTACACCCCCCTTCTTTTTTATCTTCTCTCCGCAATTCTTTATTACACTAAATACGTTATTCGGATTTGTAACCCAAATCCTGTCAAAATCAAATTGATGTTTCTTTAATTTATCATACAAATTCTTCTCAATAATAAAGTCATGCTTATACTCTTTATTGCTCTTCGACCCCAGCAAATCCTTTATTTCTTTAACATCCGTTGATCTCTTTATTTCATCCTCCAGATTGTACACCTGCATTACACACCATGTTTCTTTTACATGCGGATGTTTTTTAAGTATTTCCAAATTTTTAAAAAGAGTTTCAACGATGCCAGTGTCAGTGTCAAAAACGAGAATAACTACAGTATTTTCGGGAAGCATCCTCAAGCGGGTATTAGAAAACTCTTCTTGAATAGCATTAAAGACATCAATCTTTCCTGCAATTATCGGTAACTGTTTTTTCTTAAACTCATCGATGAGCTTCTTCTCGCAATTTCCCTCAACATAATAGTGATATCTCACGTTTTTTCTCATATAGTGTCCCCATCAAATGTCTTTAATCCCTATAATCTGATCCACATTCGGCGCAGATGAAAACAGGTCATTTTCAACCGCATTCTTTAAGGAATCAGTATTCTTTTTCAAATAGGCGGAAGCATATACGCATGAAATTCTATTCTCATCCAGTTCATCCCGTCTCATAAATGCGAAGGAATGCTTGGGCAGGTCCATATCAAGTATGTCTGAATTATGCGTTGTATAAAACAGCTGTCGATCCGGTCCCAAAAGATCGATAAATACGGATAAGAACGCTCTCTCCGCCTCCGAATGGATATGCGCAAATTTCTCATCGCAGTAATAAAAGCTCACATCATTTAGTTTCATTGATGTAATCATATTTGCAACACCAATTCCGTCTACAGTACCACTTGACAAAATCTGCGAATCAATAACTGTGCCGTTCCTTATAATAGCTGAACAATTAGGATACTGGACTATATACGTTTTGTTTGTCTTTACCGCTTCGTCAACCTTAGTAACGCCGATAATTCTGGGATCCAACGACTTTAATGTCATCTCCAAAGTCTTGCGATATTCTTCTGAATTAAACGGGATCAATGTCCGCAGCTTTCCTTCTGGAGCATACGGATAGTGAAAAGACCAAGTCATCTTAGGAATTTTTTCCAGAGCCCTGATATAGCTTTCAACGATTGTCGCCTGTTTTTCAGCCAGACGTTCCACACAACGTTCGTAACTGTCATTGGGCAATATAGTCTCATTCCATACTTCCACAGATACATCATCACTGCTGTATTCATCTGTCTCATCGCGCAGCGCTTTAAAAGTTCCTTTTATTCTGTAAAGCTGAAAACTAGAGAAAGCTAAATCTATTATAAACTCCGCCTTTTTTCTCTTATCATCAATAAGTTTTACAATACCACTGTATTCTTTCCCGTCTATGAAATTAAAAATGGACATGAGGATACGTCCGAGCGCTGTTTTCCCGGTTGCATTAGCCCCCATTAAAATAACGACTTTTTTATATCTGAACCGTTCTCTCCCCGACAAATGCTCCCCTTCAATTGTGGAACGTACTATCTTTTTGGGATAAGACATACATAAATCAAACTCATTAAAAACCAGGAAATTATCTAAATGCAGATTCATTATTACCATAAGTATTATCTCCATTAAAAAAGCATTACTTCCAATTATCGGAAGTAATGCAATTATAGCATTTTATATGGCTCGGCACAATCTATTTGTACAGATAATTAAATCCATACCAAGCACTTATCACGCTTTAATCTAATTATCTTGATATACTCATTTCAACACTTAAAAAAGCCGTTTCCATGAATGTATCATTATAATCTTTTACTCCATAAAAGACAGTCAATCTTCTTCGTATTGCTAATCCATGCATAGTCTGGAAGAAGCCGATCAAACACCTTTATGTTCTCATTTGCTTCATCTGTTTTGAGGTATTCCTCATACCATGCGACGATACTATCATATAGCCGAACTGCTTCCTGCAGTTTCTCTTCTTTTGTTTTCCCGGTCAGAACAAGACCGAGATTCTGTAAAACATATTGATCCCAAATATCTTTTTAAAACAACTCCTCAACCGCATCCATCACCGCAAAATCGTGATCCATCTCATAACTATAATAATTCTTATAATAGCGGTAAGCCATTTCATCGATCACCGCCTCGTCCAGAGCCGCAATATCTACTTTCTGTTTTCTCAGATAGTTCAGAACTTCCATTTTCGAATCTTCCATGTAGTCCATTGCCATTCCGTCCTTCATTCATTATGATATGGATTTTTCAATAGCCTCCACCACTTTCACATCCGCCGGCAGCCAGTTCACCTGCCGCAAATCGTCGAGCGGAAGCCATCTCGCCGCCTCGTGCTCAAGAAGTGTAAGCTTGCCGCTTTTCACACTGCACCAATAGCAGGCCATGGAAAGATGAAACTCCGGATAATCATGCTCTACCGTGGTAAGATACTTCTCCACCAAAATATCGGAAGCCAGTTCTTCTTTAATTTCCCTGACCAAAGCCTCCTCCGGTGTTTCTCCAGGCTCAACTTTTCCGCCCGGGAACTCCCACCAGTCCTTATAGTCACCGTATCCTCTCTGCGTTGCAAATACGCAGTTTTCTTTGCGGATAATTGCTGCTACTACTTTTATGGTTTTCATTTCTGTCATTACTCTACTTTCAATCCGGGAGCTTGAAGTCAAAATATAGATTTTCCGGCGCAGTTCGCTTCATTGGTGTTTTGAACAGATTTGCTCCATTAGCCTTCTCCTTTTCAGAGCACCTTGTCATCTGTTTTATTGATTTGCTTATTCTGTCCAAATTTTGAGCTGCCACATTTAATCCAATTCGATGCTCTTCTGCTATTAAATTGCAATTCAACTCAATTTCATATAGTTTCTGTTCTATGGAAAGATACGGGTATCTGTATTTTTCGAGCATTTTTTGCGCCAGCATCGTCTTACCTGTATGCGACACACCTGTTATCATTATGATCATAACTATGAATGCCTCTTATTATCTCACAATTCTACAGATTCACCGGTGATGATGGTTAGTAACAAACTCACAAACTCCTTTTGATGAGTCTTCCATAAAACTGTATATACAGTTACAGTAATTAGCGGTATATGCCCTCCAAACAGTTCTAGAATAGAAGGGTATCTCCCACTTAATAGATACAGCATGAAAGCTATGACCAATAAAAAAATGTAATATGTAAGTATCTGGATCAATATAAATTGTATAGGGCCAAATATTAAGTAAAAAATGATTAATCCAAAATTCACAACCACCACTATCAATATAATGAACAGTATAAGTTCAAGATTTAGTTCTGTGATCCAATGTTTAATTGGTCCCGATAACGATAATACGAAGCTTGTGAGACGGGCAAAAAACTTCGATTTCATAAACACTCCCGAAAAATACAAGCAAATCAAAGCGAGATATCCCATTGCGTTTTCAACAAAAAAAGAATAAAGAAATCTGGCTATTTTCATTAAGACTTTATTATCGGTATCGTAGTCAGTGTCTAATCCTGCTTTATCAATAATTAGCTGAAATCCCGCAAAAATCCAACATGATGCAACAAGCCAAATGATCGCCTGAAGATCATTGCTCTCTTCCGTTGGCGTAAAACCATAGACCAGATAATCAATAAATCTCGTGTATTCTTCAATACCATATGTAAGTGCTTTGCTTAAAGCTGATGAGTCATTCTTTTCAATCTGAAAATACTGTTCAACAAACAATTCTTCGCTAATAATACTTTCATGTGAATCAACAGAATTTATGTATGGAGTATAGAAAAAACTTAAAGCCAGGAAAACAATATAAATAGCAAACATTGTGATGAACTTCTTGGTATTATTTGCTGATAATCCCAAAATACCGTTAGTCATAGCCTCAGTCACCCCATCAAATTCAATACTACCTGCCTATATCAAGGTATCAGCCGTCTCCGAGAGCCACCCATTATAGTACTCGGACTATTTATTCTTCGCGAACTCTGCCGCTTCAACGATCCACGAGAGCAACTCTTCGTCGACTTCTTCCACAGTCCCGATCATCACATGGTGCGTCCATCGATTGGGATAAGCTTCCACTGCAACATCGATCCTGTCGGATTCCTTCCTGTATGGCAGCCCAAAGGTGATCGTCAAAAAAGGATTCGGCCGATCTTTTGCCTTCCGAACCGGAGCAAAAGATACCGCCGCAAACATCCGCCGATTCAAGAATGAAATTTGTGTTTTCTTCACTTCGATTCGGGCATCCGACACCTTTCCAAGAACGGCCTCGCGGAAGGCCTCATACATTGCCAGTGCATCTGGCTTTGAATCAAAAAAAAGCAGCTCATTTACAGAGGTCAAAAGAATGTCACCTTGCACTTTCTTCAAATCAGATTATGATTTATGCAGTATTCCTGTATCCTGGCATTTCTCTTATCCAAAAAGATATGCTCTTTAACGAGAAACTTGAAATAATCTTCTACCGTTTCAGGCAGCCCGTTTTTCTTGAAGGATGCATCCCCCATCCATATATCCACAGAAGAATAATCCTCGGAAACACAATCCTGCATAAGGAAAAAGTCCACGTATCCCTTGAAATCCACAAACAAATCATAGAATGCATTGTCGCCTTCGATGACCTTTGAAAGAGGACTCTCCTCTCCGGCATAATGCCTGCGTATACATTCCAAAGTTAAGTCCCAGCGGTCTGCAATACGTAGATTAGTTCCTCTCCTCTGATTCATACTGTTCTTATGCACCGGGAAGATCACCATACTGCCTATACTATATGACCTGCGCAGCAAATGCTCACAATATGCATCAAAATCACTGTACCGTTCACGTACCTGGTCAATTATCTTCTTGTTTTTCAGGTGCGTCATTTCAACGATAATCGTGTCACTCGAGAACCAGAAATCCTTCCATCTAAAGGCATAAGGAGCCCTCCCTGATTGAAGTTCCATGACCTCTCCATTTGGAAGCTCCTTGCTCCATAGAGCTTTATGATATGCATTAAGCGTTGGACTATATGCGTCAGGATCCTTCCCTTTGGAATCTGATCTGAAGTCAAAGGTGATATCAATCATTTCACGAACTCCTTAATGAATCTTTTTCTCAATTACTCGTTTGCACTCCAGCTTCCAGCTTGGCTTTATATTACCAATGTTGAATTTCTTCCTCATCTTGGTAAGCGGGAACCCGCAATTATCGCAGATTCCCCCGGTCATTTCTTCTCCGCATCTTGGACACTTCATGCTTATCACCGTCACTAATTTCACTAAATTGAATTGTAGGTGCCTATTTGATGTTCATCAATTTCAGCGGATCTCTCTTTCTTCATCTATGATCTCCGCCTCCGTGTTCTCTTCCACAAAGAGAGAAATATCGTCCATCAGACTGTCCGCCATGGCATTATGTGGTACTATAGCCGCCGCGCCAATCACAATGATCTGATGAATGTCCTGCTCATCAATCTCGGCTGCTGAAACATGATACCGGTTCTGCAGCTTTGAAATGAGACTTTTAACTATCATTCGTTTTTCTTTCAGACTGTGTACCCATGAGGCACGAAGTTTGAAGGTAATTACTGCAATTCTCATATTATTTAACATATTTATCACCGCTAACTGCGTCCATTGATTTTTGTCGCTCATTTTTCTTCTTTTAGAGATTACCTATCGCTCACCTAGACTTCTTCATATCTTTACGTGCCTCTCTAAAAGCCTTAAAAGCATAAAACCCACCAATAATTACAAGGACAAGTATGACTATCAAAACGACACCTGTGATAATTGCCATTCCCATATTGTCCTTCTTCAATTGATCCCAACTGCCATCTGCGAACTTTGAAATGAAGTCATAAGAGTCGACCCATGCTGAAAACAAAGCTAATATAGCCATCAGACCAACACCTGCCTGCAACAGATTATCTCTCGTCTTTTCTTTCTTATCCTCTTCCTGCTCAGCATTCTTAATAAGGAGATTCGCCGAGTCAATCACGGACTTCCGAAGCTCATCAATCTTAAACGAACTCTTAACAGCCGCATATACATCCTGTTCTAAGGGATCCATTATAATGTTGTCTTCCTCAATTCTTGTACTGAGTAAGACAATCTGTTTATTAAACTTGTCAATTTCTTCTAAGTTCTCGGAGAGGATCTGAATCTTATCTGAAAGGTTCATCCCGATTATCCTGAGTTTCTGCCTATGCTCCAATAGATTTCTTATATCCAGACAGATCCGTGACCCTTCTATATTCTCATCCAAAAAACTAAGCGGTTCCCCTGTATCCGAAACGGCAATAATTGTAATAGACTGATCGGTATACAGAAAACTTCTGTAGTTTATATACATAAGGTTTTCTTTGCTCAACAAGTAATCCGACTTCCGCACCATATTAAGACAACACGCTTGAAGGATAGCGTTGTTGTATCGCAGCATGACGGGGTCAACCTTAACTTCCACAAGTAAATGCAGGTATGATGAATCGTTCCGCATACTTGCAAGCTTTTCCCTGGTAAGACTGTAGACATCCCCAAAGCCCACATCTGTTATCTTTTCTTCCACCACAATACTGACGTCCCCGCCAATGTCGGACTCTAAGCCATTCACACCTTTTTTGCGAAATCCTACGTAGCTGGCTTTCCTGATAAGCGATGTAAGTTTCGGTTCATCTGCGAGACCTTTAATTGAAGAAGAGTTCTTAATGATTGAGAGAATCCGTTCATATGGCAGCAGAGATCCTTCCCGTGGTGAAGAAATCAGATTCCTCTCTTTATTGATAAACCATGGATCACTCGTCTCAGAAAACGGCAGTTGCGCAAATATTCCTGAAGTTCCCCTTGCACTGCTGTGGTCCCTTCTATATCTTCCTTTTTCTTTGTACAGCTTCTCTTCTTCAATCTGCTCCATTTGCTCTAGTATCTCGGCAAACGGCAATAACGTGAATCTCTCCACTCCTTCCACATCCGGATTCAGCGAAATAGTGACATGCGTAGCCCCGTTATCTTTGACAACGGGCTGTATTTTGGGATAGTAGACAATTAAAACGCACTTGTCCTTCTCTCTGGCCAAAACATACAGATCCTCATCTGAAGCCATCTGCTCCCATATTGCTGCATTGACATACTCGACTTTGTGCGTTTCCTTATTCAACAGCCCTACTGACATAAATGTCACATGGTTTTTCTTCTTGTCCTCCTCATATGATTCCTCAGCTTTTTTGAGGGTCTCCTTTAAATCACTATAAAAATCGAGCTGCGATAAATCCAGATACTCATCGACAGGAGCCGTAAATAAATCAATCTCCTGTCCTTCATCCAATGCATTGACTACCATCTCGGCTAATTTCAAGCCCTCATTTATTATCCTATTGCTTCTTTCTATCGGGTTCGTGATTTTAGTACCGATCTTGCAGAAATAGGCATAAAGTGTCATTTGGGACATTATCTTTTTCTTGCCGATGTCTATTGTATTCACATACTCAAGAATCTTCTTCCGTGTTGATTCTTTGAACGCTGCCTTTGGGTTGGATGCTCCTTCTTTAATCATTTTCTGAATCGCATATACAGAGAATACGCAGTCCATATCCGGCAATTTATGCACATGGAACACAATCTGCGAATCCTTTGAATTATGAGTTGACAGGAAATGCTTCAATCCTTCAAAGTGATCTGTGCATTCCATTACTGTTTCAAAGGCACTATGCAATCCCTGATCCTGATGGTGGTCGAAAACCCCATCTTTTGACCGGTTCCCAACGTCCACCCATACTTCATTCTCTAAGACACTGTCACTCTTGATCTCTCCAACGAGCTCAAATTTGTAATAATATTTCATGCAAGTATCTCCTTGCCCGTATAAGTACTGTTCTCCTTTTCTAATTCATCCAGTCTCGCATAACATCTATTGGATTTATCTTTAAGAAAATCCGCATATATTTGCACTTCTTTATTATAACGTTCTTCACTTTTATAGTTGTGGTTTGCTTCCCAAGCGATATAGAATCCATTTATATGATTAATAATCAATTTGATTTGTATGTATTCATGCCATGTGAAATGAAATTCCTTTTTAATCCATCCTCTATTTATTAATTCATTCTTATTACTAAAATGACATCAATTATAATCATCTTTGTTTTAGGCTTTCCCCTTCATCATCTCCCTATACTTCATCAGCCTCTTAAAAGTCCTATTCGGATGCTTCACAAACTCGCGCAAACTATCCTGTTTATCCAGTTTCTCCCCATTCATCACATAAATCTCTTTCTTATCCAGCAGCACTTTCAGTCCATCAAATTCAAACGCTGTCGCCGAATCCTCATCCTCCAAAACAGCCTTATCCGTCATCCGCTTCAGCCCAGCAAAGAACCGATATTCATCCTCATTCTTCAGGAACAACTCTGAATATGACGAACAATTGGACAACAGGAAGAAATTGGTATACGCGATTGGACTCGGACCATATTCAGCGATACTGATCGGCGTCTCAAGTGTATGCCACTTCAAAACCTCAAACACACTGTACGGTTCCTTTTTCAACAACCGTTTATGCGCGCCGCGACTCAGTTCACCCCCAGGCAACTTCCCTCGAGCAGCCCTTCTCCAACTGACAACTTCACCGTACCTACTAATACCCTTTCCTTTCTCATAAAGCGCTACATACCGCACCGGAAGATGTGCAATATCTAATCTGGGAGTGAAATACATAAGTTTATCCGTATACAGTTTAAGGTGCGCATCATCAGGCACTAGTCCGATCAGCACATCTCTACGCGACCAGTCGACTAATCGAAGTCGCTCCTCGATGCCGACCGGCAATGTCGCGCGCTCGAATGCAGCCTCAGGTGAATCGGTAACCAGTTCGTCCAATAGTTCTGTCACTAGAGACGTCGCAGACGGCAGGAAAGGCAGCCCACCTATATTGACAGTTTCAATACTCTTGTAGAATTTGTGTTCCGTGTACTCCTTCTCATGAGCATACGGAAACAAAATGTATGCCCCAAACATCGTCTTTTCGAAGATAAACCTGGAAGAAGGATTCGCATACACAATTGAATCCCTGTAGCGATGCATGGTATTTATGTCATCGACCTTTGGACCGGGCTTATCATCCGGATAACACTTCGAATCCGGGTTCATCTCGATCCGATACTTCGCATCAAACACGTATTTGTATGAAACGGAAGAACCCTTTTTCTCCAGTTCCAGTATATTGTCCGGTCTTTGACTGACTGTCTGTGTCTTCGACTCTGATTGATTGTAGGTCAGCTTAATCAATTCCCCATTTTGGGGATTTAGGAAGACAACATTAGAGTCTTTGCCTTTGACGAGATCCACCGTCACGCCTTTCCGGTCTACCTTAATGATATCCGGCGACTTGAGCGTATAGCGGCCGCGCAGGATATCATACAACTTTATGAAGCACCAGTATTCGTACAGCTGGGCCGTGTCGCGCACAGACATATGGAAAACATCGCCGCCGACAGAGATTCCGTTCTGCAGCATCAGATAATATTTGTAGAGTTCTCTGTATCCCGGCGCCATGCCAAAAACCAGCGACATGCTCTTTGCCGCATTCCGCTCGGATACTTCGGCAAGGAACGTCGTCGACAGCAGTCTCCGCAATTCGCGGGACATCCGCGCTGCTCCCGCAAGGATGTTCTCATCCGGTTTCAGCGTACTGTTTTGATAGCGGCGGGAGAAAATCTCGATTCTTCTGACCGTTGACTGCAGCATGAACTTCACAAGACGATTTTCCTGTGTGTCATAAGTAATCTGCTTATTTACAGCGAGGATCCTCTCTGCCAGGATCTTATCGCCGCATTTTCTGACATATTCCGGATGTTTTCTGAGCCATTTCTCAGATCGGATATCCGTGCGGGTCGCTTTATAATGAGGCATCACCTCATGTTCAGTGATCAGTTTGTGGTGCGGAACGGCAAGAATTCGATTGGCCGCCCTGAGATACTTGTCATAAATTGACTGCAGAATTGTAAAGAAAACAGCCGGAACATCGTTTCTCTTATGATCCGGCACAAAGACCTGATATGTTTTTTTCATGAAATCCAGGACACTCTCACTGACCATGTTATTGATGTCAGCCATCATCTCCTGATAATCGTCTTTATAAGAAAGCTTTGTCGGGTATACCTCAACCCGCGCAGATAAGACCTGTTTACCGTTTGCCATCACGGTCAGATCAGAATAGCCGACACTGCTCCCATAATTGATAACACCATTGAGAAGCGTCGGATCATCATCTTTTACGAACCCAAGGCTCTCTTCTACCAAGCTGTTATTGCTTCGGAACTGAAGGGCCTCTCCATTTTTTGACTGAATTGTGACCACATAATCTGTCTGCTCAAAGAAAAGCGGCAAAACATTGAACTCATGGACAGTTATTCCCTTATGCTCTGCATACTTTTCCGCAATGCTCTGCACGGGAACGCTAATCTGCTCAAGATCGGCGCCGATAACACGCAGGGAGGATGACGCCGCACCTGTTTCCCAGGTGCAGACCGCCGGCCTCCCTTTGCATTTAATAATGAGATCGATATACGCAGTGCGGATCTCCAATATCTTATCAGAGCCAGTAAGATGTGAAGCCATCTTCTTCATACCTCGTCATCATGTATACGATCTTCTTGGCACTCTCTTTGTATATTGCAGAATGAGTTATTCATTACAATAAGGATGAGAGAGAATAGCCAGTGGAATCACCTATTGCAACAGAAGATTGCTTTACTGGATTGTGTATATTGAATAAGTAAGTTTTCAGTTTATTGATAATATCTTCCGGAGATTCTATTTCCTTTTTCAAAAAAAGATCACTTATCTCATCTCGCCACAGGTTTAGTTTTTCATTAGGAGCTTTAATTGAGATTTCTTCAAGTATTTTTTTTGCTCTTTTTTCTCCCGGTCGACAAAAATCATTGTCAAGTGAGTCAAACATAATCCTTGAATCAATAGATTTTTTAAATAAATCAGAAGCCCCAAACACCTCTCTAATACTACTGCTGCTTTTATTGTACTCATCTGCCCACTTATATATAACACTTACCAAATCATCCGATTCACGCCTTATTTTTTCTGCAACACTTACCCATTTTTCATCTGATATTTGCTCAATAGGCTTATTATCTCTTGAAAAAAAAATGTCATTTACCCTTTCAGAGCTATAAGAATCCAAAATCCCGTGTGCAACGTTGGTTCTCAGTACTCTTCCAATAGTTCTTTTATGTCTACGACTTTTATACAATAAGTCATCGATACTCATATTGGGGCTGTTACTTGAATCCAATACAAAATCTAAATATCTACAACCGTAATCATGATAGATAGCATAAAGTGCTACTGACCATAATTCCACAGCCCCTTTTCCTGTCATCGGTTCTGAATATTGCCACTTTCTTTCTGAAGTCAGAAAAGCAAAACATCCTGTTCTCTCAAGTAAATACGTGTTTATTTCTTCTAATTTTCCTGGTGCGAGAATTATTGGAGGTTTCATTATCGTCCTCCTTTTGTTCCAGGAAGCCCTAACTGTGGACCCTTTGCATTAAACCAAATTATAACAGGTTGGTCTAGCTTGTACACATCCTCTCCTTTGTGACCGTTTAGCAATATTTCTTTTACTCTAGCAGAAACATGAACAGTCTTCTTGCTATTTCCCACTATACTAGCTTCTATTGCATCTTTTCTTCCACCACGTTTTTTCGCATCTATCGATTCTGCAATAGTAGCATTATACTCATTTTTATTTGAATCTGGATCCTTTACCAAATTAATTATGAACTGCTTTGGTTCTGTAGTTCCTGGGTTACAAATAGCTATTTTATCAAAGTACCATTCATTCCCTTTCAGCATTCCTTGTCGTTTTTTCAATCTATAAAATTCATCTATATTTCTTGTAAAGCACCAAATATAAACCATTCTAAGCATAATAATTGACGTATCTAGTTGTTCTGAACGTCTGTCTGCAAATTGGATATATCTCTCACACAACTCCGCAATTTCACTCCACTGTTCATCTGACAGAGCAGGCGTTTGCTTGTTTGTCATTGGTAAAAACCCCGTGTAACACAGCCACTTTGCTCTTATTAGCATCTGAAGGCATCTTGTACTTTTGGACTTATCTATTAGCCTTTTCTTTTCTTCAAGTATAAGAATAGCATTTTTAGCTGCATGTCTCGCATGGATTAAAAGCTGATCTAGTTCTCTCCTATACTCGTCTCTTCTGTCAAAATCTTCCGGAAGCATATAAAGGTTATTCGCAATATACCTTATATATCTATCTGATGAATTCTTTAACGCTTCATCGACACCGCTACATGTCCAACATCTCCATGCTCTTAAATACAACGCAGAGTCATTATTAGATTCCTCCAGTTTATTTTCATAATTACTAAGTGCATCCAAATTTACATAATGATAAATATTATCTACTTTACCGAGCAAAGACGTTTTATCAAAGTCCTCTTCAGAAATATCTAAGAGGATTTCAATATACCTTATACTATCCGCTATTATTTCAGAATATTTGGGATCACTCATTGGCTCAAAACCAACGGGTAAATATGCAAAATAGTTTTCTACTCCATTAAGCCAGATATCAAGAAGATCATTTCTTGTGAACAGATTTTGTGAACTATTGTCGCTCCAATTACTGACGGCTCGTGCAAAATACTCTTTAAGCTGATTAAAATTGGATGTATTATCACCATACCCAACTTTTAAGGAAAAAACCAAATTTGAGCACATTTCCCCCAATAACCTACAATACTGTAATGTGTTAATTCTATTATGTTTTTCTATAGCTCCTCGTAAGACATCCTTAGCATGTGCAATTAATTTATATATATTTGTGTATGAATCACCTTGTAATTTTCTGCAAACATTTCTTATGAAAAATGCATAAACCAAATTAGCTTCTGGTTCGTCCGGTGCATCTTCAATTAATGCTTCTGCTATTTGATTCCACCAAGCTTGATACTCATTATAGTGGCGGCCACTTTTAGGTCTCTTTGGCGTCCCCCATGAATTGGGTCCAAATGCTCTAACTAGCTGTAAGACTTGAATCTGTTCAGAATCATCTCCCCATTTGCACGTATGGATGATTTCTTTGAGTAACTTCACTTCATTTTCTTCTATTTCTCCCCAGTCTTCTCCAAAGTTCTTAGACACATACATTTCCGCTTCTACTGGATTCCTAAAGCGAATATATATATCTCCAGTTTCAGTTTTGCTACTACGTATAAGACTATCACTGCCAATGATTTCGAAAAGGAATCTTTGTTCGTCACTATATATTTTCCCATCCTCGTCACTTAGTATGCGTAAAATCACTGTTAATGGTAATTCAGTATTAAACTCTCCACAAAGAGCTAATACACGATTTAGCTTTTTAATTCTACGTTCCATCAACTGGAATTTTTCAAATGTTCTTCTCTTTTCTTCTGGAATTTCCCCAGATCTACTAAAGTATGTTTTACTAATCTGGGCAAGTTGTAGTTGCCAAGATGAAGCAACTCCATATTTACTAATCTCAATATCTACGAGACTTGGCATGTCTTCCCGATATTTTTCGAGTTTCTGATCAGAAAACTCTTCATTCACCACAACTTCCTGGTTGAACCTCGCCTGCAGAGCTTCCGCAACCGCTTTCCATTCAGGAAGGTACTCAAAACGAACCATCTGCTGTAAACTCTCTAGCAGATGAACCTTTTCATCTTTCCTTTTTAATCTTTCAAGAATTTGAGGATTAACTTTCTCTATAGTAGCATACATTCTTTTTGCTTCTTCATCATTTAATTCCGCACGAACTACTATATGATAATTACCTGAATTGTCTCGATATTCCACCTCTCCATTTTCATCGCTCCATGTTAAAGGATATGCGCTACCAACGACGACCGTATTTGCTTCTCTTAGAACACTTTGTAGGCGTGCACATCTTTGAGGTGCATTATAATCCGTATTTGCATCCCATATAACTAGTACTGAAGATATCCATTTCCCAGAACTCTGTCGTTCTACAAATTGTGTTTTTATAAAGTCTTTTAGATCCTCCATCCAATCTGCTTGTGTAGGTTCTCCTGAAATGAAAATTACAGGCGCAGCTGCTTTCTCTATGAATGCAAGATTGATCAGCGATGCGGTTTTACCCGTATTAGAATTGCCTTCAATAATTATATGCCTTCGCTTATAGGGATTTTTTCGAAATTCTTTTTCTACAATTTCTCTAAGCCTTTTATCAAACGACCTTTCAAAATAGAATCCATATTTTGGACTATGTAGATACCAAACAGGAGGTTCAATTTGCCTTTGAAATTGAGCATACAACTGTGATAAAGGTATACCTCTCGTGTCAGAGCCAATCCAAATATCGTCATATAAAACTTGTATATGAGAATCAAGTTTCGAAAGTGAATCATAAGAAATCCTTACTGGAACAGTTTGACCATCAAGAGCAAGTGTTAGCACTCTTCCAGATTCATTAATTACTGCTTCTTCCTCAAATTCATCATCTGTGTCAAAGTAATCAATTTCTGAAAGAAACTGGGCGAAGGTTTCTACTACAGGAGTAAGAATTTGTTCTTCTTGAAGATACTTTACATCGTCATTTTCAAGTACTTTATCTGTTGCCCCAAATAGGTAGATAGATCCATATGGCATTTCACTTGCATTTTGCAATAGATTTTTCAGCCAATCGTTCTCTGGATCCCACCCGTCAATCACCATTATTCCATATTCAGACAATATATTCTCGTAAATCCAATCTATTCTATCATTTATCTTTTTACTAATATTTCGAAAAGATTTTTTACTACAATCCTTTAAGAGTAGATCTGGATCAGAAATACTGCCATATAGCATTGATATGTTAATTGTATTCTTCGATATATCCCTTCTATTAAAACTGCGTTGATCGAGGCTAACCTGCCTTAATGTAAAATTACTTCCGACACAATGAAGCATCGCCGCATCCACTGCAGAAGTCACAACCATCCCCCAACGCATGCTTAATACTTTCCGCAGCCATGGCTGCATGGGAACATCATTCAGCAGTATTTCCACCAAAGCGTTTATGTTATCTTCATTAATAGGATCTCCACCGTTAAGTTGTTCCCAAAGACTTGTATAGTCCACATTGGAAGACAGCTTTCCATTGAACAGCTTTGTATTAACTGAATCATAGAATGGATTTTTTCCTGTCATTGAACTAAGATAGTTTTGTCCCCAAAACAATACTGAAGGTTCTGTGGCTATCCTTTGAATTAACTCCTCAGCTGTAATCATTTTTTTCCTTTCTTAATATAGTTCTCAACATTCCTGCATTATTATATTCAATAGGACTCGGCATTATTACGATATAATACTTGGTGCCCTAATCTTGCACAATTTCTATTATTGCTTATATACCTATCCTTCTTTAGCATCTACATTTTTTGTCCGATGAGATTGGTATGCGTTTTTGTGTTATTAAATATCAGTTTGCGCATGCCATACCAGCTAATTTCCTTGCCTTCTTCATAATGCCACACTCCTTAGCCCAAGGCACCTTAACCCACACAGATAAAACCCGCTTACCATTTGCCATAACAAGTCAAATCTGAAAACCGACACTGCAGCCATAATTGATAACACCATTAAGGTATATCGGATAATCATCTTTAACAAACCCACATCTTTATTCTACCATGCTGTTATTGTGGAAATTCCGCGTGAACGGCACGCTGTTTCCGCTTGAGACGGCATGCCATTTCTGGTTTTGCCGGCATTCAATTCCGGTTCAACGGAGCATTGCCCAATGTCATTAGATAGCATTCAACGCTGACCAGTAAAGAGCTAAAACAAGCCCTTTCGGGGCTCTTGACTGGTCATCGTATAAATGCTGTGTTGATAATCAAGTGGCAATGCTCAGTTATGTCGTTCGAAGCGGGATGGCATGCCGTTCCTCCGGGACGGATGTGCTGTTTTTCCGGAATATCCACTGTTATTGCTTCAGAACTGAAAGGCCTCTCCATTTTTAACTGAATTGTAACCACATATTTCGTCTGCTCAAAGAAAAGTGGCATAGTATTTAGCTTGTGATTCACATTTCATTTATAGTTCGCATACTTCTCGGTAATGCCTAAGCAAGAATATTGATCGACTCAATATCCGGGCCAGCAACACGCAGGGAGGATGACGCCGCACCTGTTTCCCAGGTGCAGACCGCCGGCCTCCCTTTGCATTTAATAATGAGATCGATATACGCAGTGCGGATCTCCAATATCTTATCAGAGCCAGTAAGATGTGAAGCCATCGTCCTCGTACCTCTCCATCATATAACCGATCTTCCTTGCGCTCTCTTTATATTTTGCCGAATCAGCTATGCTCTGCATCTGCTTGCCGGCTTTTCCACTGTCCGTATCCAGCCCGGACTGATTGCCCATGCAGAATTTGAACAGGTCGACCAGCATATCTCTGACAGCCACCGAGCTGCCCTGAATGCGGGGCAGAATCTTCTGCATAATCTCGTTGTCAAAAGCCTGCTCTTCCGTAAGCAGATTGTCCGCCTTCTTATTGTTTAACATATAAAAGACAATCTCATCGCGGACGCGGTAGCCGACATGCGCATTGGCTTTCCGCAGAAGCTCATTGATCTTCTGCAGCTCATCGCAAATCTCAACAACAAACTCCCTCTCATATGCGCAGTCCTGTTCAAGGACCAGGTACTCTGTCCGCAGGAAACGATTCGGCACATTCAGCGGTTCCACCGTAGACAAAGCCCCCTCAAACTGTAGAGCAACAAATTAAATCTCTTGGTGACCGCAGGATTGCGACAGATTAAAATTCCGTTTTCAACATTCTTGTCTGCTAGAGTGTGCCGCTTGACGCGGCGCACTTTTTTCTTGCCTGATTCA
>Ga0256404_1006260_pt1 | contig 19938 bp, 16 predicted proteins | sample RumenRJG_01DNA_FD_185990 | JGI IMG/M metagenome (GOLD analysis project Ga0256404, IMG submission 185990) | Bovine rumen microbial communities from Lethbridge, Alberta, Canada - RJG_01 | ecosystem: Host-associated > Mammals > Digestive system > Stomach > Rumen | place: Canada: Alberta | collected...
AAGCCATCCACCTGGGGAGTACGACCGCAAGGTTGAAACTCAAAGGAATTGACGGGGGCCCGCACAAGCGGAGGAACATGTGGTTTAATTCGATGATACGCGAGGAACCTTACCCGGGCTCGAACGGTGCAGGAAGAGATCAGGAGACTGTGACGCCCTACGGGGCCTGCATCGAGGTGCTGCATGGTTGTCGTCAGCTCGTGCCGTGAGGTGTCGGCTCAAGTGCCATAACGAGCGCAACCCTTGCCGTCAGTTGCCATCAGGTAGAGCTGGGGACTCTGACGGGACTGCCACCGCAAGGTGTGAGGAAGGGGGGGATGACGTCAAATCAGCACGGCCCTTACGTCCGGGGCGACACACGTGTTACAATGGCGGCCACAGAGGGGAACAAACTGGTGACAGTGCGTAAATCCCGAAAAGCCGCCTCAGTTCGGATCGGAGTCTGCAACCCGACTCCGTGAAGCTGGATTCGCTAGTAATCGCGCATCAGCCATGGCGCGGTGAATACGTTCCCGGGCCTTGTACACACCGCCCGTCAAGCCATGAAAGTCTGGGGCGCCTGAAGTCCGTGACCGGAAGGAGCGGCCTAGGGCGAAACAGATGATTGGGGCTAAGTCGTAACAAGGTAGCCGTACCGGAAGGTGTGGCTGGAACACCTCCTTTTTGGAGCTGTCCATTGACTTGGATCGCTTTTCTTATTGTTTTTAAGTCTTTCATTATTATATAGGCTCTTAGCTCAGTTGGTTAGAGCGCCACACTGATAATGTGGAGGTCGGCAGTTCAACTCTGCCAGGGCCTACAAAACCAGCAACGGGGGTATAGCTCAGCTGGTAGAGCACCTGCTTTGCAAGCAGGGGGTCACCGGTTCGAATCCGATTACCTCCACAAAAATCCCTTCTAGGGTATCCTAGAGGGGATTTTTCTATAAAAGTGTATCAAATTATGTAACAAATTGTCCCCGTATTGGGCAAGAATCTCTACCTGACTGCAAGTGGCTTTCTTGTTGCTATTTCAAGCAGATCCAGCTACCTTTCCGGTCACTTCCTTCACGACGAATGTAACCGAAGCTTTTAAGGCGGTTAATAATACGGGAGACGGTTCGGGCGCTAATCCTGGTGATTGCCGCTATCTGAGGTTGGCTGATTTCAGGGGAGGCAAGGATAACGGTGTAAACTTGCTTTTCATCGCCAAAATCATCGCCAAAATCCAGTTTCATTTGGCGGTCTAATGCGCTAAGTTTCTGATTATCAGTTAGATTATCATCGCCAAAATCATCGCCAACTACTGCGCCAAGGTTGGCGATGTTACGGGGGCGCTGGATAGTGACACGGACACCGCCGCAGTTCTCTTCAAAGACCGGATCCGGAAGACCGACACCTTGGAGAGAACTGCGGATCTTCTTGATACCACGGCCCCAGGTCTCTACGAAGCCGGCGAGGAAGAAAACACGGGCTATCAGCGGATTGCGCTGGCGAGAGGAATGCTCCTGCATGAGCATTTCGACAGGGAAGCCTTCGGGAAGGGTGCCTTCGTTCCAGACGGATACACGGTCGTTATATACTTTCATCTGGACAAAAGTGCCCGTGTAAAGCCTGTGAATAAGGGCATTATAGATGATTTCCCGCAAGGCGGCTTCAGGAATCTCCAAAGGCTCCGTCCGTTTCATCCCCTTGTAGCCGATGTAGGACACAAGGTATTTTGAACGGAGAACCTTCATAATCCTGTCGGCCATCCGGATGATATCTCCTTGGATAATGTCTTGGAAAAGGAGATCGGATTCATCGCTGATGAAGCGGCCGATGCGGAAGTCAATGTTTCGGACATATTTCTCCGGATGGGTCCCGAAGAGAATGATGGCAGCAATGCGAAGATTTCCGTCGTCAGAAATCAAATGAAGATTCTTAAGGACGGTCTGAGTATCATCATTGATGGAATCATTGGGCAGTCGTTCTTCTTCGATTGCTTTCTTCAGGAAGTAGTCGATAGCCTCACGGTCGATGTCTTTCTCAATAGTTGCATTAGGGATTTCCATCTCATCCCAATGCATTCCCATCTTGGACAGAAGAAAACGTTCCAGCGCTTCGCCACGAAGCGTCTGGTTGGTTGCACCGCTTCGGTAGTAGATAACACCATCCAACGTGATGGCCACATTGCTCGGATGGACAGCAATCTCAATGTAATCGTTGCCGTTGAGAGTACGCTTGTTGACATCAGAAACGATACCAAGTTTATTGATGATCTTGTTGGGGAGCTTCTCCAGCAGAGATTTGATATCGGCCAGCCCGACGGGTGTCCCATCATCCGCAGTGCCGACATTCAAGATGCCGCCTTGCGCATTTGCAAAGCCACAGATCCATTCCAACCACTCGTCTTTCCAAATGGTTTTGTTTTCAACAATATGCGTTTCCTCCATCATAACCGTTGTGGTTCGTCTTCACAAATGTAAGGCTTTGTGGCAAGAATAGCAAAACAATTATTATTCGTACATTTGTAGCAGATGTTGCAGACGAAGGAAATAGAGACCCTTTTCCGGACGTATTACCGCCCCTTGTGTCTATATGCGCTCCACTATCTGGGTGACCCGGATGTGGTGGAGGATGTGGTCCAGGAGAGCTTTACGGCGCTTTGGCGGCAGGAGAATCCTGTGGCCAACGTGAAGGCTTGGTTGTATTCGGCCGTCCGGAACCGCAGTATCGACGCGCTGCGCCGGACGGGGAAGACAGAACCTTTGCCCAGTGACCTGGAGGGTTTCATTTCTGATGACGAAGCTGAGGACCGTTCCGCTTTGGAGGCCCGTTTGTGGACGGCCGTGGACTCCTTACCTGAAATGCGTCGCAAATGCCTTCTGCTAGCCAAACGGGACGGATTGTCCTACAAGGAGATAGCTGACGAACTAAACCTCTCTGAACATACCGTGCGCAACCATATCTCCCGGGCGCTGGAAACCCTCCGGGAAGGCGCGCCGCAAATGCTCGACTTCATTTTTTCATTTTTCTGATGGTACTTTTTGCGGAGAGTTGCGTCTTATGGGTGTATGAATCAGATTGACGAACAAAAACTCTCTTTCGTTCTCCGCCATTACCGGCCGGGAATGTTTGATACGCAAAAAGCCTGGGAAAAGGTCTCCGACGTGGCTTCCCGCCGCCCGGTGCGGCGGATTCTGCTCTGGGCTATGCCAATCGCTGCAGCGCTGATACTCGGCGTATTCTTCTCTTGGCGAAATACATGGACGGAATACAATGCCTACGATCTGGCACAGGCCTTTACCCTGAAGGACGGTACCCATATAACGCTGGCACCCGGGTCAACCCTCCGCTATCAGCCGCATAAAGCGCCGCGGCAGGTGGAGATGACCGGTAAGGTGCATTATGCTGTCGCCCGAGACGAGGCGCATCCCTTTCGCGTGACTGCGCCCGCTGCCACCGTAACAGTCCTTGGAACCGTTTTCCAGGTATCAGAGGACCGGGTCGATGTGACCGAAGGCCGGGTATGGGTCGATGGTCCCCAAGGGAAAGGAGTTGTCTTGACCGCCGGCCAGTCGGCCAGGTTGAAGGACGGCGTCCCGATGCTGGAGGAAACCACCCTGCCAAACCCGTCGGCATGGGCTACCGGAGTCTTCCGGTACGATGCCACACCGCTTGACGACGTATTGAAGGATCTGTCGACCTACTACGGTGCTTCCCTCCGGGTTAAGGGGGATTCAACAGGGAAATCCCTTACGGGCGAATTCTCGACGGAGAACTTGGATGAGATTTTGGAATTGATTGGACTGGCTCTGGACGTGGAGTTTGTCCGCGAATAAAAGACGTATTATCATGAAAAGAATTGCAATTATCATGGCTGCATGTTTTTGTTTGCTGCCCTCACTCTCCGCTCAGAAGATTAGGAAATATGAAATAGGCGCAGGAGCGTCTTACGGTTTCAAAGTCGATAAGATTAAGGCCAACAATTACGGATTTGAACTATTCGGAGGTTATAAGATTAACGACCATTTTTCCGCTGGAGTCGGACTTAACTATTTGAACTTCGATGGTAGGATGGATCTTCCTAGCGGGATTGAGAATGTTAGTATCTGGACGGAAAACTACTCGGCTTATCGCCCCTTTGTCTATGGCCGATACGACTTCCTGCCAAACCGGAAATGGACTCCCTTTGTCGGCATACGTTTGGGATATGCTTTTTTCAATAATTCATCCTTGCATTTTACAGTGCTTCCTCCTTCGGGATCGGGTTATGATCCCATCGATATGTCCAAATATGCGTATTTGACGGATCTGGACCACACGCTGGGCGTGAAAGACAATGTTTTCGGAACCATAGACCTAGGTGTCTCCCGTCATGTCGGAACAAAGGGCGGGAAAATCTCCTTCGGCGTATTTCTGGATTTTCAACCCGTCAAGTTTACGTATTACAAGAACGAGCAGAAACGAATCAATACGACGATTGGCCCCAAAATTGGTGTGACTTTCTAAGCATGCAAAAAATGAGGAAAACTGTCGTGACCCTGGCCTTCCTGTTCGTCGGGGCGGTCCTTTGGGCACAGACGAGCTTGCGGGATGGTATGGCCGTGCTGGAGAAAAAGTACGGCATCCATTTCGTATACGATGCCTCTCTCCCGCTTGAAAGGAGATTGGGCCAACCCAATGGGACAACGCTGGAAGAAGCGTTGGCTCATCTATTCGAAGGATCGGATATCCGATATGAAATAAAAGGGAAGCATGTAATCCTGAAGAAGAACCGGAAGGTAACCATCAGCGGTTTGATTCTGGATGCAGCATCGGGAGAGACCCTCATCGGTGCGGGTGTTACTTCCGGAAAGGACGGCGCTGTGACAAACGACTTTGGATTCTACTCGCTTTCCATCCCCGGGAAGGATGATAAGGTTAGTGTTACTTATTCTTACGTAGGATACACGACGAAGACCATTTCGATCCGGGTGCAGAAAGATACGACCATCAATGTGAGGTTAAGCCCAGGTGCATCATTGGAAGAGGCCATCGTAACCGCCCAGCGGGAATCCGGTGTCGCGGCCACCAAAATGAGCGCCATCGAAGTTCCGGTCGCCGCCATCAAGAGCGCTCCAGCTCTCTTTGGTGAAGCCGATGTCTTGAAAACCATCCAGTTGCTTCCAGGTGTCCAGGGAGGAACGGAAGGATTTTCCGGCCTGTATGTCCGTGGCGGTGGGCCGGATGAAAACCTGCTTCTGCTGGATGGGATTCCCATTTACAATGCGGAACACATGTTGGGCATCTTCTCCGTCTTTCAGCCGGAGGCTGTCAAGAAGGTCACCCTATACAAGGGCTCTTTCCCCGCCCGATATGGTGGCCGTATTTCCAGTATCATCGATGTGCGGACGAACGATGGCAACCTCTACGAGACTCACGGGAGTTTTGGCGTGAGCATGATCAGCGACAAGTTTCACTTGGAAGGGCCCATCTGGAAAGGCAAGACTTCCTACTCTGTTAGCGCGCGGGGAATGCACTCCCTTCTGTTGACCCCCGTCATCAAGCTCACTGGTTTCGACGGCAACTATTTTTTCTATGACCTCGATGCCAAACTTTCGCATCGTTTCAGTGACCGGGACCGTTTGTATTTCAATGTTTACAATGGGCTGGACGATTTCTATTTCCGCAACCAGGACAATTACAGCAGCGGTAGGACGGGAGGGGACATCGCGGACAACCAGAACTTGGGCATCCGATGGGGAAACACCGTGGCGGCGCTCCGTTGGAACCATGTGATGGGCCCCAAACTTTTTGCGAACACGACGGTGGCTTACAACCGCTATAAAATGAAGATAGAGTCGGACCTGGTTTCTCAGGAGACCGGCTTGGACGGGAGCCTCGCAAACAACCGGTATCAATTCGACTATCGGTCCGGCATGCGCGACTGGGTGGCGAAGGTCGATTTCGATTATTCGCCGTCTCCTTCCCAAACGGTCAGGTTCGGAGCAGATTATACCGACCACAACTTCATCCCGGAAACGTTTACCACCTATGCCCGGGAGACGGTGGACGGTGTCGTCCAGTTGGATACCACCATTAACATGAAGAGCAACTCCGAGCAGGTCGGCCACGAGGTCAGCCTGTATGTCGAGGATGATGTCCGCATCGGCAGCCGCCTGACTCTGAATCCGGGACTCCATGCATCCCTCTTTGGAACACAGGGAAAAACCTACTGGTCCCTCGAGCCACGAATGAGCGCCAAAGTCGCGATGACGGAGGATTGGTCGGCAAAGTTGTCTTATTCCCGGATGTCACAGTATGTTCACCTGCTTTCCTCCTCCCAGATTTCTCTTCCGGTGGACCTGTGGGTCCCCATCACCAAGGACATCCGGCCGGAGACGTCGGACCAGTATTCACTCGGCCTCTATTATATCGGCATTCCCGGTTGGGAGTTCTCTTTGGAGGGATATTACAAGAATATGCGGAATGAACTGGAATACAAGGAGGGTGTAGCATTCATGTTTGACTCCAGCGGATGGGAGAACAAAGTGGAAGTGGGTACTGGTCGGGCAATGGGCATTGAACTTTTCATCGAGAAGACGATGGGAAAGACCACTGGCTGGCTGGGATATACCTTGGCCAAAAGCGACCGGCTGTTCCCGACCATCAACCACGGAGAGCGTTTCCCGTACCGTTATGACCGCCGACACAATGTCAATCTTGTGCTGAATCACAAATTCAATGAGAAGTTTGATTTGAGCGTCACTTGGCGTTTTGCTTCCGGCGGTGTAACCACGCTTCCGGAACGTCGGATTGTGATGACAAACCCTTCTGGTACTTTCCGCTATGCCGATCTCGTTACTTCACGGAATAACTACCGTCTGCCTTCCAGCCATACTCTGAACCTGGGCTTCAATTTTCACAGGAAGCATAATCGAGGTGAGGGGATCTGGAATCTGAGTGTTTACAATGTGTATAACTACATGAATCCTAGCCTTGTTCTTAAGAAGAATGAAGAGCAATACAAAAGGACTTCCAATCCGGACGGAACGATGGGTGATTGGCAGCAGATACATTCAGTTCGTCTCAAGAAGATTACCCTACTTCCATTCTTCCCTTCTATCGGTTACACCAGATCCTTTTGATAGCATGAAACGATTCTTCATACCCATACTACTATTTCTGTGCGGGGCGTGCACCAATACAATCGACTACGATTTCAGCCAGGTGAAACCCGAGTTGATGGTTGTCGGCTGGCTGGAGCAGGCTTCCACTAACCAGACCATCTGTTTTTCAATCAGCGAGGATGGTCTGGTGAAACCCGCGGAAGATGCCCGAGTTGTCTGCACCGTGAATGGAAAAGAAGTAGCGGATGTGACCGTGAGTGCTGAAGATGCTTCAGAACAAACGTCATACCCGTTCGGGTTACTGTCGGTACTTACCGACCCTTCGTATTACCAACAGCTTCCCGTTTCTTTCCAGGTTTCTCTCAAACCCGGGGACAAAGTAAAGTTGATGTTTGAAGCGAATCATGGATCATTCAAGGCATCATCCGCCGAACTGACCGTACCGGAATCGGTGGAAATCGTCAAGGTTGATACTGCCCGTGTTTCCGTCCAGCATTTGGATTGGAGCGACCAGTATCTTCAAGTTCGGGCCGATGTGTCTGATCGGAGGGGGGAAGATAACTGGTACTGCATCTCTATGCGGGAGATTTCCGACGGAACCTATTCTTTTATGGATGGTGGTCCGGATATCTTCATTTCGCTGGACGCCCCTCGACATATCTTGGATATGGACGATCCGGTACTTCTGGATGATGGCATGGGACAGACTGAAGACTTGAATGTGTTCAGTTTTTCCGGGAATGGTGCCTTTGCATGCTTTTCTGACCAGATGTTCCGGAACGGGATAGCACACCTGAGAATGAACGCTTTCTCCTCCTGGAATGATGAGGGCCCTGACTTCAAGCTTCTTTCCGATCTTTTAGTCCAACAACTGGGCTATGATGAAATTGAGTCTCGTGGCCTAGACCGATGCCGAGCAGAGCACCGTCTGGAAGTCCACCTAAGCCATTGTTCGCAGGAGGCTTATTATTATTTGCGTTCTCTGCGAACTATCTCTTCTAATGGATACTATCCAGAAATCGTGGAACCGGTCACCATCCCCACTAACATTGTCGGCGGCGTTGGATTCGTGGACGTCGTCAATACCGCTGTTGCCCGTATCGAGCTTCCTACTGAGGAGAGAAGTGGAAAAGACATTTTCGGTTGGGAAGAGTCCTTATAAGCCTTTTCAGTTGCGGATTCTGTTCTATCATAGAAGAATCATTTCTGATGAGGGGTAAGGAAAGTGATTGAGCAGTATTTGGTTGTTGGGAGATAGTCGCTATATTTAGGTCGATAAATTGGAATTCGATGATTTTCAAGGAGTTGCTTCGGATTCTGCATATTTTAAGAAACTGAGCGATTTACATATTTATCATTAAATTGCAACTGGTTTCTGGTCGGCACTTGACATTCCTAAATCAAAACGGGGTTGGAAGAAAGGGATGCAAGAGAAGTATTATTTTTGTGCTGCGATGGAGAAGAGTAATTCTTTCTTCATAATCCGCGACAGTACAGAGCTGAAATATGCCCAGTTGTTTTGGGATACGGTTCGAATCCGATTACCTCCACAAAAAGAGGCACTTACGAAATGTAGGTGCCTCTTTTTCGTTGTGATTGCCTAAGCTCTACAGGTCATCAATCGGATTTCTGCCGAGGGAGCCGGTGGATGATGAAACAGGCTCGGAGGAATATGTCAGTATCACATGCCATGAGGATTGTTCCTTTACATCGGCATCGAGGATGATTGATCCTCCCGGGACGTTGTATGTGGCCACATTGGTCCCTGCGGTAAGGGTGGGCTCCAGACCGTACTTTTGGGTAAGGGAAGCCTGGAGGGAATCGTATGACTTTTCAAGCGAATCCCAATTGGAGATGACCGGGAAGTCCACTCTGACCTCATAGACGGGATTACCCATAGGGGTTATCTTGCAGCCGCTGTATCCTGCAAAATCGCCCGTATAGATACCGCTCCCTGAGTTCCTGAATCCGGCTTTGACTAGTTTTGCTCCAAAGTCAGATAAGGTCCCGGAAATGGGAATTCCCTTGAATGTGAGGGGAGAAGAGCTGGTAGTGGTCACGGTACCGGTCTGTGTCTGAGTCTGAGTCCCTGTGCCTGACTTGGAACCTTTGCCGATGCCTAGTTCCCTTTCGATTTCGCGGGCCATTTCCTCTACGCTCTGGTCTCCGGTGCTGCTGGAAGAAGATTCATTGTTGTTTTTCGGGCTGAACCAGCCGCCGGAGTCTTCGGTGCTGCTCCCACTTCCGCCCGATCCGCCGGGAAGGTTGATTACGCTACCAAGATTGCTGGTGCAAAGTTTTACAAGAAAGAATGCAGCGACGGCAATCAGGATTAGTCTTAAAAGAGATTTTCTATTCATAGGGATAAACATTAATTACAGTGTCTGTCCTCCGATGAACTCCCTCATTATGGAGGTAGGCGGGATAGCCGCAATCTCAGAGGGCTGGAGGGCTACTATGTATTCGAGGAATTTCAGCAATCTGACCGCTTCGGAGTAGGCGGGCGAGGTCGGCAGGATGCGCCTTAGAAGAGGCTCTGCGTAGTATTTCAACAGAGGCAGCTCGTAGAGAAGAGCTGAGTTGAAAAGCGCGTCTGCATTCTCCTGGAATGGGAAAATGTACTTATTCTCTCCTCTTCTGACGCTTGGCCAGCCGAGTATTGTATTCTCCGGCGTGTGCCCGCGGTAGTTGTAGTCGCGGACCATTCGGCGGAGCATCCTGTTGTCCGATGTCGAAATGGTGTTGTTCTCGTCGAGATTGAGAGAGGTGAGCGCCGATGCGTAGACCCTGAAAATATGGCTCTGGTTGACTTCTGGGACCATCGCAGGGTCGAGGGCATGGATGCCTTCCATTATGAGAATATCTTTCTCTTCGAGGTGGAGTTGATTGCCGATCCAGATCTTTTTCCCTTGTTTGAAATCGTATTTGGGAATCTCGACCATCTTTCCTGCGAGAAGGTCATTGAGGTTCTCGTTCAACAGCTCGAGATCCATCGCTTCGAGGCACTCGAAATCTGGCTTGCCGTCTTCGTCCTTCGGGGTGAATTCCCTGTCGATGAAGTAGTTGTCAAGTTCGATGACCTTCGGAGCGAGTCCGAGGACCTTGCACTGCTGGGCAAGGCGAAGCGACGATGAAGTCTTTCCGCTTGAGGACGGGCCGGCGATGAAAACAATCTTTATCCTGTCCTTCTCGGCATAGATTTGATCGGCGATTGCAGCATAATTACGCTCCTGGCGCGCTTCGCAGAGGTTTATCAGCTTCACCGCCCCTCCTTCGAGGAGGGTCTTGTTGAGAGTGCTGACACCGATGATGCCGGTAGTGCGGCACCAGGAGGAGTAGTCCTTCAGGGTCGCTGCCATCTTTCCTTGCTCGCGGTAGGGGATTACCTTAGAATAATCCGTGTCCGAAGGGTACTGGAGGCAGAATCCATCGCCGAATCTCAGGAGATCGAATGTCTGGATATATCTTGTCGAAGGGACCAGCGGGCCATGGAAAGAATCAGCATCCTCTCCAAGATAATATACGCTGCAATAATAACGTCCGAGGGACTTTTGAAGGGCGGATTTATATACCTGGTTGTTCCCTTCGAAGATTTTTTCAGCTCTTTCTGCCAGTATTTTCTCTTTTCTCAGGGGAATGTCCTCATCGACCTTCCTTCTCATAACAGACTTGAGTTTCGCGATATCTTCGGAGGAGGGAATATGGACGATGGAGTGCCCGTCTTCTGAATGGTTTTTCACATCCACTATTTCGCAGTACATCCCGCTCGGAAGGGCATGGTCGATAACCAGGACCATCCCCGGAAATACCTCTCTTACAGCAGATTCCAAAAGGAATGAGAGCGATCTTATATATGTCCTTTTCCCGTCGAGAGTGTTGTATCCGATGAACTCGATATTGTGGGAAAAGAATACCGAGTAACTGAGTTCCTTGAGCTTATGGTCGACATAAGCGGCGAGGACCGGATAGACAGCCTTCGTCTTAGGGTCCTTTACCGTCTTGCAGATCTCGTCGGAGACGGCTTTAAGTGTCTGTCCCAGCTCAATATCGTAATCTTTCCCGTCGTTAATGCACGAAATAGTGAGTTTCTCCATATTTTGTTAATTTCCGCTAATATACTGTTTTATTGTCAAAGTACATCCTTCAGGAAGGGCCCGGTCACCGATTGGGGGTTGGCCGCCAGCTCCTCGGGAGTACCTGTGGCGACCACATATCCTCCCTTCCGGCCGCCTTCCGGCCCCATGTCGATAAGATAGTCAACTGATTTGAGGATGTCGAGGTTATGCTCTATGATGATTACAGTGTTGCCCTGATCCACAAGGCGCTGGAGCACTGCAAGAAGGACCTTTATGTCTTCGAAATGAAGGCCTGTCGTCGGCTCGTCAAGGATGTATACCGTACTTCCGGTCGAAGGACGGGAGAGCTCGGCAGCGAGTTTCATTCGCTGGGACTCTCCGCCAGAGAGGGTCACGGCTGATTGGCCGAGGTGGATGTAACCGAGTCCGACATCGACGAGGGTCTTTAGTTTGGCAGCGATTTTGGGCACCGGCTTGAAGAACTCATAGGCCTCTGAAATGGGCATTTCAAGCACGTCGTTGATGTTTTTCCCCTTGTATTTTACCGCAAGAGTATCCTCTTTGTACCTCTTTCCGCGGCATTTTTCGCAAGGGACATTGACAGAAGGAAGGAAGTTCATTTCGATGACCTTGATGCCCGCGCCCTTGCACTCTTCACACCTGCCGCCGGCGACATTGAAAGAGAATCTTCCCGCCTTGAATCCGCGGACCTTTGCATCGGGGGTGTTCTCAAAAAGAATTCTTATGTCATTGAAAACATCCGTGAAGGTGGCCGGATTGCTTCTTGGGGAGCGCCCGATAGGGGATTGGTCTATTTCTATGACCTTATTTATATTCTCGAGACCTGAAATACTCTTGTAAGGAAGAGGTTTGACCTTGGTACGGTAGATTTTCTTTTTCAGGATCGGCATCAGCGTCTCATTGACAAGAGACGATTTTCCGCTTCCCGAAAGGCCGCTTACTCCAATCAGGCAGCCGAGGGGGAACGAGACCTCGAGATTTTTCAGGTTATTACCGGTTGCCCCAGTGACAGTCAAGTAGTTCCCGCTTCCTTTCCGTCTTGTGGAGGGGACGTCTATGCTCTTGATTCCTTTGAGGTAATCGAGGGTGATCGAAGGGCCGATGACAGAGTGTTCCTGGGTGTCCTTATCCATTTTCTTTCCCCTCAGGAGGGTCTCGAGAGGAGCGCTGAGACATATTTGCCCCCCGTTCTCTCCTGCCCCCGGACCGACATCTATGAGCCAGTCGGCATTCATCATGGTCTCGGCGTCATGCTCAACGACCATTACTGAATTACCTTCGTCCCTCAGTGCTTTTAGAGAGGAGATAAGCTTCCGATTGTCTCTCTGGTGGAGACCAATCGACGGTTCGTCGAGTATGTAGAGTACATTGACAAGCTTTGATCCGATCTGGGTCGCAAGCCGGATTCTTTGGCTCTCACCACCTGATAGTGAGGCGGTTGCACGGTCGAGGGAAAGGTAGTCAAGGCCGACATCGAGCATGAACTGGACCCTGTCCCTGAGCTCTTTCAAAATATCCCTGGATACGTTTTTCTGCCTCTCGTTGAAGCCTTCAGGAATCTCGTCCAGCCATTTTCGCAGTTCGGTCATCTCGAATGCGGCGACCTCAGAGATAGTCTTTCCGTCAATCTTGAAGCACATGGCCTCCTTGTTGAGCCTGGTGCCTTCGCAGACAGGGCAGATGACTTTGTCTTCAATGTCTTCTGCAACCCCGTCGAAGGCTACCATTTCCGAAAGGTTTCCGTCACCTATTCTGAACAATTCATCGGAACCATAGACTATAAGGGAGACAGCTTCATCGGGGATAGCGGCTATCGGATCATAGAGGGAGAAATTGTATTTTCTTGCAATAGAGCGGATTACTTCGAATTTTCTGGTTTCACGGACCTTCCCGAGGGGGATGATACCGCCGTCGGCGATGGAAACGTTGCGGTCTGGTATGATAGAGTCTATATTGACATCTACTATCATTCCGAGGCCCTTGCAATGCGGGCAGTAGCCTTGCGGGGAATTGAAAGAGAAGGAATGCGGCTGGGGCTCCTGGAGGGAAATGCCGCTCTCGGGATCGACGAGGTGCTTCGAGTAATGACGTATCTCCCCGGTCTCGAGTTCCATGACAGCCAGCGACCCGTGTCCAGCATTGAGGGCATTCATCACAGAGTCCCTGATTCTCTTTTCGTCACCTTCCTCCGGTTTCAGCCGGTCGACGACGAGCTCGATAAAATGGGTCTTGTAGCGGTCCAGGGCGCCGATTTCCGATAGAGTGCGGATCTCTCCATCCACCCTCGCCTCGGTGTATCCACGCTTTATGAGCTGGGCGAAGAGTTCACGGTAATGGCCTTTTCTTCCTCTGACAAGGGGAGCGAGAAGATAGCATTTTTTCCCGGCATAGCCTTTCATGATAAGGTCGACTATCTGTTCGTCGGTATACCTTGTCATCTCTTTCCCCGTCTCGGGGGAGTATGCCCTTGACCCCTTTGCGTAGAGAAGTCTCAGAAAGTCGTAGATTTCGGTGATGGTCCCGACTGTGGAGCGGGGGTTGTTGCCGGTCGTCTTCTGCTCTATGGCGATTATCGGGCTTAAGCCTGTAATGTCCTCTACTTCAGGTTTTTCCAATATTCCCATGAAGTGCTTTGCATAGGTCGAGAGGGTATCCATATAGCGCCTCTGGCCCTCTGCGTATAGGGTGTCGAAAGCAAGGGAAGACTTGCCGCTCCCCGAGAGACCGGTAACAACTACAAATTCCCCTCTTGGAATGCTTACGTTGACATTCTTGAGGTTATTGGCCTTAGCTCCAAGTATTTCGATATATTCCTTTTTTGCCATTGTCTCAAATATTGTCCGGGCTGAGGGGAATCCCATCCTGCTCCCACCAATTGTCGTCCGGCTCATTGAAGGGGATAAGGAACGGATTGTGCGAGGCCTCATATCCGATTGACGTTTCAGGTCCGTGCCCCGGAAGGACGGCATAATCCCCGTCAAGTCCCATAAGCTTATCCATCAGGCTCTTAATAATACAGTCATAGTCTCCGCCCGGAAGGTCCGTCCTCCCGATACTGTCTTTCATCAGGGTGTCTCCTGTGAAAACGACCTTGTCTTCGCGGTCAATCCATGCTACGGAGCCTTCCGTATGGCCGGGAATCTCCATGACCTCAAGGTCCAGGTCACCGATTTTAATATGATCATTCTCATGAACTTCGGTGAACTCGAACGGCCTTGGAGCGTCGAGATCCATATACTGCATGAGTATATTCATCTCTTCCGTCCTTTTCTTATCAGAAGGGTGCATAAATACCTCACAACCAAATCTTTCCACAAGGGGAGCCACTCCATATACATGATCGAAATGACCATGGGTCAAGAGTATCTTTTCAGGCTTTAATGCGTTTTCCTCCAGGAAAGAGAATATCCGATTTATCTCTTCGTCATAAATCATCCCGGGGTCCACCACCGCCGAACCTTTTTTGCCCTCGTCCCAAATGACGTAGCAGCAGGTAGACAGCGGATTGAACGAAAACTTCTTAAGATGGATCATACTGCAAATATACCATTTTTCTCGTTAACTATCTTACTTGACATCCCTCGTCTTATGTACATGTTTTTCAGGGCAGTCAGGAAGTAACGGTATTTGGATAAAAAACTTTTGGGGTGTATGGAAAAATTACTAACTTTGAACGATTGACATTTAAACTAATAAGTGATGAAAAGATACGTTTGCACTATTTGTGGTTATGTATACGATCCTGCAGTTGGCGATCCTGACAGCGGCATAGCGCCCGGAACTGCTTTTGAGGATATCCCTGAGGATTGGGCATGTCCTCTGTGCGGAGTCGGAAAAGATATGTTCGAGCCGCAGGAGTAGGGTATGCACATAGGAGTCGCCGGTAATATCGGCTGCGGAAAAACCACCCTCACCAGAATGCTCTCTGAGCATTACGGGTGGACCCCAAAATACGAGGCGGTCAGCTATAACCCCTATCTGGAGGACTATTACAAGGATATCCCTAGGTGGTCCTTCAATCTCGAAGTATACTTCCTTGAGCAGAGATTCAAGGACGTACTTGAGATTGCCAAATCCGATAAGGTGATAGTTCAGGACAGGACTCTCTATGAGGGAGTCTATATTTTCGTGGCTAATAATTACGCGATGGGAAACCTGTCAGAGAGGGATTATACTACATATATGGACCTTTTCCATCTGATGATGTCTCTCGTCCAGCCGCCAGATTTGATGATTTATCTCCGCTCTTCGATTCCCCACCTTGTCTCGCAGATTCAAAAAAGAGGGCGCGACTATGAGCAGTCCATCTCGATAGAGTATCTCAAGGGCCTCAATGACAGGTATGAGAAGTTCATCGGCGAAGACTATAAGGGGCGAGTCCTTACTATCGAAGCGGACGATCTTGACTTCCAGAACCGTCCTGAGGACTTCTCTCTCATAACTGACAAGATAGACGCTGAACTTTACGGCCTCTTTTAAATGAAAATAAGTACCTTTGTAAAAATTTTGATCTCATGCATATAGCGATAGCTGGAAATATCGGCAGCGGCAAGACTACGCTGACCAAAATGCTCGCCGCCCATTACGGCTGGACTCCGAAGTTCGAATCGGTAGATTTCAATCCATATCTCGCAGACTTCTATGAGGATATGGAGAGGTGGTCTTTCAATATCCAGATATATTTCTTGAACAAGAGATTCAAGGATGTTGTTGATATCTCAAGGCAGAAGGATGTTATTATTCAGGACCGCACCATCTATGAAGATGCCAGGATATTCGCTCCCAACCTTCACTCGATGGGCCTCATGTCCACCCGCGACTTCGAGAATTACAGTGACCTTTTTGACCTGATGATGTCGCTGGTTGCAAAGCCGGACCTGATGATATATCTCCGCTCTTCGATTCCGAACCTCATTGCTCAGATTCAGAAAAGGGGACGCGAGTATGAAAAGAGCATCCGCATCGACTATATTACGGGCCTTAATCAGCGCTATGAAGACTGGATCAAGGATTATGACGGCCGATTGATCATCGTGGACGTCGACAAGATCAAGTTCGAGAACCGCCCGGAGGATTTCCAGACAATTACAGACATGATAGATGCCGAACTCTTCGGCCTATTCCCGTCAGAAAAATAATTTTTAGACATGGCAGAAAGAACAACCATTATCGATTTTATCGAAAAGTACACCCGTCAGTATGGACCGGACACATATCTTCGTGAGAAAATTGACGGCGTTTGGAAAGAAATATCATTTGACCAGACAAGAAAAGAAGCATATCGCATAGGCGCAGGCCTTATGGCTCTTGGTGTCGAGAAGGGCGATAAAATAGCCCTTCTTTCAGAAGGCAGGAGCATGTGGATGCTCTCCGAGTTCGGAGCAATGTATGCAGGTGCTACGGATGTGCCCCTTTCGATCAATCTTGGAGAAGGTCAGGACCTTGTTTTCCGTATCAATCACTCCGAATCCAAGTGGGTCCTTGTCTCCGGGTATCAGCTCCCGAAGATCCGGAAGATCCTTCCGGAATGCCCTCAGATTGAGAAAGTTATCGTCTTCGATGACACGGCTTTTGAGTGGGACAGCCTTGAGGAGAAGGAAGTCAGGATGTCTGAAATCCAGGCGATGGGTGATAAGTTCCTCGCAGAGCATGAGGATCTTTTCGTGGCTCGTTACAAGTCGATTGGTCCCGATGATTACGCCAATATCAGCTACACCTCCGGCACAACTGCAGATCCTAAGGGTATTCTCCTTACCCACAGGAACTACACTGCCAACGTTGCTCAGGGTAATTCAGTCATTACCATTCCTCGCGGAGGAGTCATGCTTGTCATCCTTCCGTTCGATCATTGCTTCGCCCATGTTGCAGGTATCTATACAATGATGATTTACGGTGGCTCCCTTGCTACCGTTCCTATCGGAAAGACACCTCTTGCAACTCTTCGAAATATCCCCGGAGCCATCAAGGACGTTCGTCCTCATGTGATGCTTTCTGTTCCTGCTCTTGCCCGTAACTTCAAGAAGAATATAGAGGCCGGAATCAAGGCCAAGGGTCCGAAAGTCGAGAAACTTTACAATTTCGCGCTGAAGAACGCTATTGCTTACAACAAGGAATACTACAACCGCGGAGGCATCCTGAACTGGTGGAGAAAACCTCTCATGGCTCTCTTTGACAAACTGATTTTCAAGCAGGTAAGAGAAAGCTTCGGCGGCAGGATGCTCTTCTTTGTCGGAGGTGGCGCCCTTCTCGACATCGAGCTCCAGAGGTACTACTGCGCAATCGGTATCCCTATGTTCCAGGGTTATGGTCTTACGGAAGCTACACCTATCATCTGCGCAAATTCTTCAGGACATGCAATCTTTGGATCCTCAGGCCGTATTGTCAAGCCGATGGATATAAAGATTTGCGATGAAGAAGGAAAAGAGGTCCCTATCGGTCAGAAGGGTGAGATTGTTATCAAGGGTGAGAATGTAATGGCCGGTTATTGGAAGAACCCGAAGGCGACGGCGGAGACCGTTATCGACGGGTGGCTCCATACCGGAGACATGGGTTATATCTGCCCCTTCGATACAGACTTCCTCTATGTGGTCGGCCGCTTCAAATCCCTCCTCATTTCTTCCGACGGAGAGAAGTATTCTCCTGAAGGTTTCGAAGACAGCCTGACTGACGGATCCAAGTTTGTCAATGCCTGCGTCCTCCACAATAATCAGAATCCCTACTGCGTGGCTCTTATCGTTCCCGATAAGGGTGCGCTCAAGGAAGCAGTTGAGGCTAAGGGCCTTAGCGCTGATAGTGAAGAAGGTAAGAAGGCTATGCTCGAGATAATTCAGGCCGAGGTCGATTCCTATAAGAAGGGCGGTCGCCACGAGGGCATGTTCCCTGAGCGCTGGCTTCCTTCCGCAATCGGTATCTGCGACGAGGAGTTCACTATTGCCAACCGCATGATGAACTCTACATCCAAGATTGTCCGCGGCAAGGTTGAGGAGCACTATGCTTCCCTTCTCGATTATCTCTATACAGCAGAGGGCAAGAACCTTATCAATCCTAGGAACATCGCAGCACTCGGATAATTATGAAAGAGGTTTGGAGAGTCTTCCGTAGCGCCATTCTTGCAGGAGTCTGCATCGGAATCGGAGGTACCGTTTATATGATGGTCGGCGGAGTCGCCGGAGCCGTCCTGTTTGCCTTCGGCCTGATGACCGTGGTGCTCTGCAAGTATAAGCTTTATACAGGGACGGTCGGGTTCATTGACTTCCGTCGCGGGAGTGACTGGAGAGATCTCCTTGTCATTATCCTAGGTAACATCGTAGGATGCGGCCTCGTAGCTCTCCTGACCCATTTTGCCCTGCCGGATGTAACTGCAGCTGCCGAGGGCGTGCTGACCAAGAGGCTTGCAAAAGGGGCCTTGCAGTGCGGTGCGCTCGGCATAGGCTGCGGGTTCATCATGACAGTCGCTGTCCGTTTTGCCCGTGAAAAACAGTTCCTTCCGCTACTTTTCGGAATCCCTGTTTTCATCCTATGCGGCTTTACCCACAGCATTGCCGATGCTTTCTATTATCTTGCGGCACCGATGTCTTTCGTCGCAGCCAATCTAGGCTCTGTACTTTTGGTCTATCTTGCCATTGTGCTAGGCAACCTTATTGGCTGTAACCTCTACAGGTTCGTTTTACCTGACGATCCTACTTTAAAATAATTGTCGAAACTTATTGCAAATTCAATAATTTGTTGTACTTTTGCAATCCCGATTGAAAAACCGGGTATCGATATTGAGATATGGTGTAATGGTAGCACTACAGATTCTGGCTCTGTCAGTGAGGGTTCGAGTCCTTCTATCTCAACTAAAAATCAGCCTTCGCCAAGCTGATTTTTATTTTGAAAATGATGGCGGGGTAGCTCAGCTGGTTAGAGCGTCGGATTCATAATCCGGAGGTCGTGGGATCGTGACCCACTCCCGCTACAAAACATCACATATAAGTCTTGGTTTGACTACGATCAACCTCACAGACTAAACTCTCTATATGCCCGTCACAACCACTTGTGATGGTCTTTTTTTATTTATAGATAGTATCATTTCAAACGATTTTTCATATCCGTACACAGGATAAGTTCTCTGGTGTACAGACACGTCAACAAGGCCTTTCCCGTACACCGAAGAGGCTCCAAGGTGTACGAAAAGGTGAAAAATATATGTGACCGGATGAAGTGCGACCGTTACCAACCTCAAATCGTCACGATTACCAATAATTATTTGTCAATTATATCGAATCATACAGCACTATGCAAAACTCCTTAAAGATAATATCCTGAATGAGGCTAAGGATGCCTTTGAGAAGCCATATTGAAAAAAGTTGTAACTTTGACAGTTAGATAAATCGGAATTCCCAGTTGAAATCCAAATAAAAGGCAAAATATTTTTGACTTTTTTATTTAGCGCGCTCTAAATCAAGCATTTGCAAAATGGTTGATTTGGAGCGTAACAATAACGAACCATCGGTCTCGTAGAGATCGATGCAAAGGAGACTCGTATAATCCTCGGTAAACAAACTTCCCAAAGCGGACATCTGTGGTCAGTGCCGCAAGTATCTGCATTAGGTTACTGAGGTGGGAGGTACAAACTTTAGCTGAGCGGACTACAAAGCCGCATTCCGATTTAAGTACTCTCTCCCGAAGGAAGTCTGTTTACCAGACAGGATTTCTTTCTCTTTACGAAACATAGCAGTTGACATAGGGCTGCTGGTGTTTCATGACGAAGTAAATGCGATTGACCAG
>Ga0256404_1006261_pt1 | contig 19937 bp, 16 predicted proteins | sample RumenRJG_01DNA_FD_185990 | JGI IMG/M metagenome (GOLD analysis project Ga0256404, IMG submission 185990) | Bovine rumen microbial communities from Lethbridge, Alberta, Canada - RJG_01 | ecosystem: Host-associated > Mammals > Digestive system > Stomach > Rumen | place: Canada: Alberta | collected...
TTGCCGGCCGCGCGGACTGCCGTTTCGTACGAGGTTTCCTGCCGGTCCGGGGCAGGATTGGGGCCGTGCCTGAAAACAAAAGCGCCGGCCACTCATCATGGACCGGCGCTCTTTCAGAACGTCTTACTGATCAGGATCAGTCCTCGACGAACGGTCTGAGGCGTCCGGCGCGCCCGGGGTGGCGGAGCTTCCGGAGGGCCTTCGCCTCAATCTGGCGGATTCGCTCCCTCGTGACGCCGAGCTCACGCCCGACCTCCTCGAGGGTGTGGTCCCTGTTGGTGCCGATGCCGAAGCGCATCATGAGCACCTTTGACTCCCTCGGGGTAAGCGAGGCGAGCGCGCTCTTGATGTTCTCCTTCAGGCTGTCAGCCGTCGCTGCCTCATCGGGCAGGGCGAGGTTGCCGTCCTCGAGGAAATCCCCGATATGAGAGTCATCGTCGTCGCCGACCGGGGTCTCCATCGAAATCGGCTCCTTCGCGATCTTCATGACCTTCCTGATCTTCTCCTCAGGCATGCCCATCTGCTGCGCGAGCTCCTCAGGCGAGGGATCGCGCCCCTTGTCCTGCAGCATCTGCCTTGAGACGCGGTTGAGCTTGTTGATGGTCTCGATCATGTGGACAGGTATTCTGATGGTCCTCGCCTGATCCGCGATGGAGCGGGTGATGGCCTGCCTTATCCACCAGGTGGCGTAGGTCGAGAACTTGTAGCCCCTGCGGTACTCGAACTTGTCGACCGCCTTCATGAGGCCGATGTTGCCCTCCTGGATGAGGTCAAGGAACTGCAGGCCGCGGTTGGTGTACTTCTTCGCGATGGAGATCACGAGGCGGAGGTTGGCCTTGGTCATCTTCTCCTTGGCGCGCTGCGCAAGGCTCTCGCCGCGGTTCATGTTCACCGAGATGTTCTTGATGTCGTAGATCGAGATTTCTATCTCGTTCTCGATGTCGCGGAGCCTGTCCATGGCCTTCTCGAGCTCGCGGCGGTTTTTCCGGAGCCCGTCCGCGAAGGGCTTCCCGCTTTCGATGGCGGAGTCAATCCAGCCGGTCCTGCCGTCGCTGTTTCCCTCGGTCTGCCCGACGGCGTTGAGGCGGTAGTATCTGTTGAACTCCTCCTTCGTCATGTGGCAGGTGCGCACGCAGCAGTCACGCATCAGGATCTCCTGATCGCGTATCCTCTTCACGATGTCGCGGATGTTGCGGACCAGCTGCTCGAACTGCCTCGGGACCAGCCTGAACTGGCAGAAGAGCTGGCCTAGCTTCTTTATCTTGTTGTCCGTCGCCTGCTTGCCGCGGCCGTACTGCTGTATGGCGCGGGCGGTCTCGTCGGAGAGCTTCCTGAGCTTCGAGAACATGATGAAGGCGAGCTCCGGATCGGGGCCGTTCTCCTCATCGTCATCCTCGGGGACGTCTCCGGAGTCGTCATCTGACGCGCCTGAGACCAGGTCGTCCCCGGCATCGCGCTTTTTCCCTGAGGATGCCTTCTTCGGCTCTGCCGGCTGCTTCTCGTCGGCGTCATCATCCTCATCGTCGGCGTCGTCATCCTCGTCGGAGCCTTCATCCGGGCTGTTCTGCAGCATTGCCATGGTCTTGAGCAGATCCGCGTTCTTCTCGCGCTCCTCGTCGGTGAGCACAAGCTTCTCGCCGTTCTCGTCCGTGAACCCCGTGACGATCTCGCCGAGGCGGATATTGCCTTTCTGGCACTGGTCATAGAGGTTCAGGAGGTAGTAGATTGCCTGGGGGTAGCCGGCGACCGAGCTCTGGACCATGTGGGTCCCTTCCTCGATGCGCTTCGCGATGTCGATCTCCTCGCTCCTTGTAAGGAGGGGCACCGTGCCCATCTCGCGCATGTACATCCTGACGGGATCGGTGGTGTGTCCGCTCTCGGGCACGACCTGCTGGATTTCCTCGGTGGTGTTGGAGCTGGCGACCGCCTCGGTGTCATAGAGCAGCTGCTCGTCCTCGACCTCGGAGTCCTCGCAGACCTTGATGCCGATGCTCTCCATCAGCTGGACTATGTCGCCGAGCTGCTCGGGGTCAATGGAGCTCGGGAGCGCGTCTGCGATCTGGTTGAAGGTGAGGAACCCCTGCTCGCGTCCTTTCTGGGCAAGGAGGGTTACAGACGTCTGGCTCCCCTGCTGGCTGCTGTTTTCTTCATTCTGCATGTGATTGGGCACTCTCTTATACAGTTTGACCGACTCAGCATGGCGGCGAATGGATCTTTTCTTTTGCCTAACATGGCATGTGTGAAAAGCTTCATCGCGCTTTCTTTTACAGGGGATCCCGACCGCCATCCCGGACTGCCCGGCCTCCGGAAAACAGAAGGCCCGCCCGCGTTCCTTCGGTTTGTGGGGAACGGGGACAGAAACAGCCCGGGTAAAAAGTGGAATGCCGAATTATAAACCGTGAAAAAATAAAATCAAGGCAGAAAATTTTTCACTCGGGGCGGTGTTTTTTTATCTTTTTTTTAATTTTTTAAATTGGAGCCTGCATTCAGAGACTTTCCCGGAAATTCCATGAGGAGCTTCCGGGAAAGTTTTATCCGGCTGACGGCCGGGGGCTGTCTACGATCTTCCGCTTCCGCTGATGGAGTCCTCCTCGATCCCGGCGCGCATCGCAGCGTACTTCTGAAGCTCGGCGAGCTCGCTGTCAGTCGCGGTCCCTGCCGCGGCCATTCTCCGGAGCTCCTCAATCCGCTGCCCGATCTCCTGCGTCAGGATGTCCTCGAGATCCTTCCTGAACTCGTCCTTCGCCTGCCTGCTGTCAAGCGCCGCCTCCCTGTCTATGTCCGAGCGCCTCGCGAGGTGGCGGAGCCAGAGTATGCAGGGGCTCCGGCTGAATTCCCTGAGAAGGGACGCTGCCGAGTCCCTCCCTCCGTTCCTCTGCGCGACCCTTATCACATCGAGGAGCAGCATTGCCGCGGGGTTCATGCTCATCCTCGAGAACACCTGCATGGTGCTCCCGAGATCCGAGATCTCACAGACGGCCCCGGGGCAGGCGAGCGCGATGGCGATGAGCCGGTTGATGCAGGAGAGCCTGCCGCCGGCCTCCGGGGCCTCAGGGGGAGGCTCCGGGGCCCTTGACTGCCGGAGCCTCTTCCCGTAGAGGGCGGAGATATAGCTCTCCTCGAACCCGGGGAAGCGGCCTCCCGGCCGGAACGTCTCCTTTATTTCCCTGACGCAGGGCGAGTCCTGCTGCATTCTCACCGCGCAGTCGATTACCCTCGAGAGCAGCGTGATCTGATCATCCCGGGAATTCCCGAGCCCGCGCCTCTCGTGGTCGAATATGAAGTCGGTGAGGCCCATCTCGTGCTCCCTGAGGTAGTCAAGGAAGCCTTCCTTTCCGTGGGCCCTCACGAATGAGTCGGGATCATCCTCGGGAGGAAGGAAGAGGAACGAGATTTTCCTGCTGCCGTTAAGGACGGGCAGGGCGGTCATCAGGGTGTGCCAGGCCGCCTTGCGCCCGGGGGCGTCTCCGTCATAGCAGCAGACCAGATGATCGGTCGAGGCGAAGATCAGCCTGAGCTGCTCCGGCGTCGTCGCCGTGCCGAGCGAGGCTACGGCGTTCGTGACGCCGTACTGCGCGAGGGCGATGACATCCATGTAGCCCTCGACGATGAGGATGAAGCCAGGGCGCGTGCCGGCCCTCAGCGCGTCATAAAGGCCGAAGAGCTCGCGGCTTTTCGAGAAAAGCGGGGACTCCGGCGAGTTGAGGTACTTCGGCTTGCTGTCATCGAGGACGCGCCCGCCGAAGGCGATTATCCTCCCGGTCTTGCCGCGGATGGGGATCATGATCCTGTTGCGGAAGCGGTCATACTGCCCGGTGCGGCTCTCGTTCTCGATGAGGAGCCCGTTCTCGATGAGGAGCCTTATGCCGGCAGGCCCCGGGCTCAGGGCGTCGGCGAGGGCGTGCCACTCGTCAGGCGCGTAGCCGAAGGAGTATCTCTCAATGGTCTCAGGGCTTATGCCGCGGTTCCTGAGATACTCCTGCGCCTCCCCGGACGAGGCCATGTTGGAGTGGTACCAGGCGGCGGCCCTCTCGAGCATTTTCTCCCCGGGGGTCATTTCCTCATCAGGGAGCTGGTGCCCGGTCTCACGGAGGATGAGAGCGGCGGCATCATCAGCCGAGGCTCTCGCGTCAAACTCCCTCACGAAGTCGACGGCGTCGCCTTCTGCGCCGCAGACGCTGCAGCGGAAGAGCTGCGCGGCCGTGTCAATCCGGAGCGTCCTCTCGGTTCCCAGGTGGAACGGGCAGCACACTGAGGGTGAGGTTCCGCCGTCCGGATCAAGCGTGCGGCGGGCGATCACGTCCTGCATCGTGACGCTGCGGTCAGCCTCGGCCGCCGGAGAGCGGACGGCAAGCGGATCATCCCTGTCCTCGAGCACGGCATCGGCGACCGCCTTCCTGAATATCCCGGGAAGCGCGTCCTCTCCTCCCTCTCCGGCCTCGGTAATCTCAGGCGGAAGCGAAGCCTTCTGGAGGATGCGGAGGAACGGCTCCTCGCTCAGCCTCCCGAAACAGCCTGCGAGCGCGTCAGGGGAGGGTGATCTGATGGATGCCACCATCCTGAACACATTGCGGAGGACCAGGAGTCCTGGCCTCGTGCTCTGCGGAATGCTCCCGCGGAGCGCGGCGAAGTCCGGGAGGCTCTTTATGGCGGCGGGCATCTGCAGCATTATCGCCGAGGCGAGCTCCGAGCCGTGCATGACGTGAGGCTCCGCGCGGAACGCGGCGCCGTCATCAAATTCCCTAGATGCGGCGGCAGGCTCCTGCTGCCAGGGGCTGACCGTATCCCAGGCGCCGCGGAGCTTCCAGGGATCGACTCTGCATTCGGCGTAGAGCCGGTAGAGGAGGGAGCCCCTCAGCGCGGTGCTGGGGCTCAGCCTCTCGAGCATCGAAAGCCCGGTTTTGAGCTGTAGCTCCTGGCTGCCCTCCGCCTCGTTCCTCAGGGTCTGGAAGAAAAAGTCCTCGATCGGGAGATCATGCCTGCCGAGCTCCCTGAACTTATCAAGCCCGTTCTGCCTCACGAACTCCCCGGGGCTGACGCCGTCGAGGAACCTGAAGACGATCCTCTTCTCGTCGTCAAGGAAGGGCATGGCGGAGAGCATCGCGGACTTCGCGAGCTCCTCCCCCTCCTCGCCCACCGGCACGGCGCAGACGAGCCTCCCGACCGAGGTGAAGATCCTCTTCATCTGATAGGGGGTGACGGTGCCGGAGAACGGCGCGACGCACCTTGCGGAGCCGGCGGCCCTCATCGCAAGCACGTCGGCGGGAGACGGGCAGAGGCAGAAGTACTCCGGGTTCCTCTCGAGGCTCCTCGCGTCGGAGAGGCCGAAGAGCTCATAGTCTGGGGAGAACACCGGAGTCGCGGAGGGAAGTATTTCGTCCCCGGTGACGGAAACCGCGGTAAAGGCTGAGAGCCTTCCCCGCCGGTCGAGGACCGGGAGCATCAGTGCATTGCGGAACACCGGTGAGACATTCCCGTCCCCGCCGTCAGAGAGCATGCCTGTCTCTATGAGGGAGTCGCGCGTCGCCTTCAGAAGCCCGCCCTGCTCGCCGTCGGAGATGAAGCGGTCCTCCGGGGCGAAGCCGAGGTGCATCTCGGCTGCGGTCTCCGGGGAGACATGGTATTTCAGGAGCATCTCCTGCCCCGCGCTGCTCGTCCTGAGCTCCGTCTCGTAGAAGTCGCGGCACCTCTCGAGGACCGGCCGGTCGCCCTGGAGAGCCTGCGGCCCGGTGATGGCGCCGCGCTCGCGGGGCACGTCAATCCCGAGCCGGTCGGCAAGGTACTCGACGGCATCGACATATCCCATGCTGTCGTGGTTCATGAGGAAGGTGAGGGCGTTTCCCTTGGCCTGGCAGCCGAAGCAGTAGTAGACCTGCTTCGACTCGCTCACGTAGAACGATGGGGAGTGCTCCTGGTGGAACGGGCAGCAGCAGCTGTACTCGCCGGCGCTCGTTTTCTTGAGCGCGAGCCCCTTCTCACGGAGAACGTCGACTATGTCAGTCCTTCCAAGCAGGTCCTGTATGAATTCCTTCGGTATCCTTCCGCCCTGTCCGCTCATTTTCCCGTCCGCTGCAAATAAAAAAGCCGGCGCCCCGGGGCTCCGGCCTCTGACTCAGAGCCCTCGGGCGGGCTCTGATTGTACCATTCCGTGCCTCAGGATCAGGCAAGCTTTGCCTTTACCCTGCCGGAGAGCGCGCCCATGTCGGTGCGTCCCTGGACCTTGGGCTTCAGGTATGCCATGACCTTGCCCATGTCCTTCATTCCGGCCGCTCCGGTTGCGCTGACCGCCTCGTCGATGAGCGAGGAGACCTCGTCATCCGAGAGCTGGGCGGGAAGGAACTCGGAGATGACCTTGATCTCCCCCTCCTCCTTGACTGCGAGCTCGGGGCGCCCGGCGTCCTTGTACTGCTTGATCGAGTCCTCGCGCTCCTTGATCATGTGCGAGACGATGCTGATGATCTTATCGTCAGGCAGCTTCTCGTGGTCAACTTCCTTCTTGACCTCGGAAAGAAGCAGACGGAGAGCTCCGGTGCGTTCCTTGTCACGAGCCTTCATCGAGGCCTTGAGTTCCTCATTGAGCTTTTCCCTTAATGACATAACGCCTTCCTTAATATTCCTTTCGCGGCGGCGCCTTTGCGTCCGCCGCATAAAAAAAGTTCCGGGATCTCGCTCTGAGATCCCGGAACTGTCATTCATTGTTCTGTCCGGACGTCAGAGCGTCCGTGCGCCGGGGGCGCAGCATGAATTAACGGCTCTTTGCCATCATGCCGCTGGAACGTGATCCGTCCTTTCCCTGCTTCTTTGCACGGCGCTTTGCTGCGGAGGCCTTGGCGCGCTTGCGGATGGTGGTGGGCTTCTCATAGAACTCACGGTTGCGTACATCGGCAAGAATGCCTGCCTTTTCGCAGGAACGCTTGAAGCGGCGGAGAGCTACATCGAACGGCTCGTTTTCACGTACTTTAATGATTGGCATGAAAAAATCACCCCTGGAGGATTTATCTGTTTTAATCTCTGGAACCGGCGCAGGAAATGCCGTTCCTGCCGGGTTCCGTCTTCGCGGAAAATACCGCAACTTTGAGATTATAGCGCACGGCATGAGCTTTCGCAATGAATTCCGGACATTGCGCGCCCGACAGGCCCGGGAAAGGCCGGCGCCCGCCTCCCGGCCGGTATGCGGTAAAATTGCGCATGTCATCCATTCTCAACGGAACATTCGTCCTCATGGCAAGAAAAAACAAGGGGCAGTCTGCCCCTGAGCTGAGCGCTCTTCCCGGGGCGTTTTCCTCCTCATTCAGGGTCAGCGCCAACGCGCTTGACGTGATACGCAGGATTAAGAAAACGGGGCGCTGCGCGTTCATTGTCGGAGGCGCCGTGCGCGACGCGCTTACGGGAGGCGCCCCGGCGGACTTCGACATTGCGACAGAGTCCTGGCCGTCCTTCGTGGTGAAGGCGGTCCCGGGCTCCAGGACCCAGGGCAGGCGCTTCATCATCGTGGTGAGGGACTTCGGGCGGGAGACCGTCGAGATCACGACCTTCCGCCGGGAGAGCGCGAGGCGCGAGCGCTTCGGCAGCAACCGCTACGGCTCGCTTATGGATGACGCCATGGCCCGCGACTTCACCATAAACGCGCTTTACCTCGATCCGTTTGCCGGAGTGATCCTTGATCCGCTTGACGGGCTCAGGGATCTCGCGGATCGCACCGTGAGGCTCATCGGTGATCCGAAGGAGCGATTCGGCAACGACTCCGTGAGGCTCCTCCGCGCGGTCCGCTTCGCCTCGGTCCCCGGGTATCATCTTGATGAGGGGACAAGGAAGGGCATTGTCAGGTACGCGGGGCTCCTCCGGCTCGTGAACCACCGGCGGCTCACCGCCGAGCTCATCAGGCTCTTTGACAAGAACGAGAGCAGGCAGCTCGAGCTCTTCTCGGAGCTCGGCCTCATGGACGCGGTGATCGCCGGCATGAATGAGGTCAGGAAGTCGGTGAACCCCTCGGAGGTCAGCGCCTTTCTCAGGAGGGCCGGCATGCTTTCGGAGACATTGCATGAGTGCGGCGCTTCCGTGGACGGCTGCACGGCCTTCGCCGTGCTCCTCTGGCTCCCGGCGCTTGCCGCAGTCAAGAGGGTGTCGGTTGAGGGGAAGATCTCGGGCGAGGGGATCCGGAAGTGCCTCTTCGGCGTCATGAGGTCGCAGCAGGCCTTTTCCCTTATTCCGCAGACCGATGCCCTCAGGATCCATGACGCTCTCGCAAAGCAGTTTGTCTCGTCCCCGGAAAGGGCGTCATCCGGCCCCGAGGCAAGGTCCTTCCTCTTCCTCTGGGCCGCGAGGAAGGGAGAGCTCTCAGGGGTTGATCCGTCGCGCCTCGCCGGCCTCTTCAAGAAAAGGATGAATGACGGGTTTGACCACAACAGCCACTCCGTTTCAGCGCTGCCTGACGAGCTGCTTTCCGAGGTCACCGTGCGCTCGGTCTGCACGGGGCCCCGCTGCGAGCAGACGGCGGCGGACCTCAGGAAGATGCCGGAGTTTCCGGAGCCTCCCGCAGAGGAGCAGGGCGGCGCTCATCACTATGATTCGCCGGCAGACAGTGCTCCGGCTGCCGCTGGGAAACCGGCGTCCAGGACCACGTCTGACGTTCCCGTGCGTGACACATGGGCAGAGGACGCAGAGGAGCGGGTGCTGCCTTCAGGCTATGCCCTCTATATAAAAGGAGGCAGCGTCACGAAATGCCCGCAGTTCATCGGGCAGGCGGTGAGGAAAATCACCCTGAAGGGCCGGGCTCCCCAGGGAGGCGGCTTCTTCCGCAGGTTCACGCTCAGGCAGATCAGGAGGATGCTCGGCGAGCCGCTCGCGGCAAGTCTTGCCGGAGATGAGGGCATCGCCGGGATCCTTGCGGGATATTCGTCAGAGGACATCCATTTCTATCCGGATCCGCACCGTACCGGGATAATCGCCCTGATGGGACCTGACGTGAGGGCCGAAATTTACGCGGCCGGGCTTGCGGTTCCTGCCTCCGGCGCGGAGATCCTCCGGACTGTGAGAAGGCTCCATCCTGGCTTTGTGCCGGAGAAGGCGTTCGGATCCGTCAGTGACTGGCTGAGGTGCTCGTTCTTCACCGAGAAGGACGGACTCTGGCGGCCTGGCGCGGCAGAAGACTGCTTCCTCATCAACAAAAGGAATCTCGGCGCCCGCGTCTCCGAGATGATCACCATGGAGTTCACCTTCCCGGTAAGGACCTGGGAGGGAGCATCAAGGATTGTGAAGAGGCTCCGGCTCGGGAGCGATCCCGCGGAAGTCCTCTCCGGGCTTGCAAGCCCCAGCCTGAGACCCGATATTACCTGTGAGGGCGTCGTCCTCGTGAGGAATGACGGGACAGCGGCGCAGGCGGAGGCTGCCGCCCGGAGGATCCGCGAGTTTGCCGCAAAGGCCGCCGCAGATGCCCCTGATGGCGCGGAGGGCGAAGAGGATTCCGGCGAATAGTGCGGGGCCCGCGTGACGGCGGGCGGTGTGGGGTAAAATTGGCAAGCCGGAGATCCGGCTGCAGTTTTTGAGAAGGAAGAGGTTCAGATGAAGGTTCTCGCGATAGAAAGCTCCTGCGATGAGACCGGCGTAGCCGTTTACAGTGACACCGAAGGGCTCGTGGTCAACAAGCTCTACACCCAGATAGCCCTTCACCGGGAATACGGCGGCGTCGTACCGGAGCTCGCGAGCCGCGATCATATAAGGAAGGCCATTCCGCTCGTGCGCGAGGCCATGGACTCAGCCGGGCTCACTCCGAAGGACATCGACGCGGTCGCCTACACTGCGGGCCCCGGGCTCATCGGCGCGCTTCTTGTCGGTGCCGCAGTCGGCAGATCCCTTGCCTTCGCCTGGGGCTGCCCGGCGGTGCCCGTCCATCACATGGAGGGACACCTCCTTGCGCCGATGCTCGAGGAGAAGAAGCCTCACTATCCGTTCCTCGCGCTCCTTGTCTCCGGCGGCCACACCATGATCGTGAAGGTCGCGCGCCCCGGATCGTACAAAGTAATGGGGCAGTCGATAGACGACGCGGCGGGCGAGGCGTTCGACAAGACCGCAAAGCTCCTCGGCATCCCCTACCCGGGCGGCCCCGGCGTGTCGGCCCTGGCGGAGAGGGGACACCGCGGGAAATATGTGTTCCCCCGCCCGATGACCGACCGCCCCGGATATGACTTCAGCTTCTCCGGTCTCAAGACCGCGGCAGCGACTGCGGTGGAGCAGGCCGGTGACGGGCTCACTGATGAGGCAAAGGCTGATATTGCCTTCGGCTTCGAGGATGCGGTAATCGACACCCTCATCACCAAGGTCTCCCGCGCGCTGAAGGCCGAGCATCTCAAAGAGCTCGTCGTCGCCGGAGGCGTGAGCGCCAACCGCCACCTCCGCGCGAGGATCGGGGAGTTCATGAAAAAAATCGGCGGCGAGGTGTTCTATCCCCGCCCGGAGTTCTGCACTGACAACGGCGCGATGATCGCCTGCGCCGGCATGCTGAGGCTCAAGCTCGGGCAGGTGGCGGGTGACGCGATAGAGGTAAGGCCGCGCTGGGCGCTCGAGGACATTTCGGTGGATCGCGATGAGTGATCTGCTCCCTGACGCGCTGAATCCGTTCTGGCTCGCCGGGAGGATTGCCAGGGGCATCGGTGACACCGTGACTGACATGATGGACGCCATCACGGGCGATCACCTGGTCATCGGGCTTACCGGGCTCTCGGGGAACGGCAAGACCACGTTCCTCACCTCGCTCGCACACTTTCTCCTCAATGACTGGCGGAGCCTTGTCGGCTTTCCTCCCGTGAGGGAGAACCGCTTCCTCGGCGCGGTGAGATGCGAGCAGACTGACAGCGACATGCCGGCCTTCAGGCTCGATGACGCCGAGACTGCGCTTTTCGGAACCCCGCCGTGCTGGCCGGAGCCGACACAGGACATCAGCGAGCTCACGCTTGAACTCAGGTGCCGGAATGAGAAAGGCCTCTTCACCTTCTCCGATACGAAGAGCCTCCGGGTCGACTTCATAGACTACCCCGGCGAGTGGCTGATGGATCTGCCGCTCCTCTCCATGAGCTACCGCGAGTGGTCCGAGGGCTATCTCGCGCTTATCAGATCAGATCCGAGGCTCTCGTCGTCAGCCGAGTCCTGGCTCTCCCGGGCACAGGGACTCAGGCCCGGCGACACGGCAGACAGGAGCGCTGTGAGGCAGGCGGTCTCGGAGTTCACCGCCTGGCTGCGCAGGCTCAAGACGGAGCTCGGCTGCTCCCATATCCAGCCGGGGCGCTTTGTCATGCCCGGGGAGTTCCATGACTCGCCGCTCCTCGAGTTCATCCCGTGGGCAGGGGAGATGCCGGATGAGCATTCGGGTCTTCCTGACGGCTCTTACTGGCAGGTGATGGAGCATCACTACAGCGAGTATGTCTCGAAGGCAGTCTTGCGCTTCTATGAGAGGTGCTTCTCGAGAATTGACCGGCAGATCGTGCTTGTCGACTGCCTGAAGGCTCTCGAGGAGGGGCCTGCCTGCTACCGGGACATCGGCACTTCTCTTGACTCGATCTCGAGGAATTTCAGCTACGGCGCGGGGAGCTTCCTCATGAGGCTCTTCAGCCGGAGGATAGACCGTGTGCTTTACGCCGCGGCAAAGTGCGACACCGTTCCGCCTGACCAGCATGACTCGCTCAGGAGACTTCTCAGGAACACGGTGGAGAAGGCCTCGGACGGCGTGAGCTTCCGCGCCCCGTCAGTGGATACCGAGTACCTCACCATAGCCTCCGCGCAGTGCACGAGGCTCGGGATCCTCGGGAGCGGGAAGTCGGAGCGGCAGGTCCTCTGCGGCACGGAGAACGGGAAGGCGTTCCATCTCTCGGGCATCACCGTGCCGGAGTCGCTCCCTGAGGGAAGCGAGTATGAGGAGTGGAAAAGCAGCTTCAGGTTCCTGCGGCCTGATCTGCCGGCGGAGGGCGGCGTGCGCCAGATCAGGCTTGATCAGGCGCTCGGCTTCCTCCTTGACGGATATCTGTAGGAGCATCGGGGCTAATGCCCCGTGCTCTCCCGGGAGGATCTGATGGCGAAATACGAGGCACCGCAGGAGCTTTCTGATGACGAGCTCGGGAATCTCAGGATGGTCTCCGACTCACTCGGCGCAGGCATAAGGGACAGCGGCACCAAGACTGGGGACGAGGGCGGCGGGAAGAGGCGCTGGAGCGCCCCGAAGGAGGAGTCGCCTGAGGATCTCAAAAACCTCCGCGGGGCGGAGTTCACGGAGCCCGCAAAGGCGCAGGAGCCCGGGGACGCTGATGCGGCCGTGCGCCATTTCGGCGCGCTTTCCTCGCCGCTTTTCTGGGGACTTCTTCTTGTCATCGCCTTCGCCATCTACCAGGCGTGCTTTTTCGTGCTGGACGTGTTTGAGCACTCCGAGGCCGCGGGCTTTGCCGTGCTCACGATCCTCATCATGTTCACCTCCCTGACGCTTCTCTATGTCATCAGGGAAATCACGGCATCGCTCCGCCTCAGGACCGGCGCCGGCTACAGGCAGCGCTCCGAGATGATAAGAAACGGCGGAGGCGGTGCGCCCGAGGCCGTGAGGTTCTGCCGCGAGCTTGTGAAAAGCGGCGCGGGGGACCTTAAAAGCTTCCCGCAGTTTGCAGAGCGTATCGGGGACTCGATGAGCGCCGGGGAGGTATTTGACTGCTTCAGCACCGAGGTCCTCTCCGCCGCGGACCGGAAGGCCGAGAAAATCATACGCCGCGCCGGCGCCGGCATGATCGTCTATGTGGCGCTGAGCCCCATGGCGCTCACCGATCTCCTCATCATCCTGCTCAGGAACCTCTACCTGATGGATCAGGTCGCCTCCTGCTACGGCATAAGGCTCGGCTTTGCCTCAAGGCTGATGCTCTACCGGAGAATAATCAGGCACCTTGTCGTAATAGGCGCTGCCGACATGGCGCTTGATCTCGGCGTTGACGTGGCGGGAGGCTGGATGATCGCCAAGGTCCTCGGCGGCAGGTTCGGGAAGGGCGTCACCTCCGGGATCCTCACCTCGCGCCTCGGCATGGAGACGATGCGCCTCTGCCGCCCGCTTGAGTTCACGGTGAAGGAGCGGGAGAGCCTTGCCCACGTGAGGCGCGACCTCCTCTCGGAGGCGGGGAGCACGCTCACCGGCATACTCCGGAAGAACGGGGTGAAGGAAGAGGAGCTCCGCGGGAAGGAGAAGGAAAAATAAGGCGGCACCCCGGTTTTTGATACGCCGGGCGTCATGGCATATAATCCCAGGTGTTCAACATCTGTTCAGCAGGAGTAAAAAGTGCACTGTACCAAATGCGGATATTTCCAGCCCGACAACCTCCAGGGCAGCTTCTGCCCGAGATGCGGCGCGCCCATGCAGAAGGACGGCTTCTCCTCAGACTCAGTCAGCAGGGACTCGGCATCCCGCGGGCCGCAGCGGCAGGGCGGCGGCAGCGGGAGCTTCAGCTTTGACGAGAACGCCTACCGGAACAATGCCCAGGGCAGCTACGGCCAGGGCGGCTACGGCCAGGGCCCGGTCTATGCCGGGAGGCCGGTGAACAAGGTCATCTATATCCTTATTGCCTTTTTCCTCGGCGGATTCGGCGTCCAGGAGTTCTATGCGGGGCGCACCGGACTCGGCATCCTCTGCGCGCTCTTCTGCTGGACCTTCATTCCGGCACTATGGGCGTGGGTCAGGATCTTCATGGCGCTTTTCAGGCCTGCTGACGGCAACGGGATGATAGTGATGTAACGGGCGCGGCCGCGCCCGCGCCCCGTGCGGCCTGACTGCCCGTCTGCGGCCCATGCCGGCATGCGCGTGCGGCCGCACTGGGATATCGTTGGTTTTCCCCCGGCGGCCTGATCCGCCTGGGTGTTTTCTCCGTAAACCGGCCGTTTTCCGGTCCTTTCCCCATCCATTTTTCTGCCCTGTGTCACATTCAGCCCCGCCGCCCCGAATTCTGATAAAATAACAGCGCGCGCTGTGAACTCGGCCGAGTTCCGCGCAAATCAAGCGAACAGTTCATCTTTTGTTTGCCATCTTTGGGAAAACGTATGAAAACAATCAGGAAAGGACTGGACCTCCCGATTGACGGTAAGCCGGAGCAGAAGATAACTGACGAGATCAAGACGACTGAGGTCGCCCTGGTCGCGTCGGATTATCCTGGCATGCGTCCGACCATGCTGGTCGAGGTGGGAGATACAGTCAAGAAGGGTCAGCCCCTTTTTGAGATAAAGAACAACCCCGGGGTGAAGTTCACCGCTCCCCGTGCGGGCACTGTGACGGCGGTAAACCGCGGCGACAGACGCGCTTTTCAGTCGCTCGTCATAAAGGTTGATGACAAGGCAGGCAAGGTAAGCTTCAAGAAGCACGCCGCAGCAGCCCTTGAGAGCATCACCAGGGAGGAGGCTCAGGACGAGCTGATGGAGTCAGGTCTCTGGACCGCATTCCGCACCCGCCCGTTCGGCCATGTTCCCCAGGCAAAGTCAGTTCCCCACTCCATTTTCGTAACCGCAATTGACACCAACCCCCTTTCGGTTGAGCCGTCGATTGTCATCGAGGAGCGTGAGGATGACTTCCTTGCAGGCCTTGCAGTCCTTTCCAGCCTGACCGACGGAAAGGTGTTCGTCTGCAAGGGCGAGGGCAGCCTGCCGAAGAGCAAGCTTCCCCGCGTCCAGGAGGAGGTTTTCGTAGGAAAGCATCCTGCAGGGCTTCCCGGAACCCATATCCATTTCCTTGATCCTGTTTCCCTTACCAAAACCGTCTGGCATATCGGCTATCAGGATGTGCTGGAGATCGGAGCTCTGTTCACCACCGGCGAGCTCGCGTCAAAGCGCGTCATCTCCATTGCCGGCCCTTCGGTAAACTCCCCGAAGATTGTAAGGACGTCAGTCGGCGCCAAAGTAAGCGAGCTCGTAAAGGGGCTTGTCACCGACGGGGATGTCCGCGTTATTTCCGGATCTGTTCTCTACGGCACCAAGGCAGAGGGTCCCTTCGACTTCCTCGGCAGGTTCACGAACCAGGTCAGCGCCCTTCCCGAGGGCAACCAGGATGCCTTCCTCGGCTGGATTATGCCGGGCACCAGGGAGCATTCCGTCACCCGCACCACTGTCGGCGGATTCCTGCAGGGCATCACCTGCAAGTTCACCACCAAGCTCTACGGCGGAAAGCGTCCTATCCTTCCGATTGAGAGCTTCGACAAGGTCATGCCTCTCGACATCTATCCGGTCCTGCTGCTGCGCAGCCTTGCCGTAACCGATACGGACGAGGCTCAGAAGCTCGGCTGCCTTGAGCTCGATGAGGAGGACATGCAGCTTCTTACTTACGTTGATCCGGGCAAGAACGACTGGGGGCCGATCCTCCGCCGCAATCTTGACAAGATTGAGAAGGAGGGCTAACCGCTCATGGGACTCAAGACTTTATTTGACAAGGCCGCACCGCTCTTCAAGGAAGGTGGAAAGCTCTCGAAGCTCTATCCCCTCTATGAAGGCGCGCTTACCTTCGCCTACCAGCTCGGCGACACAACCAAGCCGACCACGAAGACCCATGTGCGTGACAGCGCCGACTTCAAGCGCATCATCATCATGGTCTTCCTCGCAGCGCTCCCTGTCCTCTTCTGGGGTCTGTGGAACGTCGGAAACAACTCCATCGGCGCCAACAGCGACGCTGCCGTCTCGATCAGCAACCACTGGCAGCTCTGGCTTGCCCAGCTCCTCGGCGCTGATCTGCAGCATGGCATGATCTACTCGAAGCTCGTAATCGGCCTGTGCTATTTCCTGCCGATCTACATCGTCAGCTTCATCGTCGGCGCGTTCTGGGAAATCCTGTTCTGCGTCCTCAAGAAGAAGCCGGTCAACGAGGGATTCTTCGTAACCTCCCTCTTCTTCGCCATGATTGTTCCGCCCACCCTGCCTCTCTATCAGGCAGCCCTCGGAATCACCTTCGGCGTGCTTATCGCCAAGGAGCTCTTCGGCGGCACCGGCATGAACTTCATGAACCCCGCTCTTGCAGGGCGTGCGTTCCTGTTCTTCGCCTATCCGAAGAACATCTCCGGCGACCTGGCCTGGGTTGCAACCAACAATGACGCCTTCTCCGGCGCCACCCCGCTCTCCCAGTGGGCAGCAGGCCTCGGCGACAACCAGCTTGTCAATTCCGCAACCGGCGACAGCCTTTCCTGGATGGACTGCTTCCTCGGCAACATGCCGGGCGCCATCGGCGAGGGCTCGACTCTCCTCATCTGCGTGGGAATGGTCGTCCTCCTCATGATGCGCGTCATCTCCTGGAGAATCATCTGCGGAATCCTGCTCGGCGCAACTGCCGTATCGCTGCTCTTCAACGTATACGGAAGCTCCCAGCACATGGCCGCATCCTCCATCATGATGATGCCGTTCTACTGGCACTTCGTCCTCGGAGGCTTCGCCTTCGGAACGGTCTTCATGGCAACTGATCCTGTCACCTCCTCCTTCACCAAGAAGGGCAAGTGGGCATACGGCATCCTGATCGGCTGCATGGTCGTTCTTATCCGCGTTGTCAATCCGGCATATCCGGAGGGCATGATGCTTGCGATCCTCTTCGCCAACATGTGCGCCCCGATCATTGACTACGTTGTCAAGGAACTGAATGTTAAGCGGAGAATAGCTCGTGGCAAATAATGTAAATACGGTCGGAAAGACCTTCGCTGTTGTGACCGCTCTCTGCCTTGTCTGCTCCATTTTCGTTGCCGGAGCCGCTGTTGCGCTGCACCCCGTGCAGGCACGCGCCAAGGCGACTGACATGCAGAAGAACATTCTCGAGGTTGCCGGAATCAGCGTTGATTCAGGATCCTCCGTCGCTGACAGCTTCAAGAAGAACATCAAGACCCAGATCATCGACCTGTCCACCGGCAAGCCCGTTGACCTCGCTGCCGAGAAGGCTCTCGGCAAGAAGGCCTGCGTAACCGGCGACGCCGACAGCTTCGACTTCAAGTCTGCGGCCAAGAACCCCAACTGCACCTATGAGGTCAAGGCTGAGAATGACGTGGCAGGCATCCGCCTCCGCTCAAAGTACATGCCGGTCTACACCTCAAAGGACTCGGTAATTCTTCCGTTCTACGGACAGGGCCTCTGGTCGACCATGTACGGCTACCTCGCCGTTGCTCCTGACGGGAACACCGTGAAGGGCATCATCTACTATGATCAGGGCGAGACCGCAGGACTCGGCGGAGAGGTTACCAACCCGGAGTGGAGAGCCAAGTGGGACGGCCGCAAGGTCTATGCTGATGACGGGACCATGAAGCTCAAGGTCACCAAGTACGGCAAGGCCCAGGACAAGGATTTCGACGTTGACGGAATCTCGGGAGCAACCCTCACGAGCCGCGGCGTCGACAATCAGATCAAGTACTGGCTCGGCTCTGACGGCTATCAGAAATACCTCGCGTCTCTCAAGGAGGGCAGTAAGTAATGGCTGCAGAAGAAGTTTTAACCTCGAAGGAGGTCTTCACCAGACCGTTCTTCAAGATGAACCCGATCATGCTTCAGGTTCTCGGCGTCTGCTCGTCACTCGCTGTCACCTCGAGCATGCAGACCGCGCTCATCATGGCAATCAGCGTCTCGCTGGTAACCGCCTGCTCGAGCTTCCTGATTTCCTGCATAAGGAACTGGATCCCGGGCGCAGTGCGCATCATCGTGCAGATGACCATCATCGCGTCTCTCGTTATCGTGGTTGACCAGCTGCTCAAGGCATTCTCATATGACCTCTCGAAGCAGCTTTCCGTCTACGTCGGACTCATCATCACGAACTGTATCGTCATGGGCCGCGCAGAGGCATTCGCAATGAAGTATCCGCCGAAGCTGTCGTTCATTGACGGCCTCGCCAACGGATTCGGCTACGGCATGGTTCTCCTTGTCGTCGGCACCATCCGCGAGATCCTCGGCTCAGGCACCTGGTTCGGGCTCACCATACTTCCCACCGTCAACAACGGCGGCTGGTATGTTCCCTGCGGCCTTCTCGTAATGCCGCCCAGCGCCTTCTTCATCATCGGCCTTCTGATCTGGGCTCTCCGCGCGAAGTTCCCTGATCAGGATGAGCCTGAAGAATTCAAGATTCAGGAGGACTGATAGATGGAACATTACATCAGCCTTTTTGTGAGATCGGTTTTCATCGAGAACCTCGCTCTCGCATTCTTCATCGGCATGTGCACCTTCCTTGCCGTATCGAAGACCGTCAAGACCGCAATCGGCCTCGGCGTTGCAGTGGTGTTCGTCCAGATCCTGGCCGTCCCCGTGAACAACCTGGTCTATACCTATGTGCTGAAGCCTGACGCTCTGGTGCAGGGCATTGACCTCTCGTTCCTCGGGTTCATCACCTATATCGCCGTTATTGCTGCAATCGTGCAGATCCTCGAGATGATCCTCGACAAGTACTTCCCGGCCCTCTACAACACGCTGGGAATCTTCCTGCCGCTCATCACCGTTAACTGCGCGATTTTCGCCGGCGTTTCCTTCATGGTGCAGCGTGAGTACGACTTTGCCGAGTCCGTTGTATACGGCTTCGGCTCAGGCCTCAGCTGGGCTCTTGCCCTGGTGCTCATGGCGGCAATCCGTGAGAGACTCAAGTACTCCGACGTTCCTGCGGGACTCCGCGGGCTCGGAATCACCTTTATTACCGCAGGACTCATGGCCATCGCGTTCATGTCGTTCTCCGGTATTCAGATTTAGGGAGCGCAGGAAATGGAAACAGTATTTCTCGGCGTTCTGATGTTTGTCGCCATCATCGTGGTGCTGGTAGCCTGCATCCTCATTGCGAGGGCCAAGCTCGTCAACACCGGCGATGTAACGATAAAGATCAACGGCGATCCTGACAAGACCGTTACGGTTCCGGCCGGCGGCAAGCTGCTCAGCACCCTTGCTGCGAAGCAGATCTTCATTCCGTCCGCGTGCGGCGGAAAGGGCAGCTGCGGACAGTGCAAGTGCACGGTGCTCTCAGGCGGCGGCGATCCGCTCCCTGTCGAGTACTCGCACCTCAACAAGAAGCAGCTCAAGGCTGGCATGAGGCTCGCGTGCCAGGTAAGCGTCAAGGGCGACATGGACATCCGTGTTCCTGACAGCGTATTCGGCGTCAAGAAGTGGGAGTGCACCGTCATCTCCAACAGGAACGTCGCAACGTTCATCAAGGAGCTCAAGGTGCAGCTGCCCGAGGGAGAGGAAGTTCCTTTCCGTGCCGGCGGCTACATCCAGATCGAGGCTCCTGCCTACGATGTCAAGTACAGCGACTTCGATATCGACGAGCGCTTCAGACCCGCATGGGAGCACTTCGGCTTCTTCAAGCTGGAGTCGCATGTTGATCACCCGATCATGCGCGCGTACTCCATGGCGAACTATCCGTCAGAGAAGGGCATCATCATGCTTGATGTCCGTATCGCGACCCCTCCTCGCGGCAAGAACGTTCCGACCGGCCAGATGTCCTCTTACATCTGGTCGCTCAAGCCCGGTGACAAGGTCACCATCTCCGGACCGTTCGGCGAGTTCTTCGCCCGCGATACCGAGAACGAGATGGTCTTCATCGGCGGCGGCGCCGGAATGGCTCCGATGCGCTCGCACATCTTCGATCAGCTCAAGCGTCTCCACACCAAGCGCAAGATCAGCTTCTGGTACGGCGCGCGCTCGCTCTCCGAGATGTTCTACACCGACGACTTCAACAAGCTTGCCGAGGAGTTCCCTAACTTCACCTGGCACGTTGCTCTGTCCGATCCTCAGCCTGAGGACAAGTGGACCGGCCCTACCGGATTCATCAGTGACGTTCTCTGCGAGATGTACCTGAAGAACCACAAGAATCCTGAGGACTGTGAGTACTACATGTGCGGACCTCCGATGATGAGCAAGGCCGCTGTAAAGATGCTGCACAGCCTCGGTGTCGAGGATGACAACATTCTCTACGATAACTTCGGCGGTTAATCAGA